>Ga0182027_10009921_pt1 | contig 13604 bp, 12 predicted proteins | sample 712E1DmetaG_FD_121300 | JGI IMG/M metagenome (GOLD analysis project Ga0182027, IMG submission 121300) | Permafrost microbial communities from Stordalen Mire, Sweden - 712E1D metaG (Illumina Assembly) | ecosystem: Environmental > Terrestrial > Soil > Wetlands > Permafrost | place: Sweden...
AAATTATTTGGAAAAGATTTGATTTTCACGCAGATGCCAAAAGATGGGGACGGTTACATGATGTTATTTTATTGTATGCTAAAGATATTTCTCAATTTCAATTTAACCCCCAAAGACGAGAATACGGGGAAGATTATATTAAATCGCATTTCAAAGCGGATAAGGACGGGCGCTTATTCAGTAATGCCGATATGCTTGGAGCCGGGCAAGGACCCGCCCGCACTTTTTTCAACAAGTTAATGGAACCACCCAAAGGAACACATTGGAGATTTTCACAAGATAATATAGACAAGATGATTGAAGGTGGGCGAATTATACTAACGTCAGAAGGTAGACCAAGGGTTAAGCGTTATTTGGATGAAATGCCTGGACACGCAATTGGCGATGTATGGATAGATATACCCGAAATAAACTCCCAAGCCATAGAACGACTTGGTTATCCTACACAAAAGCCATTAGCATTATTAGAACGCATCATTCAAGCATCAAGCAACGAGGGCGAATTGGTTCTTGACCCATTTTGTGGTTGTGGAACGGCAGTACATGCAGCTCAAATTTTAGACCGCGATTGGATAGGGATTGATATTACTCACCTAGCAATTGGTTTGATTGAAAAACGGATGAGAAAGGCTTTTCCAAATATTACCTTTGAAATTCAGGGCACACCGAAAGACCTAGACGGCGCAAGGGACTTAGCAAAACGCAATAAGTATCAATTTCAATGGTGGGCTTGCTTTTTGGTAGACGCCCAGCCCTATCAAGAAAAGAAAAAAGGCGCAGATAGTGGTATTGATGGGCTTATCTTCTTTCAAGATGATTTCTCAAAGGGTGCAAAGAAAATCATTGTCTCGGTAAAGGGTGGAGAAAGCGTCACTAGAACGATGATAGCGGATTTGAAAAACACAGTCGAAAGAGAAAAAGCAGAGATTGGCCTATTTGTGACATTGGCAAATCCTACACACCCTATGATCTCCGAAGCCGCAAGCGCGGGATTTTATGAATCCCCAAAGGGGCAATATCCGAAAATTCAAATTTTGACAATTGAAGACTTGCTATCGGGAAAGAGCAGACCCCAATATACCGATATATCATCTGGCTCATTTAACTTCAGGAATGCAAAAACCGAAGAAAAACGAGTAGAGCAAGATAAACTCAAGGGTTTTTAGGGGTGCATTTGCGGGTATATCATTCCCTAAATAATTTATCGGCGATCCGACAAGGAAATAGATAATCTATCGGCGGCCCGGTCCGCAGTAATACAGCGGATAACAGCGGGGCTGATAATCGCAGTGATACTGTGAAATAGCAGTGAAAGGCAGCCAAACTGTCTAACTCGCATACACCAGAAAACAGGCGAATAGCAGGCGTAAACTCCCAGCGAAACAGGGAGTTAGCAGGGAACTGGGAATTAGCGGCCGGGCGATCTGTCCTGTTTAACAGGTGAATAACAGGCAAAAAGGGCTTGACAAGCCCCATTATTGGCATATAATAGCTTATGAGAATAACAATTCTCACAACCTAACAAATAAGCGAGATGGACACATGATAAACGGCCTAATAAATCCTAAGAATAGCAGCGATCTGATCCCAGCGGGCGAAAGCCCGCTAGACCGTAACCCGGCGGCTGTATTCCTGGGCAGCCTGGCCCAGGGTAGCCGGCGATCCCAGCGGCAGGCGCTAAACAAAATGGCCGGCCTGCTTATAGGCAGTCCGGCGGCTGATTGCCTGGCGCTGCCCTGGGCGGCTTTACGTTATCAGCATACGGCAGCCCTGCGGGCCCAGCTGATCGGTTTATATCGGCCGGCAACCGTGAACAAGTTTTTATCAGCCCTGCGGGGTGTGCTAAAAGAGGCCTGGCGGCTGGGGCTGATGACGGCTGACGATTATCAGCGGGCGGCTGATTTGGAAAGCGTAAAGGGCGAAAACTTACCAACCGGGCGGCAATTGACCCCCGGCGAAATCCTGGCGCTTATGGCTGACTGTGAAAGCGATCCCAGCCCGGCCGGCGTTAGAGATGCAGCTATTATCGGCCTGATGTATGCGGCCGGCCTGCGGCGTGAGGAAGTGATTAACCTGGACCTGGCAAGCTATGACCTAGGCAGCGGGCGGCTGGTAATATTCGGCAAGCGTGCTAAAGAACGATCCGCATACTTGACTAATGGGGCAGCTGAGGCGCTGGCCGATTGGCTGGCTGTGCGCGGCCCTGCAGCCGGTCCGCTATTCCTGGCCGTGAACAAGGGCGGCAAGATTGACCCCCAGGGCGGGCGGCTGACGGCCCAGGCGGTTTATAACATGCTGGCCAGGCGAGCCCAGGCGGCCGGCGTGGCCAAGTTTAGCCCGCATGATTTACGGCGATCTTTCGTTAGCGATCTGCTAGAGGCTGGGGCTGATATTGCAACGGTGGCCAAGATGGCCGGGCATGCTAACGTGCAAACAACAGCCCGCTATGACCGGCGGCCTGAGGCAGCCAAGCAAAAGGCGGCTGGCCTGCTGCATGTGCCCTATCATAAGCGGGTGTAGGATCGTTCTAGCTCGTTTATGATATTTCCCGCAGTCTTACAAGCTAATATAAAAACAGGCTTCAGCTCTTGAGCCATAGCCTGTTTTGTTTAACAGCAGCTAAGATCTAAAAGATAAGTAAGTGTTCACAAATCAAGTACTGATACGCTCCGACATATGTCACCCTGCTTATTTCAAGTGAGTGTCTATGTGTCGATTAGCAATATCGTTGTGGCACCCTGCTCCTCTTTATAGTAATTACATTATTTGTAATTACACCTAGCTGCTTTATCTGCTACAGCATAGTATACTTGCCAACTGTTTGATAGGGTGATTTAGGGGTTAATAAGTGCGTATTTTATGCGTATAATCTGAATTATGTGCAGGATGATATTTTCTTGAGGGCAAACTAGAATCAATATTTTTGTGGGAGGTTTTTATGCCAAAAAGCAATGCTGAGCTAGAGGAATTAATAGCCGCCATAAATCTCTTTTGTGACAATGAACGTGCCACAGCGCGTGGAAAACCTCAAGACTACAAAGCTGCCAACCAACTTAGAACCTTGTTTAAGCGCCTCTGCCCAAATTTAGAAAAGAATATTCCAGATACTCCCGATGTAATTTATGCAAGAAGAATAGTCGATTACGGGATTTCTCGCAAGAAAGGCACCGTATTAGAACAAATTTGGGAGTTGTACTATAAGGGTGGATCGACTCTTGAAAACCTAGGGAAGGCAACCGATTATGAATCCAGAACAGTCAGAAGGTATATAAAAGTTTTTGCATACGAAACGGCAACTCAATTATTGGAAATAGAACTTGAGTTAAGCAATCCTATACAGGTACCACCTCCTGCAAAAGCAACAATAATAGAGCAGAAAGCAATAGTGTATTTGCAGGACCATTTTTATCTGACACCTTCACAGGCCAAAATATTGTTGGCCTTTTGTGTGTATCCATCCCTTAATCAAGAGCAATTTTGTGAAGAGGTTCTTTTTATTTCGGGCAACACACTAAAGACTCATAAGAAGCGAATATTGAAGCAAATGGGAACTACGACAATGCGCCCAGCAGTCAAACAAGCCACAAAAGCGATGAAACGCAAATTTCGTGACGATTGGGATGTTCTATTTGCTAGCAAACAGAATCCGGAATGAATAAAAAGTCCCACGCCCGCCCCGTAATAATCATATTTGGCGCATTTATGCTTGTTTGTGCTTTTGCTATTGGTATGGCCGGATATGTAAGCCAACATATATGCCCTTTTGCAAACAATCAACTTGATTGTTTGCAAAAAATGTGCTCTATTTTTATAGAGCCAATTGATAATTTTTTAAAAGACTATTATGCGAATCTGAGTACGTCTTTCTTATTTACAGCTATCACGGTCTTGGTTATTGATGCGGTATACATTTGGCGAGACGCAGAAAGGGAAAAAGAATCATTAATATTTGATATGGGTAGCGACTCTAATTTCTTGACAAAGAAAGCGGTGCGCGCATTACGAAAACATAGAAATTGGATGACCAAAAAGAGTTGGCTTGAAGACGGTTCGCTTTGTGAGTGTGACTTTCAAGGCGCAGAATTAAGTGAGTGCGATTTACACAAAGCTAATTTGAGAGGTGCCAACCTCCGGAACGCAGAACTCGTTGAAGCGAATTTATGCGACGCAGATCTAAGGGGGGCCGACTTGACAATCGCGAATCTAGTAGGAGCTGATCTTAGGCGTGCAGATTTTAGAGGTGCGGACGTTACTGGCGCAGAAATGCAGGATGCCGATTTACGCGGGGCCCTGTTTGACGAAGGGCAGTTAGATTCGGTCGGCAGTATGGGCTGAGCGGAAATGCCAAACGATAAGTAAAGTGACGGGATAGCCCACAAAGATTCTAATTTGCGAGAGATTCGGTTTTTATCATACTGGTATCTTTAGCAACACCCTAGCTAACCCGGGAGCAGCGGGCGGCTGTGGCTTAATCTAACTTGCAGACCCGGGGCGTGTTTATATTAGCCTGAATAGCCTATATTACCATTCAAGCTAATATAAACACGCCCCGGATGGGGAAAAGAGGAATCATCATGCTAGCCAGATTTGCCAATTGATCCGAAGCCAAGACCGGCCGCCATCCCTAAAAAAGTCCACACAGCAGGGTCTTGTACTTTCATGACAATGGCGATTCCTGCCAGTATCGACACAATCGCTAAGTCTATCGTTCGCAGCTCCCTCAACGAGAGTCTTCGTGGGCCCTTCATATTTGGTTGCAACTTTTTTTGGTTGGTTGCAGAAGTCGTTAGACGTTTAGGTTTAGGTTGTTTTAAATACATACAACGCCTCCGCCGAAAGAATATGTTGTTGTTGGAAGCAGTGGCAACTGCTTTTTATCCAGCATTAAAACCATGTTTAAATTACCTATGTGTTTACAAAATGCCCCTCCAACCACCTCCTTTCGAGTGCGAGCGTGAATGCAAATATCTGAACACTGTTGATTCTATCACGAGCACTAATCTTAAAAGCTACGGGACGATCCATGTTCCCTGTAAAACAATAATATCAGATTCCGGCATTGGCTAAAATAATTTTCTTGGCATCATATCCTTAATATTTCTAAAATTTACGAACTTTCATGTATAATACAAACAGCAGCGCCTCCGCCGAAAGGATGTGTTGCCAGGGCCACCGGTGGCAACCGGTGACCTTTTTTAATTCTAATGATAATTCTAATAACAGGTTGTCAATTTCATTACGCAGGGAACGCAAATCTTCCAATTTCCGAGGCAGGGCAGGCCATATAGGCTTAATTTTGGCTGTTTTTCGCTGTGCCACTGCCAGAATATTCCTCAGGGGGCTGGCCGGCCCTGTAGACTTACCCGGTTAAGTTTATTGAGTACCCTCCAGGCGGGCGGGGCTGATCCGCTAATTCTCCCATGCAACCAGGCCAGGATACTTGTATCCCCCGGGCTCGCGGGGACTAAATATGTCCGATGGTAACACCCTAGCAAGCTGCAGAGCTCGGCCGTATCACCCAGGTGGGCGGGGCTGATTGTGTGATTAATACGGATAAAACCCCCTGATACGGTCTCACCCAGGCGGGCGGGGCGGATCCCCTGCCCGTTTTGTGTTAAACGTCAATATAAGGCCAGGCTGGGCGGGCTAATTGTTAGACTCTGTATGACTCTAGGACCGAGAGAAACCGAGAAAAACTGATATTTGTAATACTCTGTAAAACTAATAACCAGGCAAGCCGGCGGGCGCTTGCGTGCGTTAGCATGCGTTTCCTAGCGGCGATCTGCAGGCGTCAGCGGGCGGCTATTTTACGAGGATCCATTTTACAGGGATATTTAGAAGGCGATCCCCGCCGGCGGGCTATTGGATGACTAATATCAGTTAGTAGCTAGCCTCTGCCCTGTTTTGCTATTCGTTGCTATACTTGCGAAGCGAACCTATTTTCCAGGGATAGCGTAAAGGGGGCAGCCTGGCGGGCAGTAAAGGACCCTGAAAAAGCGGGCCCTGGCTGGCTGATTGCGGGCGCTATCCTGATCCTGGGCGTAATTCTGTTTTTATTGGAGCAGCGATGATAAAAAACATGGAGGCGCTAAGTAATGGAATTTACAAGAGTCGAACTGTATACCCTAATGAACACGCCCAGCCCGTTATGGCTGGCATATGCCGACCTTTCCGGAGTCTACTTGGGCAGGGCTAAGCTGGCCAGGGCTACCCTGCTTGGGGCTAACCTGTCCGAGGTTTACTTGGGATGGGCCAACCTGGCCGGGGCTACCCTGGAAGGGGCTAATCTGAAAGACGCCAAATACAACAAATACACAAAATGGCCAGCTGATTTTGACCCTGAGAAAGCCGGAGCGAAATTACGACCATGAAAATCCTAGCGATCGGAAACCATAAGGGCGGCGTAGGGAAAACGGCAACCGCCCGGGCCCTGGCTGATGTGCTGGCGGCTGACGGTCTAAAGGTGCTGCTGGTGGATAGTGACCACCAGGGCAGCTTAACCTTATCCTGCGGCGTGCCTGATCCTAACCCCTGCCTGGCTAACGTTTACGCAGTAGGGCAGCGGCTGGCGCTGCCCCTGGCTAAGATAATCCGGGCGATAAAGCCTAACCTGGACCTGGCCCCGGCCAGCTTGGCGCTGGCTGCAGCTGATACGGAAATCGTTAGCCGGGCTGGGCGTGAGTTTATTTTAGCTGATGCGTTAGACAGCGTGGCCGGCGCTTATGATGTGGCCCTGATAGATTGCCCCCCGGCTCTGGGGCAGCTGGTTATAAATGCCATGTGTGCAGCTGATAGCGTGCTGATCCCCAGCCCGGCCCAGCCTGTAGATATGGCCGGCGTGAAAATGTTTTTAGACACAGTGGACGCGATCCGGGCCAACCGGCGGCTTAATCCAAACTTGACCGTTTTCGGTGTGCTGCTGACTTTCTATGACAAGCGCATGAAAACCCACGAAAACAGCCGGGCGGCTATGCTATCGGCTGGCTGGCCGGTCCTGCCTATGACGATCCCCCGGTCCGTGAGGGTGGCTGAGAGTGCAGCTGTAGGGGAGAGTATTCTAACGTTTGAGCCCAAGAGTCCAGCGGCGGCAGCTTATGCCGAGCTGGGGGAGGTAGTGAGAAAATGGCTAAAACAAAGCGACAAGCGGCGGTAGATTCTGCGGTGCAAAGTATCATAGGCGGGAGCAACCAAGCCCAGGCAAGGGCTGCAAAACCTAACCCATTAAGCGTGTCGCTGGATGCTGACGAAATAGCCCGGCTTGACCGGGTGGCGGCTGATCTGGACGTTAGCCGGCATGCAATTATGCAGTATGCAGTAAGGCAATTCCTGGCCCACTGGGAAAAGGGCGAGCGGCCCGGGATGACAAAACGGGAGGTAAACGTTCTAAAAGTAGAATAGCATTTTATAGCCATAAAAAGAAAATTGTTGTACTGTATTGCTATTTATTGCAATACATAGCAATTTGCTAACAAAAGTGAAAGCTTTTAGCCTAAACAATTAGGCAATAAACATGTCTTCTTATCAGACGACTGTACCTTTACAAAGTGATATATGTCATATATACAAAGTGCATAAAACTTTGTCATCATAGTATACAAAGTAAACAAAAAGGAGAATGCCTATGGATGCAAAGTTTTATGCAAGCGTGGTGATATTCTGTAAAAACGTTGCCCTCCCAGGAGCGCAATAAGAACACGTTGGCCACCCAAAAAAAGGGTAAAAGAATGAGCGCCAATACCGACGTGAAACTACTAGATATCATCCAGCGCCTTATTAAAAATTCAGAGGATGAGTTTGCGCTTATAGCGTTGATTGATCTGTTAAAAGATCCGTCCTTAAAATCACTCAAAAGCAGGTTTTCAGCTCTGTCTGCAGCCGAAGCAGAGACCGTGTTTTTTGAAGCGATCGATCGGTTTTATAGAAATGTAAAGAGTGTTACAGGCACGACCGACCGCGATGTTAAGGCGTATTTCAACAAGATCATGAACAATTTAGCAATTGATCTCATCAAAGAAATACAGAATGATATCAAGTGGACCGTTGATTTGGATGGTGCGCGTCCTGGGCACGAGGATGAGAGTGAATTTGCCGACCTCGGGATCGAAAATTTGCCCGAAAAAAAGGATACTCAAAGGTCTATTGAAAAGGACCTTGAGATTAAACAGGGCCTCGCCGAGCTTATTCTTCGACTGACGAACACAGAAAAAAAGGTGTTTGAAGACCTGGCCCAAGGCCTAAACCAGACCCAGATAGCCCAAAAGTATGGGCTCTCCAAAGGCCGAATCTCGCAAATATGTAGTTCAATAAGAAAAAAAGCCCATCCGCTATTTAGAGAGGTGTAGTAGTGACGAACAAGGAGATAAATTACCTAGAGTGAGAAAAAACTTTTTTGTACCCGGGCGGCTCTGAGCAAGTCTCACGGCCGTCTATTGTTTAATTCAGTTTTCGTAAAGGTGACGCCGGAGGTGCTGTATGTTAAGTTCACTAACATCAAATATGCGCATAAAGGGGCGTAGTGTGGAACTATCACAGGTGTTTGCCAAAATATTATGTAATTTGAATTTAATAGACTCGTTTGATAATAGAGATACCAAGCAGACTTATATAGATATGGACCGTGAAATCAGTAAATTTTTAGACGAGCACACGATTGTGATTGGCCCATCCGCGATGACTAAGGACGAATCTTTACCGCTCTGGGCCGATGACAATGTTGATCAATCTGGTACTATAGCACGGCTAATAATTCAAGCAGCATCAGCAAAAGAGCCGTCTTTTACCAACGATACCGATAGGGTTAGTCCTTTATATATTCTAGGGCTTGCTTTATGTATTCGCAGACGGGAACAAAAAATAGGAATTGAAGAGTTGGCAAAAATAGCTGGCATAGATAGCAAGACTATATATTCGATAGAGGTCGGTGTTGCCCCCCTGGGTGTGGTTTCAGAGAATCTAAGTAAAATATGTACTCCGCTCGGTCTCGACTACACTCGCATATCAAGAGTTATGATGGACCTGGTTTTAGAATCTTAAACTGCAATAGCCCCTCAAAAAATCAAAGTAAAGAGAAAATCTAAACTGGTTTGTTATTGCTCTTGACAAGCCGTCTCTCAAGCCGTCTATCTAATAGAAAGCATTTCTAACCTACCAAAGGAGGCAACATGGACGGCACGAGTCTCTTTCTTGCAGGAGTGGTTATTGGCCTCGTTATCACTTTGATGTAGATGGGTAGACGCGGCGGGCGGTCATACCGTCACTACGAATAGCCAAACAACCAGATGACCAGAATGGTGAGAAAAGGCAGGACGTGAAAACGACCTGCCTTTTTATTGGAGCACAGCGCAAGATAATGGTGGCCTAGCAAAAAAGCGTGGCCACGCCTAAGGAGACTCACCAAGGATTTTTATTAACCGCTGCAGGCTTGCTGGCCTACGGCTGACTTTTTTAACTTATATGCAGGAATACTATAACAAAATTTAAGACAATGTTCTACAAGAATCGCCTTTTCACTTTTAGGTTATCGGTATATACTGCTATGTAGCATATACGTTTTTTTAGGCTTGCCCTATTAAAAGGCCGCAGCCCCTGACGGGGGGCTGTGGGCGGGGCAGGAAATAAAAAAGGCTGGACGGCCGTGTTTTTATATCCTAACGCTAGTATACCAAATGTAACAACTGTCTACAATAGTCTATGCCTATTTGCTATCGTTAGCTATAGCATGCTAGCATGTAATAAGGGGGCGCAATAGCAAGCTAATGGTCCCGGCAATTCCTGAAAACCTGAAAGAATACGGGCCCGAAATCCTGGCCGGCCTGGCTGCAGCTGATCGGCGGCGGCACGAGCTGGCTAATGCCTGGGGCTATCCTGCCAGGCAGCCGGCGGACGGTCCTGTCAAGTTTGCGGAATTGCCCAGGGTGGCGATTTATACGGACGGCGCATGTAGCGGCAACCCAGGCCCGGGCGGCTGGGCGGCCGTGTTGCGCTATGCAGGGAAAGAGGCTGAGCGATCCGGGCGAATTGCTAGCACAACCTCCAACCGGGCAGAGCTGCAGGCGGTGATAGAGGCGCTGCAGTTGGTAACGATCCCCCACGAAATAGACATTTATACAGATTCTCGCTATGTGCTGGCCGGCGTGGCCAGCCCTATCAGGCGGGGTAAGAATACCGACCTATGGGCGAAAATAACCGAGCTGGCCGGCCCGCATAAGATTAAATATCATTGGGTGGCCGGGCATGCAGGCAACCCGGAAAACGAGCGAGCTAACGAGCTGGCCCAGCAAGCGATAGATAGCCGGCCCCTGGAAAAGCCCAGGCTAGAAAATACCGCAGTAAATCCGCAGTTAAACAGCCAACCGGCAGCCCTGCAGCCTGTAAAATTCTGGCCATTGGTAGGAATTGCGGCGGCCAGGCGCAACGAGGGTAGGGCCTGGCGCTGCTGGGCGCTGGCTAAAAGCCTGGACAAGCCCGGGCTGGGGGCGATCCGGTTAGACGATCTGCAGGCCCTGGCTAATGAGCTGGGCATACACCCGAAAACCTGGCGGCGCTGCCTGGCTGATGCAAGGCGGCTAAAGCTGATCCGTGAACGGGCGGCGGCTGATGGCTGGGTAGTGCTTGCTAGCCAAGAGGCGGCAGCGGTCCTGTTAGGGTGCGATTATGCAGGGCCCAGGCCGGCAAGCATAACGGCGGGCGATCTGGTAGGGCCTGGCTGGCGGGCGTATGTATGGGCAGCTTACGAGGCAACCCACCAGGGCAAGCCTATCAGCCGGGCTAAACAGGAAAGCTTAACGGGGGTGCCTGTGTCTACACAGCGGGCCTATGATAACCAGGCAGGCGTAGCCAGGCGGCCTAATTATGCAGTATCGAATTATGCAGTATCAGGCAAGGGGAAAGATTACCTTTCTGGCGTGGCTGAGTGTGAGGGGAGGGCGGCCCCATTTAAGTTTTGGGACAGGCAAGGCCGGCGCTGGATATTAGCCTGGCGGCTGCCTGACTGTAGAACGGCAAGCGCAGCGGAAAGCGGGCAGCGTGGCCGGTCTAAGAAAATCAACAGGGCGATAAAACGTCTAACCTGTAAGCGTGATAACGGCTTGTCTTATTCGGGGCAGGCTGAGAGTTATAACGCTGGTGGCGTGCAAGCCCTGCGGATTTTCCATAGGACCGACAAGCAAGCAAAGGCAACCGAGCGCAAACTAGCCCGGGCTGATTATCGGCCGGCTGGTGAGTTGTATTTATTCAGGCGTGAGGGCAATACTGCTGACATCTGGCACGTGCTGCCCCAGCGGCCGGCGGTAGCCGTATGATAGCAAAAACAGGGACAAAAGCTAGCGCTATTATTCGGTTATTAATTTATAGGCAAGGCTTGCAGGCGTTAGGACCTGCTGGCCAGCCAGGAAAAGAAAAAAGAGAGAGAGGAAGTTTTTGACCTGTAGCCGCCAGGCTTGCAGCTGTGCTGCTGATCTGCAAGGGAAAGGCTATGACAATACATGAAGACCAAACCGAACAAACAAGCCGGCTGATCCGGCAGCAACCTGAAGTACAAGCGGGAAAATGATAGGGCGATCTGGGGTGCTATTGAGGCCCTGAGAGATGCTGGGTAGATTAGTGTGTAACCTGATGGATGATAAAGGCTATTATCTTGCAGGCAGCCCGGCAACAATATCAGCAATTCAGGGCGATGTATGCAAGCTATGCTAAAACGATCCTGGCCAGGGTGCGACTGATGAAAAAAACGGCTGAGAAACGCAGGGGAGCTGGTGCTTTACAGGAATCATTATTCTAGGGCGAAAACAGCCCGTAGAACGGCCCAGGAAAGGAAATAAGGCACAATTTTGGCAACCCCCGTATTATTTGACCTGGAAAAGGGTGTTAATCTGTTTATTGTCTAGGAATTTATATTTTTACCTCAGTTCTGTAAGGACTGATTCAGTTCTATTTCTCTTGTTTACTTGTTTTGGATATTTCTATTTCTTCTACTTTGATACCGGCGACATTAATTTCGAGAATCGCAATCGAACACACCACCGATCAATACACTATATAGTAAAGGGGGCGGAATCGCATCAAGATGTGCATAAAGGCTATAATATACAAAAGTGTGGAACATGTCTAATTGCCCTTATTGCTCTTCGTCTACGAGACAATATAAGCACGGAAAAACACCCCAAGGATCTGTACGCTATCGCTGCTCAGCTTGTGGAGTTACCTACACCGACGGTAAAAATGGTGAATAATAGCCGTTGATTTAGCTAAAAAAGGATAAATAAATGGGTGGCAGCAATTCCGGGCGGCCGGATTACAGCAATAAAAGGCAAGTAGAGGACTGTCTACGCTTGCCGGTGAAAGCGATAACACAATACCCCCCGGGCTTTGGGGGCTGGGTACAATGGGCCCAGGGTGGCCAGCCTATCGGTCGGATAGATTTTATTCGGCTAGACGATCTGACTGTAACCCTATCTTACAAAACACACGGCGAAAGCGTAGAGTACAACGTAAAGCTAAACACAACGGCGCTGCCCTGGGGAAAATTGCGCTACTGGTGGACCTGCCCGGGCTGTGGCCGGCGGGTGGCGTATATTTACGTGGCGGCAAAAAGTGAAAGGCGTTTTCTATGCCGGCTATGCCTGAACCTGGCCTATCGAAGCAACCAGGAAGAGGGACACGAAAGGGCTATGATTAGATTTATGGAACAGCTGGGAAACGAGCTGCAGCGATCCTAGCGGGGAAAATGCTAACAATTGCTAACATTTTTATTGACATTTACCAATATTTTAGCGGGGAAAGGTTGACGTAAGTTGACGTTTAGCGGGGAAAAAGCATACGAAAGCATACGCTAGGCGGTAAAAAAGGCTATGAGTTTTCTTAATTTTCTGAGGCAGAGCCCAGGGCGGCGATCTGCCTGCAAACAGGCTGATAACAGGCAATATATCCCTCTGGTAAAAGGTGGCGGGCGTATTCACGATTATTGTTATTTTGGATCCTAGGACCTTACCGAGGAGGAAGTAAATAAACGTATAATCTGGGAAAGGACATGTGACATATGGGCATCCTATACTATGGTGACAATCTTGATATTTTGCGGGAACATATCAAGGGCGAAAGTATTGACTTGATTTATCTTGATCCGCCTTTTAATAGCAAGCAGGCTTATAACCTGCTTTTCAAAACCCCCAACGGTCAAAATTCTGATGCCCAAATAACTGCATTCGATGATTCTTGGCATTGGGGTGAACAAGCCGAACGTGAGTTTTCTGAATTATTACATCAAAAAAATACCGACGTTTCCGAGATGATTCAATCCTTGCGTCGCTTTTTGAAAGAAAGCGACATGATGGCATATCTAACAATGATGGCTAATCGTCTATTAGAATTGCACAAGGTTTTGAAGCCCACAGGGAGTTTATATCTTCACTGTGATCCAACCGCGAGTCATTATCTTAAAATTGTTTTGGACACAATTTTTGATAAAAGGAATTTTTTGAATGAAATTATTTGGAAAAGATTTGATTTTCACGCAGATGCCAAAAGATGGGGACGGTTACATGATGTTATTTTATTGTATGCTAAAGATATTTCTCAATTTCAATTTAACCCCCAAAGACGAGAAT
>Ga0182027_10009924_pt1 | contig 13602 bp, 6 predicted proteins | sample 712E1DmetaG_FD_121300 | JGI IMG/M metagenome (GOLD analysis project Ga0182027, IMG submission 121300) | Permafrost microbial communities from Stordalen Mire, Sweden - 712E1D metaG (Illumina Assembly) | ecosystem: Environmental > Terrestrial > Soil > Wetlands > Permafrost | place: Sweden...
CCGCCCCTCGCCTGGGCAGTACCCCGCAGGGCGGAGGGCGATCGTGAACCGACCGGTCTCGTCGGTCACCCGCGCCGGCCGCGACGATTGGGAGCTGATCTGGAAACGACGCGAGTGCGTGCCAACGATCCTCGAGCCCCGGTTACTTAACGTTGTGCGGTTGCACCTGGGCCCGCAGGTCGACGCGTTACGCCCGTTTCCGGATCGGCTCCCAGTCGTCGAGGCCGGCGGGCATGACCGAAAAGCCCGGTAGGTCCATGATTGCCCCTGGCCCATAGGTGTACAGCAGAGACGAGGGGCGGGCCGAACCGACCTTGGCCCTGTTCTTGACTACTCCCTCCTCGGCGTCTGCCAGCGGGTCAAGCGCCTGGTTCGGGTCGTGCAGCATCTCGTCAGCGCCGATTGGATCGGGAGTCAGGACGTCGGCCATTAGTCGTCCACTCCGACGGGGAGCGTCCACTCTGGTGCGCCGTCGGGTGCTCGGGTGAACAAGCGCTCGGGAAGCGGACTCACAAGCAGGTTGATCTCCGGCTGTACTTCGCGCATCGAATTCGCGATCACGAACGGGGCTTCGATCGAGCCGCCGACCGACGCCTTGGCGTTCTCGGGGCTGATGATCAGCGGCAGGTACTTGTCGCCGTCCCCGGTGCGTTCGTACACGAGCGTCTTGCTCATCTCAGCGGCGCGCTTGGCACGCTCGCTCCACCGATCGATCCGGTTGACCAGCAGATCGCTGGCGCGCTTGGTGGGCTCATCGCCCTGCGCTGCCGCAGCAATCCGTGCCTTCAGCCGCTCAGCCAGCGCCTCAACCGCCGAGCGCTGATCCTTGATCCGCCACGCCTCACGCTCTGGCGACAGCCCCTCGGACTGGGTGGCCTGCGCCACGCGTGCAGCGCTGACGAGCAGTCCGTCAATGCCCCGGGCGAGCGAGGTCGGCGAGAACGGGGTGACGGACAGCGCCTCCACCTGCGCGTAGAAGGTCTCGTGGTAGTGGCGGAACTGCTCGAAGTGGGCGAGGTCCCGCGGGCGAGCCCAGTTTCCGAGGGCCACGACTAGGCCGGGTCGATCCGAAGCGTCTCGACCGACACGAGAGGACGCCTGAATGTACTCGGCGGTATTTTTCGGCTGGCCCACGACGAGCATCAAGCCGAGCCGTTGCACGTCGACGCCGACTTGCAGCATCGACGTGGCGAGCACCACGTCGAAGGGCATCTTCTTGCGAGCGGGCATCTGCTTACCGGCGTCCAGGCTAACGAGCCGTTGGCGGAAGGCTTCGGTGGTGTCGTAGCTGGCGTCGAACTGCAACGCAAGGCGGTCTAAGGTCCGGCCGATCTCGGCCGAGGCAATGCGCGAGGTCAGCTCACCGACGTTGAGCAAACCGAACGAGGCACCCAATCGGGACGGGAAGCCCGAATCCTTGCGGGGCCGCTTGATGCGACTCTGCACGTCGTCGGCCATGTATCGGGCCATGCCCGCCAGCTCGCGAGTGGCGTTGAAGTACCCCACCAGCGTCATGTAAGGATCGGCGGGGGCCCCGGCCCGGTCGAGCAGTAACTGCCCCGCTGACAGCAGTACTTCTGCAACCCGGATTTCGGCGCTCGACAGCCGCACGCCCTGTGCGCTGATTCCGACGTATCGACGTCCCGGATTGTCGCGGTCGATCGGCACCTCCTGGGAGAAGTAGGTGTCGGCCACGTCGAGCACCTGCGGCGGAAAGATCTGCACCTGCCGTCCGTAGAGGCCGCGGACCTGCTCCAGGGCATTGCGAACGGTGGCAGTTGATGCAACGATCACCGGCCGCACCGGCTTGCCATCGAGTGTGTTCCACGACGAAAGCGTCTCGACCGCGACCTCGAACAACCCGACTGCGGTGCCCAGCGCTCCGGTGATGAGGTGCAGCTCGTCTTGGATAATGAGGTCGGGTGGACGCAGCCGGTTGACAGGCAGCACCGTTGCCGCTGGGTGCCCGTTCTTGGTGGCCGGGTGCATCGTCGTGATGTCGCACTTGGCATAGTCGGGGTGGACGTACCCGTGGCGCCCGCAGCGACGACTGACGAACCCAAACAACGACGCGGCCTCGCCTTCGCGGGCGAGTCGCGCGAACTTGTCGACGGTGGCGATCACGAAGGCCGGCGTCAACCGGTAGATCTCCTCGTCGACCGTGAGGACAGGAAGGCCCTCGTCGACCGGGCCACCTCTGGCGAACGGGCAGCGAGCGAGCTCGTCGCCGCAGTACACATACACTCGGCGCACGGTCGCGTCGGTTTTGACCTGTGCTGCGGTGATCGGCGTACCGCACCATGGGCAACGCTGGATCTGCAGGACCGTCAAGCGGTGCGATCCGTACTCGTTGGCTTTGGTCAGTTGCTCGTCGGCCTCCTCGAAGCGCTTTGGGCTCACATCGGTGCCGACCCACAACCCGATGCGAAACGGTTCGACTCCCCAGGTCGCCTGGTCCTCTAGGCGAGCCACTTCCGCGGCACACATCAGCGCGGTCGCACGTTGGAACTGCTGGGCGGTCAAGAGACGCAGCGTGTAGCGCATCAAGACGGCGACCCCGTTGCTACCGTCTAGAGACCCGTCGGTCGACTGAACGATGCCCTGGCGCCGTCGGATCGCGAACGTGTATGCGGCAAGGCCTAGGTATGCCTCGGTCTTGCCACCACCGGTTGGGAAGAACAGCAGTTCCACGCGGGCTCGATGATCTGCGCTGCGTTGGGGTGCAGCCGGATCGGTCAGAGCGGGGAGCTGCATGAGGATGAATGCCAACTGGAACGGATACCACGACGCCGCTTCGGCGCCCTTTGCTTCGACTTCCTGCCGTGCCTGCTCGATCGTGACCGATGAGTCGGACGCCCGTGCCGCGGCAACCTGTGAGGCGACACGCTGGTCACGCATGACACCGTTCATGAACCGGAAGCACCTCAGAGCCTCCTCGTTCGTCGCGACGTGATCCAAGCCGTCGACCAGACGTTGGTGCGCCTGCTTGGCTTCCGACAGCATCTCCTCGGCAGGTTCCTGCAGGTGCGCCGGAAGCCCACCAACCAGGGCCTGCTGCTCAACGAGCCACGCGCCGTACCCGGCCACCAAGGGCTCAAGGCCTGTTCGCAGCTCCCCGGGGGTCACCTTTGCCAGCGCGTCCATCGACAGTAGGGCGCCGGTCACTGAGCGCGCCCGAGTCTGCGGCGTTTCACCAATGGGAAGCCAGGTCGTTGATACCTCCGTTGCCCGCCGCGCGCCGTCGCGGACAAGCCAATCCACCGAGCAGGTACGGCCGATCGCGAACTCCAAGCGGTTTCGGTACTGGAGGTCGAGGCGACGGACCTCGTCGTCGTGCTCGGGCCAGTCCTGTTCCAGAACGTCGCGCACCGGCAGGAACACCTCAGCACCGCCCGCATCGACTCGTAGATTCGTCTGGAACATCCACATGGACATCGGGATGGGCCTCGGAGTCTCGCGATCATTGCACAGGGCGATCTCCACCAACACCCGTCCAAATCGCTCGTCGTCGTAGCGGTCGAGTCGCAAACAGACCGATTCGCGAAGCGGGACCGACGCCGTGCGCCCTGCCACGACGTCAGCCAGCCGGATCGACCGCGCCTCCTCGACCGGCGTCCGTTGGTAGTGGCGCACTGCGCGTCCGGCCTTGGTCACCTGATCGGTCTCGACCGTCTCGTACGTGCCCCACGATGCGGTCACCGTGAACGACTCCAAGTCGGCTGGCACCTGAAACCGCAAACCCATCGAGGCGGGGATCATCAGGCCCTGCTTGGGGGCGCGGTCCTCGGCATCATCGTCCTCCGCGTCGGCTTCGGTCTCATCCGCGGCATACGCTGGCAGACCTCGTCCTTCAGTCAGTCCGTCATCGTCGGTGCGGACCTCGACCAGGTCGCCCCGATCCGGGGAGTCGTCGTCGGACGATGCCGCGACTGAACTGACAGTTAGCTTGACGGGAGCGATGTGGCCCACGAGGTACTGCGAGCGTGGGCTGAACGGCAGAACTTCCTCTGGCCCATGGATCGGTCCGAGCAACTCCCGCTCAAGGATGTCGAGAAGGTTTTCACGCACTGCAAGTGACGAACCGTCTAACTGGTGGTTAAGCCCATAGGCCGCCTGCGGCCTCGCTACGTCCGTTCCGTCCGTCATGTCGCCAAGCCTTTCCTGATTGTACTGATGGCGAGTTCCGGTGTGCTCGGCAGAGCGGTGTAGACGGCAATCGAAGCGGTATCGGTGTGAGGCTCGACGCCCGCGCGAAGGACGAGCAACAAAGCTGCAACCTTGTACTCGAATCCACTGCCACACCTCTGGAAGACGGTGAGCTTCCGGAAGTCGAACTCGATCTCCCTCCGCTTCGTCGAAGGGCGAAGTACCTTCATCTCAATGACGAGCCAATTCGTGGTCGCGTTGCGATGGTGCACGATCAGATCGGGGTATACCGAGTGCGCCTGCTCGACCCCTGGCTCGTCCTCGATGCCGCCAACCCCCATCGATTTGCGCAAGGAGTCGGTGCCCTCGGTCCCCCCGATTTTGCTGGCGAACAGGTTGTACTCACAGTCGACATGCCAGCGCTCACCATCCCGACGACCTTGGTTGACAGTGGTTTCCAAGTAGACCCCTAGGCGATGACAGATGGCTCGCTCGGCAGCTCCCCGTTCAAGAAGCACTGCGTCCCATTTGACGAGCGACGCCAGTGCTTCACTTAACTCTGGCAAGACATCGATGGCATCCGTTCGCGCGAAGCGATGCTCACGTGCGATCTCGTCGACATCTGCCAGCCGGAGCACCTATGCCTTCGATCCGCTGCTGAAGAGCGACGGAGTAGCCGCATCCTCAGGATGGGACTTACGGTCTTTGGTGGAGCGCTTCGTCCGCGAAGTTTCCGCAGCCGCCCGACGATGGTTCTCCTCAAGGAGGCGGTTGACAATCTCCGTCCGCGCCTCGGAACCTACCGTCCACCGTTCGGTTTGCCGATAGGCGTGGAAGCCGTAGTCAACAGCGATATCTGACCATCCGTATGCATCCAAAACCGCTTCGTCAAGTTCAACGTAAAGCTCACGCATATGAGCGACGTCCCTGTCCAACAATGCCGAGGTCTCAGGATCATGGATTAACCTATAGAGCTCGGTGAGTCCAAGATTCCGTCGAGACATGATCTCGCGGCGATCGGCATCGACCTCTGCGCCAATCGCATCTAGGCGTCCGAGTTGAAGCGGAAATGGGAAAGTATCAAATACATCCGAGGTCGAGTATCTAATGTCGAGTTTCATGAGGGACCCCCATCGCAACACCCAGCTCAAATGAGTACCTGAGGCCATAGCGGCAAGTCGGCCGAAGGTTGCATCAGGAACAACAACGATCGCGCTACTCATAATCGCACCTGTCGGAATTATCACAGGCACAGCAAATCTGCTTACGGCCGACAGCGCGATGACTCTGTCGGTCTCCGATAGTCTCTGGGTCAGTGCTGGTCTTGACTCTGCGTAAATCCACCACTTATCCCGGTGAGATCTCCTATTGCTCCGCATCCGAACTGGCAGGACCATTGTTTTGATTCGTGCAAAGGGCACCCGGTATGCCTCGGCCTCCTCCAAGGAGCGCTCGCCGAAACAAATCACCCAGTCCTGACCCTGATGGGCGGGGTCTGAGTTCAGATCTCTACCGTTCAGGTAGCGGTATATTACTTCTGCGTTGGTGGGGTCATCGGCTCGCATTGTCTCGGCATCGCCTTGTGTAATTAGGAATCCCGCGCCGCCAAGATCGTAACCTTTGAAGCTCAAACTTGTGTTGCAGGAGAGGGGCACCGGTGGTCCGACAATCCGGCTCCCCTTTTCGAGCGACGATGTAATCTCACTGACTTCTTGTCCATCAAGAACCTTGGGACAAGGAGATCGAGTGTTCCCCCCCCATATGATTGAGTACCGAGTTACCGCGGACCTAGAAGGCCATGGCTCACTTCGTACCGCTCTGCGCACTTCAAATCCGTTTGATATGAGCTGATCTAGGCCGACCTCACGACTGTCACCTTCCGCGATTGACTTCGCAGTGACAAGGCCCAATTCGCCTCCCTCCCTGAGGAGAGCCACAGCGCGCAAGAGGAAGAATGCAACCAAGTCAGTGTTTCCGGTCACGGAGTTAGCAATTGTGTTCACCAGGAACTCACGGTGGGCTACCCCGATAGCGCCGGATATCTTCTTGCCGACCAGGAAGGGCGGATTCCCAACAATTGAGTCGAAGCCACCGCGTTCGACCATCAAGTCGGGTGCCTCCAGAGGCCAATGCAGCGGACGCCAGCGCTCGTAGTCAGTCTCCACCGTAGGAGTAAGGCCGTGGTCGATGATGTTGTCAAGCCAAATGACACTAGCAGCTCCGTCGTTCGGGCCAGGATGTGCTTCTTTGACAGCCAAGAGGAGGTTTGCGTACGCCTCGTCGAGTGGCTTCCCAGGCTTACCTCCGAGGGAGAGCCCCGTGGCGATGACGCCGTCGGCGATCTGGCGGAGTGAGGTTGTGACATTCCTTAATTCGTTGAGCTGCCGGTGTTTGGCTGCACTGTTGCGGGCAGGGTCGTTCTCGTCGATTTCGGTGGCAAGACGCTTGCGCAAGTCGACGGCCCTGCGAATGATGGCATCGGTATCGATGTCGAAAATATCGAATCGTCGCTCCGCCGTCCCGCGCTTGGGGTCGATGTGGAGCTTGCGGAGCTGGTCGAGACTGGTCAGGCCGAGGAGGGAGTTGCCGAGGAAGATCTTGTCGTCGACGAAGGAGAACGGCAGGTCACGGTCGAGTGAGACGAGCCAGAGTGAGAGCTTGCACATCTCGACGGCCATGTCGTTGATGTCGGCCCCGTAGAGGCAGTTGGCGACGACCTGTCGAATGGCCCGGGTGTAGAGGTCTTTGCGCCGGGCATTGGTGGGGTCTTCGGTGATCCATGCCTCTACCACCCGCTCTGCGAGATACCTAGCAGCTGCGACGAGGAAGGCCCCCGAGCCGCAGGCAATGTCGGCAACCTTCAAGTCCAGAAGTTCATCGGAGCTCTTGAGCTTCCACAACGCGTCCTCGACGGTCTGATGAGGACCTGGCGAGTAGCACATCGGCTGCAGGGCGTGAAGGACTACTCCCTCGGCAAGCGACTTGGGCGTGTAGTGGGCGCCTGAGTTCTTGCGCGACGGGGTTTCCTTCACCATGAGTCCGCCGCCGAGCACGACAAACGGGTGGTTCCGCAGATCCCGTCGAACCAAGCCGAGCCACGGCGTGATGCGGTCACGCAGAGCGAGGCCGTCACCGACGGCTTGGGTCAGTGCGCTGATCGCGGAGGGATCAGGCTCCGCTTCGATGGCCTTGGCGATGGCAGCGGCCGAGGATGGTTTCGCTGACGGCTGGTCCTCAGCGATCCACTCTCGGACTGCCGCCGCGAGCTGCTCCGGGCCAATGTTGTAAGCAGCCAGGTCCTCGAGCGTTGCGAGGGGGATCTCGGGTTCGGCGCCCGTCGTTCCGATAATGCCAAGGTAGGTCTGCTCGGCGGTTACGCAGGTGTAGCCAAGCAGGCCCTCATAGATGTACCCGATCTGCTCCACGTCGACGTCGCGGAAGGTGATCTGACGTGCTTCACCTTGAACCGTCGCGATCTGCACAGACCGGAGCACGTGGAGCATTACGCGGTCCGAGACAGTGACCGCGAGTGAGCCCTGATTCGTCGTGACAGTGAGGAACGGGTACCGCTCGGGGTCGAACAGCGAGCCCCCGTAGGCAGGCATTCGCAGGTTCTCGAATGACGCGCCCCCGAAAAGGGCATGGCTGGTCGCCAGCAGTCGGTGCCAGGTCATGGAGGTGGCATCGAGCGCCTCTTCGCCTTCCTCAGTCTCACGCGCGTTGAGCCGGCTGAGTTCGCTGGAGATGCCGTAGCCTTGCTCGAACAGTTCACTGGACGGCAGAAGCCCGCGTTCCTCGGCGAAGAGCAGGAACACCGTGCGCATCATCACGGTAACTGCGGCCTCGTAGGCGTCATGCGGGCGGGCCGGGAGCGGGTCCGGTTGACCGCGACGCTTGGCGTCGGCGGCTGACTCGGAGAAAGACTGGATCAGGAGTTCGACGGCTCGCCGTACCTGCGAGCCGAGGGCTTCGGTGATCTCCTCAGCCGCGGCGACAGATTCCTCGAACAAGGCGGGGAGTCGTTCGGTCGAAGCGCCACCGATGATGTGTTGGCGGCCGATCAAGGTGAGGAACGCGTCGCGGGCGCGGGGCTCCTCGACCCAGGTGAGGGCGTCGACAACGCCTGAGGCGGTCATGTGACCTTCGCTTGCACATACCAGGCCCCACCAGCGGCCGTCAGTGACTATGCCGATCTCGACGTTGTTCTCCCGCAGCAGTGCTTCGAGGCGATCCACCGGAGTCGCGGCCCACAAGTCGTTTGGCGTCTGCCGCAGCGACTCAGTCGGATCCACAACGTGGACCAGCGCGCCGATTCCGTCGGTACCGATTAGTGCTGCCTGTGCCGTAACGGTCACGGCACGGTTGGGCGATTGGGCCTTCACGCCGGGAACGGCGCCCCACTGTAGGGACTCCGCCCAGCCAACGACATCGCGCAGAACGGTATCGGCCCACTTGTCGCGGTACGAGCGGTAGGCGTCGAGCCTGCTGCTGCTTTCCGGGTCGCGATCGAGCGCCTCCCACGCGACCTCGAACTCCTTGCGGGCATCCGCCAGGATCTGAAAGCGGTCAGGGTGGGTGGAACGGAAGTCGGGGATGCCGTTGGGCCAGACTCGCTTGAGTGGCGGGATAGCCAAGAACGGTCCATCGGTGTCAACCAGCTCCAGCCACTGGCGGTGCAAATCGGAAGCGTTCGCAGCGAGACTCGCGCGCCGGCGAAGGGGGTGCGCCATCAGTTCGTCCACCCTTCGGCGTCCTCGCGGGTGAGGGCGAAGACGATGGCCGCGGCGGTGGTGTGCGGTTTGACGTCGGCATACCGCTCCGTGATAGCGGAGATCTCCCGCGCCTCCTCGTCGTCAAGCTCGTCGAGCCTGCGTTCCATACCTTGGATGTCGCGGCGACGCTGGCGTTGCTGGTCGTCTGGAAACAGCATGGCTGCGGCTTCCTCTTCGGCCTGCTGGAGGAGATCGAGCGAGTCGCGAAGGTTCCTGCGGAACGCAGCGAAGATCTCATGCGCGCGACGGGTGTCCGCCGCCTGACGTCGGGCGAGCTGCTCCATGACGAGTTCGTGGCGGCGGGACGCTCGTGTCTGCATGGAGTCCTCGAGTCGGGACCGTAGCGGCGCGTCGGGCACGTTCCACAGCCCACAGAGCTGACGGCGGACCGCCTCGTGAGCGAGGTCCAATTGCGTGCCGTCGAGCGCCTGGTCGAGCGCAGCCTCGGCCTTTTCCTCGGCCATCGCCCGTCGCCCACGTAGCCGCACACCGGCGAGGAAGACCTCCTCGTGCAACCGAAGACCACCACGACCCACCAGAACCATGCGAGCCACCGCCGCCACAAAGGACTCAGCGAGGTCATCCACTACGACAGCAGTGACGCGGCTCAGGGGTGAATCCGCGCTCCATAGCGACCGGCGCAAAAGTCGCTGGGCCCGTTGCAAGATAGGGTGGCCAAGATGCACGTACACCATGTCGCTCCGATGTTCGGCCGCATCCGGGTCGAACGTGATCGGGCGGAGGACGCCGGGTTTCAGCCTCGTGTCCAAACCCTTCAGGGCTCCGTGCCAGCCGGCCGTGAGCGCCGGCATGTCGAACACCTCCGCAACGGTGTCCTCCGCAAAGTCGAAGTTGCGAACGAGCGGCTGTTGATGGTTGATTCGCAACGCGGTGTCAACCACTCGGCGCAGGTTCGTCGGTTCGAGATGCATCTCGGCTCGTGAGGCACCGAAGCCTTCCTCTAGCTGGGTAAGTCGAGCGTTGAGCTCGATGCCGCCGGCCAGGGCTGCGTTGATGACTTCGTTTGCAGCGATCCCTGCGGCCTTCTTTCGAGTCGGCGCACGTTTGGTGAAGTGCTGCTGGACCTCATCGCTGATCACTTGGTTCACTGACCCGAGATCGGCCTCAACGTTCGCCACCTTTTTAGCGATGCGGGCCATGAAGCTGTAGTCGTCCTCGAAGATCGACGCGTTTGCGACCGGGATGAAGTGGAACACCTCCGGGTCGCGGGTCTGGCCGTATCGGTCGATCCGGCCGATCCGCTGCTCGAGCCGAGACGGGTTGAAGGGGATGTCGAAGTTGACCAGTCGATGGCAGTGCGTCTGAAGATCGATCCCCTCGCCGGCGGCATCGGTGGCTAGCAGCACTCTGATCGGTTCGACGGAAGGGTCCTCGGTGAACTGGGAACGGATGTACTCCCGATCCTCGGTCGGTGTTGAACCCTGGATCACCGCGAGCGCCACTCCATACCCCTGCTGTATGAGCACACGCTGCAGCCACTCGACGGTGTGCGCGTACTCGCTGAACACCACGACCCGTTCGTTCGTCCAGTACTTCCCGTCCGGGCGGCACACCGCCTCGAGAAGGCTGAAGAGGGCGGCAAGGCGAGAGTCCATGCGACTCTCGTAGCTCAGCCCCCACTCCATCAGGGTCTGGAGCTGACCCGGCTTGGCCGCTCTAAGTGGATCCGAACCCTTCGACTCCCGCAGCCGCTCAGACTCGTCCTGCTCCCACAGACCCTCCTCCTCGTCGGACTGACCCTCACCGAAGATGTCGTCATAGTCGTCGTCGGAGAGACCACGTCCTGACCCGGAGCTCAGGTAGTGGCTGAGTGTCTGTCCGAAGGCAAACGGGCTCGAGAGAAACCGCTTCTTCAGCAACATCGTCACGATGTCGCCCCCCGGCTTGGTGCCGTTGACCTTGGCACTTCTCGTCACGATCTTATCGAGCAAATCGAACATCTCAGTCTCGTCGTCGCTCGGAGTGAAGGGCAGAGCGCTGACCACCCGGTTCTTGAAGCCCTTGCCAGTGAGCTCACGTTTGAGGCGGCGGACCGTAACGTCCTTGAGCGCGTTCGCGTCGAGTAACGCGCCGCGCGAGAAACGCCGGGAGTCGATCATCTCCAAAAGCGCGGTGAACGATTCGGGATGTCCATTGTGAGGCGTCGCCGACAAGAACAAGCGGTGCTCGCATTTGTCCGCGAGCTGGCGCACCGCGACGGTACGTTGGGTGTCGACCGCATAGCCGCGTCCGCCTGCGATCGCCGGCGGGCTCGACGGGGCAACGTGGTGGGCCTCGTCGACGACGAGAATGTCGAACGCGAACCGCTTCCCCGATTTGGGGCTGCTCGCCTGTGTGTACACGACGCGCAATAGGCGCTGGGCTCGCACTTGGGGCAACCATGCCATCGAAACGATCACCCGAGGGAACATGAGGAAAGGGTTGGCGTGCAGGCCGTGGGTCCGGCGCACCTGAGCCATGAGCTCGCTGTTCACGATGGTGAAGTCCAGGCCGAACTTGTCGCGCATCTCGTCCTGCCACTTCAGCGACAGGCTTGGCGGACACACCACGACCACGGTCCGGGCGCGGTGGCGAAGAAGCAGCTCCTGGATGACGAGCCCGGCCTCGATCGTCTTGCCGAGGCCCACGTCGTCGGCCAAGAGCAGGTTCGTGCGGGGCGACTCGAGGGCCCGTCGTAATGGTTCAAGCTGGTAGGCCTCAACGTTGACGCCCGACCAGAACGGTGCCTGGTAGCGGTTCGGGTCGGCCGAGGTCACTGCACCCCACCGCATCGCGTCGATGAACCCCGCCAGCGTGGCCGGATCATCAAACGATTCCAGGTTGATGCGATCGGGGAGGCCCTGAGCCGGAGTGACCGTATGGCCGACTTCCAGTTGCCACACAACACTCAGAGTCTCATCGAGGCGATCCTCGTCTAGGGACTGGAGGTCGACGACGTGGGAGAGCTGCGCCGTGGCCTCGTCCGCAGGGCTACGCGGAAGACCTTGTGCTTGGACGTTAGCCACCGCCCAGGTCGAGCCACGGACCTCCACAACCTGTCCCGGCTCGGGCAATTGAGGCACGCCTCGTCTGAATCCGCTCGCACTTCCGGCAGCCCCATCGTTCGGACTCGTCATTTCATATCGAGACGATCTCGTGCCGCAGGGCTTAGTGCATAACGACCTCGTTCGGGGCTTACGACCCAACCCCTCAACCGAATCTGGAGATCCGGCGCATTGGTCGATAGAGTCCATGCCTGGCGGTTCACGGTTCTCGGGTTGCCACCGACTTCTCTCTGAATCTCAGCCACGGCGAGCGAGCGTGGCCCGTGTTTGATCAGCGCCCGGACAATCTTGTCTGGCACTGCATGGCCGGTCGGACCTTCGCCGATCTCTGAAACGGTGGTTTCGCGCTTCACTGTCGAGGGATCCTCTTCGAGGATGGTCGTTATGCGAAGCCTGCCTGCCTCGAGGTGTTCCACTTTCGATTCGATGACTCGCACCTCTCCCCCTTCCACGTATATTCCTGAAATATACCAGGAAGATACGATGGCCGCAAGAGGAGAGCCCGACCACGTTCTGTCCTCTTGTAGCAGCCCAACCACTGGCTTTCCATTGCTTCACAGGGCTCGTTTAGAGGCGCGGTCCTCCGGTCGGGATGAGAGCGACATCGACAGCCTCCGCCTCGGGGCGCCGCGCTCCGGAGGCAAAGGAAAGCCTCGACGCCCTGTCGAGGGCAGCCCGGGCGAGATGGCGCTCGTTGATCGCCTCGATGGTTCGCGCCGGGCCTTTCGGGCCGAGGGGTAGGTGGTCATCGTCGACGTTCCAGCGATCGCGGTAAGCAACCACTGTCGTGAAGGCTTCCATCCAACATTCCTTTGCGCGCGGCTCAATAGGCGGGATACCGAGCCGGCAAACCCAGATCTCATGCCGCTCGATGGCCTGCTCGGCCAGTGTCTGTGCCCGACGCTGCATCGCCTCGTCGCGTTCCTTGAGACCCTGGGCCATGTCTGGGTCCGTGACGCCTACGGCTCGTGGGATCAGCCCTGCGACGAGGCCTGCGCCTGTTCGACGCGACGAGCCGACGACCTGTGCCCAACGCTCGACTCGGTCGCGGATGACCGCCGCGGGGTCCTCCGCGTTATCGAGAGGCCGTATCGCCACGAGCCAGGGCAAGGTCCGTTCCACGTCGAGGCCGTGCGCCTCGGCGTCTCGAAGGACGGCAAGGAGGGGACCGTAGACGGGGCTCTGGCGAACCTGTTCCAGGCGACCGGTTTCGAGTCCTGAGCGATCGAGCAAGTCGTCCCAGCGTTGCTGTTGAGCGGCCCGAGCGAGGGTCTCGTACTCGGCGGCGAGAACGCCGAAATCCTCGACATGGCGCTGTGCCCTCTCGATGACCTCGTGTGCGGAGCGGTCAGCACCCTCGTTCGCGAGCACGCCAGCGAGAACCTCGCTCGCGCTCTGCTTAGCAATCGTGCCGTCGTGTCCCGTGGCGGGATCTGGGTCGAAGATGGTATCGACGTACAACATGTTCGACTCGCGCCCGCGCGTCGCGGCAACGTAGAGAACCTCGCGGGTCGTGGTCGGCGAGAGCAGCGAGTGCGTCGTGTCGACCGTCCGGCCTTGGCTGCGGTAGCTGGTGGTGGCGTAGGCGAGCTCGACGTGCTGGGCGACGTAGTCTCCCG
>Ga0182027_10009925_pt1 | contig 13601 bp, 16 predicted proteins | sample 712E1DmetaG_FD_121300 | JGI IMG/M metagenome (GOLD analysis project Ga0182027, IMG submission 121300) | Permafrost microbial communities from Stordalen Mire, Sweden - 712E1D metaG (Illumina Assembly) | ecosystem: Environmental > Terrestrial > Soil > Wetlands > Permafrost | place: Sweden...
AATGTTAAGCAAGGCACAACGTCCAGCAGCTGGCGGTGTATGCACACCGACAATAATCGTCTGAAAGGCATTAGAACCTTGTAACTCTATCCCTGCAGAAAGGACTAGGTTTTCTGTATAGGTACCGGCACGTATAAAAATTGTTGCTGGAACACCAATGGCAGCGGCTGCCGTAATAGCCGATTGTATAGTTGCATAAGGAGATGCGCCAGCTATAGCATCAACGATATATTTCGTATTTTGATATTCATTTGTAGAAGTCTGAAAAGGCATAATTTTCTCCTATACAACGTTTAGAATGCCAACTGCAGAAGTAACATACCAACGAACGGTAAGACCATTTCTTAAGCACACGATACGAATAGTGTCATGCGAGTTAGTTGAAGATATCGAACCACCAACTCCAACCGTAGTTGATAGATTACCGTACTGAATCCATTGGCCAGCATTTTGAGAAATAACCCAATTTGCTCCAACACCGACTATTTCTGTAAAGTCACCGGTATTGGCGGTTGCTGGAAGCAAAAATGTTACGAGTGGAACCGTTGAAGCAAAATATCCAATATTACTAACAATAGTATAAGCTCCTGCACCTACGTCCTGCCATATCTCACTAGCTACTTGCCATGAAGGCGCGTGAGTAGCCCCATTGCTCATTAAAACAGTTCCAGGGATACCGGGAGTTAAAGAACTTAAAAGACCAGTCGTATCAGAAAGCACAACGCCAATACCAAAGGTATTAATTGTTACGCCGCCATTAGGAGCTATCGTTAGCCGTTGTAAAGCACCTCCTGCGGAATCAGGATGTGTCCAAAAGCTAAGATTAGCGGGGATTCTACCAGCCGCTATTGTTCCTGATGTTTGAGAAATGATATAAGCACCAGCAACAAGAGCAGCACCATCAAAACCTTGAAACGATATAATGCCAAGGTAATCGCCAGTATGAACAGCTCCAACACCACGGTACTTATTAAAAACAAGTCCTGCCGGCAACGCGTCATTATCTGTACTTCCTGCTGTTAACGAACCATTGGTTGCCGTTATATCAGTACCAGCAGTAATAGAACCAGTGACAGCAATAGAAGGGTTAAGATTAATAGTAATCGTATTGTTTAGTGGCGTTCCGGTTGTTGTTATATTTAATCCACCAACAATATTAATGTTGTTATACACATCTGGTGTGATAACTCCACCGGCATTACCCGTCAATGAATCAACAGCTGAAAATGATGGATGAACTTTATTATTAATAATTGATACCTGGCTCAAAGTACCGCTCCCCAAATTTTATTGTTATATATGTTTGAGATTGTAGCCTCAGACACACCAAACATTTTACCTATATTAGTAATTGCACCTCTCTTAAGGGGAGTAACACTGAGTAGTTTTTTAATTTCTCTAACTTTATCATCATTTAAAATAGCGCAGCGACTTTCAGATCCTTTTCTTCCGCTTATTGGGTGTCGTTTCTTTGAAATCATATCTCTTATATTGTCAAGTTGAGTTCCAAGAAATACAAGAATAGTTTGTTTATAGTTTGGCATCAATATCTCCTTAGTTATCACTTGCATAGATAAGTGTAAGGTAGATACTACCGGTTGATGGAAGAGTCCCGTCAGCAGACTTAACATAGACTCTATCGCCCATTTGTTGTTCTAATTCATTACCAGTTCCAGAACGGTTAGTGCCGTAGTCATAGAGAAAGTATGAATTACCCCCAACAAAATCATGATCATCGACCCCATTAAAAGAGATCAACATATCAGCATCCGTAGCGTTACTTAGTTTTAAAATTCTTGCTGGGTGCTGTAATGGTGTTCCGACAGCTACATAATTTGCTGTTACTAACGTCCAATCTAACGAACGTAAGATCTCGTACCTAATACGTACGCTACTTGCATTACTCATGGTTATCTCCAATTTATATAGCTGCCAGAACAGCATGTTATTTAATTAAACGTAATATCCAGTCAAGTAAATGGCGCCTACACCAGCAGCAGTTGCCCATGACACATATATAATTGTTTCCTTGGCAAACAATGCTTCATTAGAATTGGGTTGATTGTTCATTTGTGCAGGAAGATATAATTCCCTTTCAGAAAGAATAAGATCATTAAAAGTAACTCCATCAAAACTAAGGCAAACATCAACAGCAGAATGATTGATAAGACGAAGAGCAAAACAAGCTTGTGGTATTCCGTCTGGATAAAGTGGTTGCCATCTAGCAGTAAGAAATGCTGTATCAAAACCTCTAATTGGTATCGCTTTAACCGATGTTTGAGCCATGGTTACATTACCTCTGCCACCACAGGAGTAGCGGCTTTCTTGGCTTCTTCTTCTTTAGCGAGTCTAATCGCTTCAAGTTCAAGCTTTATTATGTATTCGAAGGTAGAAAGAATCCCTCGTTTGGCCATCTCATAATTACATCCTTGAGGGACCATAAAAGTAAAATCCTTTTCTTCTTCTTTTTCATTAATCTTCAAAAACACCTTTATATCAGGCATTGTTGCTTCGATTTTCTTTTCTTCCATCATATCTCCTTATGATTTGTGTGAATCTGGACCACAGCACCATGCCATGGTCCAGATAATTATAAACAAAGATGTTGTTAATTGACCTAATTTAAAACCCAAAAAGATAGCGAACAGTTAGATGCCAATGCAGCAGCACCTTGGTTAACTAACGTAACCACAAAGCTACCATTGATTTTTCTTACGCCTGTGACACACATTTGAGCATCTTCTGCTCCAACTATTGCAGCAGTTGCAAGTATTGTTGATGTTGTTGTTGCAAGATTGTTTGTAATCGTAATAGTCAACTCAGCAGCAGGAGCTTGTGTATATCCAGTCATCAATAGACGGCCAACATTAGCATTGATAGTTCCAGCAGCAGCGACACCAGGACCAGCAGCAGAAGTGTTAGTAGCAGCAGTAACGTTTACTAATCCAGCAGCAAGCAGGCCGATACCACCCGTACCACCATAAATTTCTGTTATTGAAGCTCCGTTTGCAGAACCTAACGCTACGGTATTAACAGAAGCGCCCGAAGCTATGTTTACTACACGGCCTCCAACAGAAGTTCCTGTGGCAATGTTAATTGTTTGGGCACCAGCAGTAGCGTTTCCATTTTGTATGTTCACCGTTGAATCTGCAACTGCAGCACCACCAGCGATAGTAATTACTTGTGCAGCTGTATTGACACCATTACCAATTGTAATGATGTTTCCAGAAACACCGTTACCAATACCGATTGTCTTAACGCCGACGGTATTAGCGATAGCGATTGTTTGGGCTGCGGTAGATGCAGAGATAGTAATTGTTCCAACTTGAGCAGCCGAAGAACCAATTTGAATAGTTCCAGCTACCATTGCTGCGCCAATAGAAATTGAACCTGCTACTTGTGTGTTACCAATAGCGATGACGTTGGCAGCAGTTCCACCGATAGATAACGTCTTGACACCAGCACCTGTTCCAATATTAACAATCTGTGCGCCTGTACCATGAGCAATTTGTATAGTACCTACTTGGGCACCTGAACCACCGATACTAATCGTACCAGCAATCATAGCATCACCAATTGATACTGAACCGGCTGCTTGTGTGTTACCGATAGCAATAACGTTAGCTCCTGTGCCACCAATAGAAAGAGTCTTAAGACCTGTTCCGGCACCAAGATTAACAATTTGTGCACCTGTACCATGGCCTATTTGGATAGTACCTACTTGTAAGCCAACACCACCAATAAATATGGTACCTGTTGTCATTGCATTGCCAATAGAAACTGAACCATCTGTTTGTGTATTACCGATAGTGATAACGTTCGCAGCGGTTCCACCAATAGCGATTGTTTTTACCGCAGCTCCTGTACCAATATTAATAGGAGTGATAGTAGCATTAGCAGATATATCAATTGCAGCTGTTCCAGAAGTAATAGCAACAACACCATTAATAGTACCAAGTGTAATTCCACCTGTTCCAGCACCAAGCATAATACCACCAGCAGCATTGTTTGATTCAATATTAATCGCTGTAGCTGAGGCTCTATTAGCGGCAATTATTACACCACCGGCACTAGAATTTATATTTATAGATCCAGCACCAGTACCCTGGCCAGAAGTAATGAGAATGGTTTCGTTAACGCCACCATTAGCAAGTAAGTATATCGCTCCAGCGCCATTCCATGTTGATGTGATACCAGCAGACACAGCAGAAGTAAGATCAAAATCACCATTAAAGGTAACGTCACCAGTAATATCTAAATCGCCAGCAATTGCTGTATTACCATTAATAGCAACGACACCAGTAAGTGTTGTTGCACCAGCAGCAAGAGCACCAAGTGTCGACAATCCGGCGACGTTTAACGTACCAGCGATGGTAGCATTTCCAGTATCGACTAGAAGGTTACCAGGGCTAATAGTAAACGAAGCAGCTGTAATACCTCCAGAAGGAGAAGTGATCCAGTTAGATGAACCTGCTGTAATACTGCAAAGTACATAAGCTGTATTAGCGGTAGTATTTACCCAAAGTTGTCCTATTTCACCTTGGTCATAGATTGTTGGGGCACGGTCTATCACAACCGGTTGAGGAAACACATCCTGTGTAGGGGTTGGATATCCGTACGCTGATTGAGCGCGCGTTCTTTGTATTGCCATTGCTATCTCCAGTAAGCGAGCTCATCCACGAGCTCGTGGGGAATAAAATTTTAACTACAAAGATAGTGTTGCGCTGGTTATATATAGATTGATAGTATAAAATTAAAATAACACTAGATAGTTAGATAATTAGCGAATATAGGAGTACTCAATGGCAAAAAGAAAAGACCGGATGGAAGTAATAGATCCATTAAAGAAACGGAAGAAATATAAAAAGGTGAAGAAAGAAACCGATGGAAAAAAGAGTCCAGATAGCGTTTGATGTTAGTCCTGAGTTAAGGACACAGATCAAGATTGTAGCTGCTCGTAGGAATATCAGCATGAACTTATGGTTAATACGGGCCATTGTTACTGCGTTGTCAAAAGAAATGGACGTGGTAGGTGCCACGCCCACAAAAAGGAGAAAGGATTGGTGATTACTCACCAGGTTTATGTCTTCAATTATGCAAAAAAGCCTATACAATCCGATATAAAGTGCTATAATTGTTTATTATGTTAATAGATTATATAGCTTACCCAATCATATTTATATTCTGTTTCTTATTATCACCTTTTGCCGCAATAGCAATTGGTGCACTTTTTACATTGAGTTACATCGAATCAGATTAATCAACAAGAGAAAATCCCTTTTGCGGTTTCTCTGGCTCTGATTCATTAACTTCTTTTGCTAGTGCTTTATTAAGTTTGCTTACATTTCTTGTTGTTGCCGCAAGATCTTTCTTAGCAGCTGTTCCAATAACATCAGCATAGTATTTACGTATAGCGCTACTATTTTTTAATGCTTCAAAAGCTTGAACGCCATATCGTGTTGCCCCAGCTCCTACAATAGCTTTTCCAGTTAAGGCTAAAGGAACTCCAACATGAGGACCAAAAAGAAGTGCTGCTGTCGCTATGCTTAAGTTCTTATTGCTTACATGTTTCTGAAGCCATTTATTAACATGAGATGCTTTGCTGAGACCAATAGAGATATTGTCAGCTTCTTTAAAAGATCTTAAAAAATCTTTATTTTGTTTGCCATATTCAGTTAAAACGTTATTAAGACCGTTGGATAATGATGGTATGTATTTTTCTACACCATAAGGTTTAGTAATATCATGAATCCATTCATTCATATCACGCTTAAGAGCCCATGCATGAGTAACAGGAATCTTACCACCAACCATCTTCTCTTGAACTGCATTAATACGATCTAACATAAACTTCTTTGATGGTGTTAAGTCTCCTGTTGTCGTTATCTTCGTTAGTTTATCCATTATAGGCTTAATCTTCTCGGTAGAAACCATGGCCCCTTCAGGAATGGATTGCTCTGCGTTCTTATACAGATTACTCATATGTTCTTTAAGTTTACCTGGGCCAGCCATTGTTGTTGCCAACATTGTTCCAAGTTTAACTCCTGTCTGAACACCTTCAGATGCACCCATATCTTTAGCGGTAAATGAAGCAAGATTACCAAGGCCAGATACTGCCAAAGCTCTTTTAAATGGAATCTTGCCAGCTTTTGATAAAGGAACAGCAAGAGAAGTAAGATCAGAAAAGAACTCATCAGAGAATTGTTCACCTTTAGACTGAGGTTCAAGATAATCTTTTGGTAATGCCTTTGCTATCGTTCCAGTACCATATTCTTTAATATCTTGTGATGTTGGTAATGGCGCTCGTTCTGGCAAATGCGGTTTTCCACCCAAAAGTGACTCACCTTTTTTACCAAGCCATAAAAGACCTTGGGCAATATCACCCGGAAGGCCAAGTGCTGTCTCGCCAACACGGGCTGCTGTTCTAGCAGTATGGCGTACCACTTTGGGGACAAATGACTCTTCTTGTGGTACATCTTCAACAAGTGAATAACCTTTAGCCATTATTCTACCTTCGTCCATTCTTTACCATTGCTTTGAAGCATTTTACCAGTAGCATGATCTATAATTTTTTTATCTTTATATAAAATTGGATCAGGAAGTTTCTCAAAATCAGCCTTTCCTTCTTTCTCTCCTGATGCAAACTGCTTAGATATAGCATCTAATTTGCCACCAATTCTTTTTTCAATCTTCTCGGCAAGATCAAGCGGTGGAGTGTCGTTATTTTGCTCAATAATGTTTCGCATTGTCTCACCACGTAACGTAGCTGCTTTACCAGCAAGCTTAAGATTACGAATAACACGCTCCCTACCACCTTTGGTTTGCATAAGCGTTGGTACCGTTTTAAGAAACTGTGACATTTCAAAATTTGTAACCCGAGAGCCAAAAATAGCACGAGCATTCTTTAAAAAGTCATTAGTAAGCTTTTCAAACTCTTGCGTATCTTCGTTTTGCAATGCAGATACGTTCATACCCATACCCTTAAGGGCGGTATACAACATAGGATTCTGTAACTCATCTTTTTTATTCAACGTTATCATACGGTCAAGACGCATGCCATTTTCACGAGAAGCATTTTCATTTGCTTGTGTCTCTTCTCGAAAATTTTTTGTCGACTCAAATGCTTTTTCACGCCTAATTTCGTTGAACTCTTTATGTTTTAGCTCTTGTTGTGGAGTAATATTTTTATATGGAACATACATACTCTTTTTTTGTTGGTCCTGAATAGGTTGCTGTTGCACTTGCTGCTGAGCCTGAGACATTTGTTGTTGTGGTCGTGGTGTTAACTCAGGACGTAATCCACCTTGTCCAAGAGACTGCATTGCTGAATACGGATTTAATGTAGGTTTATATCCAGAACTTAATTGATTCATAAGCTGCTCAAATGAAGGTTTTTCTTCAGCTGATGGTAATGGTCGCTGATTTGGCGAAGCAAATTCTTGATTGCCCTGCCCTTGTTGAGGAATCGCCATTTGATCAGTCTGTCCTTGTCCTGGAGCATTCTGCCCTTGAGGAGGACCAGCAAACAATTGTGAGGCAATGCTTGGCCCAACTTGTTGCATAAGATATGGTCTAGCGTTCTCAGGAATAGATTGGAATAGTTGTGCCAATGCCATAGCTTTATCAGGAGCCATATTTGCTTGAGAAAAAGCAGACATCATTTGTTTACGTTCATGCTGCTGGTTCATCAGTTGTATTTTTCTCTGCGCAAGTCCTTGAAGGGCACTTGCAATGGTATCACCTGGATTAGTAGCTTGAATATGAGAAGGTAAGTCTAATACTTGTGCCATGGTAACTCCTTAATAGCCTTGAGGGGCAAAACGTTTTTGTATGCCGGCATTAGCCATTGAACCAGCTCCGCCACCAATACCACCAAAAAGACGAGATAACCATGTTGATTGTGGGTTTTGATAAATATTCTCAAACTCATTACCCATGCCCATACCCATAAGACCTTGTCCAAGTTGCTGTTGGTGAAGACCGTATTGCGCCATCAATGCAGCAAGAGATTCTTGCATGTCTTGACCAGAACCATACAGTTGAGACCCAAAAGAAGGTGAAGACATTGCACCACCAGCCATTTGTGTAAATCGTTCAGCAAGGCCAGGAACTGTTTGATTTTGGAACATAGATTGTGCTTTTTGAGCAACCGGTTCAAAACCAGCATAAGGATTCTGTACTTGTTGTTGGCCCATCATACGAGCCCATTGTGACTTTTGCAGCTGGTCTGGGTTCTTTGTTGATTGTTGTAACCATTTTCCTCTGTGTGCAGTCTTTTCTTCTGCGTAACCAGACGCGGCCTGAAGAGCCATAAGGCCAGCCATTGGAGCCATAAGGCCAGCCATTGTTATTGGTTCCATAACCATTCCCTCACTGTTTTAAATATTCAAGGACTACCATGCATGATGAAAAGGTTAGCCCACTATTGTTCGTTATTACAATATTGTTCACATCTACTTTTAACTCTATGTTCGTAGCACCAACTGCCGACGCCCATGGCAACGGGTAAAACGTATATGTTGCAGGATTAGACGCTGTCCCCCAAATATGAGTAAATGTCCATGATGATTCTATTGTTAAACCATGAGCTTTTGTATTAACACCAAGAGCAAGGGCACCAATGTTCACCGCTTTCTTAAAAGAAGGACGTAGATCATCCTGGCTGTTCGATGTTGGGTGGAAGTATGCGTTACTACTAACAAACTCTTCCTGAAGGTAATAGCCAGTTTCCTTCGTGTTAAGGGCTAATGCTATACGGTTAACGTTTTGATAGAGACGGACAAGCAGCTCCTTAAAGTCTTCACTGTTAACATCAACTTCATAAAGCTGTCCTATATCCCATATCTGCGTCGTTGGTATAAATTGACCCGTATTCTGTTGTTGATCTGCCATAAAAGCTCCTAACGAAGGTTCATCGACGAAGGTGTCGCTGTAAAGACCATAGCATGAAGAACAAACTGTGAGGCTCGTACGTCAAGACTAATCATCTGTTCATGATCAAGATAAAGTTCTAGCTGTATGCACTCACCTTCAGCGGTAAGATACATCGGATGCCATAAGCGTGTTGCATGGGCTTCAGCAGGAACAGAAGCATAGGGCGACGTCTCAAGCTTTCCAGTACTTACCAATACGGCTTGCGTACTAAACAAACCAATCGAGTCCTGGTTAGTAGAGACATAGTAATCAACGTCTATTATTCCATTTGCTGTATTTTCTACTAGAAAATCAACCTTAGAAATGCAAGCATTACGGGCTTTATCAAGATAAAAGTTAAATTCTTTTGTTTTGATGTCGATGTTACTCACTCGTGAGATGGTTGCATTACCCTCATACGTACCAGTAAGGGCAAGAATGACCGGCGGAGTGAGTGGCGTTAGATCAATAACCAAAAGGTTTTGTGTCGCTGCTTGGATGTAATAAACAAATCCGTTCATGTTCTCTAAGTTACCAAGCGTATCACTCACGATGTTATCTATATAAATGTATTCGCCGCCTTGTAAGTTGTGGTTATACGAAGTAATAGTCGCTTGAGCAGTACCCACTGAAACAGTTAACTCAGTAATCTGTAAGACCTGGGCATTTGTTGGCTCATCAGGATTGATCATAAAGGTATAACCCTGTTGGTTACCCGCTATAACATGCTGCGCTTGAGCATCAAGACTACCACTATCCCACGTAACTAATGAGTCCCATGTAATCGTTGTTGAATCCCACGTAACCCCAGTAAAGTTATAGTAATACCCAAAACAGGTAATGGAATCCACTATAATAGCCCATGTCCCTGTCTTATAATTAAACAATAATACTCTATTAGGATATACAGTGTTAGCATCACGTGTATTGTCGGGCATTGTCCAATAGATCATTTCTGTCGAATAGTCACGAATACCATAGACTCTATTAAGGCCTTCATCGGCATTGTGGATAGCAAATACTGTATCAGGGATCTTATCGTCTATTCTTTCAACGTTGGCACCATTACATGCCATAATGCCCACATTTCCAACAGATATGGCTACCTTGTCAAAAGGAACTGTAGAGAAAGCAGACTCTGCACCAAGTTCAGTATTAATCTGTTGCCAGCCGAATGGATACGCTTGGTTGCCAAGATAGACAAGTTCCCATGTAGAACGTTCAAAAAAGACGACTAAGCGGTCCTTGATGAATTCTACGGTTATAATCTGTTCCGTTGTGGGACAGTCGATAGCATTACCATGCCCTGGTACATCCTGACGCCACTCGTTGTTAACAATAGCGGTAGCGGTGGTACCTCCATCATAAAAGTAAATTTGTGATAACGGTGCAGCATGATCAAAAACATAATGTCCAGTTGTAGAATTAAACGTATGCGTAGTTGCTACGCCGGTTGTCGATGGCATGACATTATCGGCATTAGTTATTGCCGTTACCATGAATGTTTCATTACCAATGGTAAACAGTGCACCAGCCTTAAAGGGAAATCCAGCAATATTGCCAACTGCATGACCAAGCGCATCAGTAATACCAACGGCAGGACCACCAGGTAGAACCTTAGGAGCAGCTGGTAACGTATTACCTATTTGTGAGTATCGGCATCTATTAGGATAATTAATACCAGGAAATGTAGGGCCTTCCCATGTATTAAATGCTAAAAGTCTATTCTTAAAGGGAACAAGAATACGGGCACTAAACATGTAGCCAGCAGTATTGGGAAGACTATTACCATAAATAGCGGGCATAAAGCGTCGCCACATGACATTGTCGTAGTAACGCATTGACCGTGGTTCATCTTCATTAAAGTTGGTAACAAAGAATATTCGTGTGAACGCATCGGTTCCAAGCCAGGTACAGGTCCAAAAGAACTGGGAATCGCTACCCGTCCATGATGCATCACCTGGAACAAACTCAGCATCTAACCGTTCCCAACCATTGGCAATGTATTGATACGCAAACTTAGTATCAAAGCCAATCACCGGCTCATAGTTGATAGCTGCACCCTCAAAGGTAGGCAGTCCCATCACTGGTAAAGCAGGATAATAATAGACATCACCGCCAAGAAAAAGGGGATCTGTTGTTACTATAAAGTTACCAGTAGCGGTATCAAATGTTGCCGTTGCGGTCCAACTTGAGCTTCTTGTTGGTTGATTTCCAGCGGTAACTACCGTAAAGACAATAGCACCTATGGAAAACATTTGGCCAACAGCTGGCGTTACTATCGGTATAGTCGTCGTACCAAAAAATGGGGTATGAAATGGTTGTGGGCCTTGTTGAGCACCAGCAACAGCCGTACCTATCTTAACTCGTAGACGCGAAGATAATTGGGTATCACCAAGCCATGTAGAACCAAATCGTTTCCTTACTCTGCCACGCCACACATACGCATTGGTTAATTGGGCGAACGCACTATCCGGGATCATGAAGGGTTCTACATTTGTCTGTAAACCAGAGTCCTTATCAAATGGTGCAATAAGAAAACGATCCATTGCCATGTTAGATCCCTATTGCAATAAAATAAAAACGCTTACCAGCAGATACATGTTGATTTGCATCGTATGTTTCAAAAGTTATTTGATTCATATCGAACGATGTAATACCTGAAAATTGTTTCTCTCCATGAGCGTTCATCGTTGCAGTTGCTGAATAAACAAAAGTAAACGGTTTAGAAAAATTTTGAGGTGTTCCAGATACACCATGACCCCATTGCATTATAAGTCCACATGGTAAATTACACCATCCAGCGGTAAAATTAACCGCTGCTAACACAGAACTTTCAGTAAATGCAATTCCAGCAGCACCAGCAGGTGTATTTTCACGTTTAAAGAAAAGTTCTGCAACGTGACTTGTTCCACCATTTGCCGCGTAAAGACCAACTTCACCAACAGCTGTAATTGGTGAAGCATGTAATGGTATCTGCAAATATGTATGCTTACCGGTAGCTGCCCCTGATCTAAATTCACCATGGTTAACAGAAAAACCAGTATTAATATCAGCAAAGTTAGCAGCAATTAAATCACGAGAGTTAAGAAGAGATTGATGTGGAATAGGTACATTACTTAAAGCCATAAAAACTCCTTAATAAGGCCAACTGGACATAAACCAGCCGGAGCTAAAGTTATTCGTCGAGGTATACAAAGTTGCTGCACGGTTATCACACGCTTGTGTTACTGTCTTGCGTGCAACAAGGTTCTGTTGGTGGATAAACTCAGGTCGTATCATCTCAACAGAATCAGGGTCCATTCTATCTTGAAAGATCTTTATCGAAGCGCCATACGCAACATACTGCCACCACTCTGATTCATCAGGCAGGTCAGTAGCCGTCATGAGTTCTGTAGGTCGAGCGTCAGCTTCTATCTCCACCTTATAGGCCATGTTGGGCACAGGGCGGATAGTAAACTTATTATCGTAATACAGCATCGCTATAGGCTTGCCAACAGCATACGGAACCGTCTCAGCATTAATAACACCATTAAGAACAACAGCATTAGGGAACACAATAGTAAACACACCAGTAATGTAATCAATTTGACCGTATGGCGATGGAAGCACTTGCGGAATACCAGGCAACCCTAAGGCACCAGTTGTGTTATTAACAGGATAATCAACAAGAATCATAGCCGTACCATTTGCATCAAGGGCAGTAAAGATTACGTTGTTCTGTAAGAACGGTGTGCTTCCAGAGGTCTGTATAGTGCCAACATAGGGGCCAACGCCACCAGAACCGCGTAGTGTTGTGTCATAGATAAAATTTGTTTGTGGCCATGTAGCATAGAATTGAGCCCTATCTTTAAACAGATAGCCAGAAATACCAGCAAAGAAGACAGGAGGGTGAATAGCTACATAGCGATCTCTAAACTTATACAATGGATCAGTATTAACGTTAGAACTCTGATACACATCAACATTAGGTTGCGTGTAGAACACTAAGGTTGTTCTGAGCGAAAAGAGCTTTAAATTTTGTGGGAAGTCGTACAGGATGAATGTATTAACATACTCATCAAGAGCAGGGTCGTCCATTTGGAAGGTTGACGGTGTTCTTGTAAGCTTTCTAACCTTATCTCGTATCGCTTGAAGCGTACTATTTGCCATAAAATCTCCTAATAGGGCAAAACATTTTGTACTGAAGCTGTTAACTGTGCCGTATCTTCACCAAAGGGAATAACATATGCGTATTGCTCTTGTGCGTACGTACCATCAGAAAGTTCTCTAATTGGATGTACTGGTACCATGCGTGCAGGATCAGAAATAGGATCAAGAACAAGGACAATAGGTGGGATTACGAACGGATCATACAATGTTGTATCGATATCAATAGTGAATTGTGTTGTATTTACCCGCGTAATCTCACCTTGTTGTCCGTTAAGTTGTGACATGCCGAAGTAGTTCGGGATCTGTATACGAACAATAGTTCCAGAAAGGTATTGGTGCACAAAGGGTGTAATCGTTAAAACATGACCTGGGTACGTTATTGTTCCCGTTGTGATCAATGCAGGATAATCATTTGTTATCGACGTGATGATTCTTACTGCCGGTTGATACATTGGATACTGAAGTACTTCGTATGCCATAAAAACTCACTTGCGGGTTATGATATTTGACGTATCAGTTGTCACTTCAACAAGTGG
>Ga0182027_10009927_pt1 | contig 13598 bp, 11 predicted proteins | sample 712E1DmetaG_FD_121300 | JGI IMG/M metagenome (GOLD analysis project Ga0182027, IMG submission 121300) | Permafrost microbial communities from Stordalen Mire, Sweden - 712E1D metaG (Illumina Assembly) | ecosystem: Environmental > Terrestrial > Soil > Wetlands > Permafrost | place: Sweden...
CTTCTTCTTGCAAGGCTTTCTTGCCAGCTGACTTCCAACTGGCCTTCTTGAATTTCAAGAAGACCAGCGGCGGCAGCGCCAGCACCGCGGTGCCGACCACCATGATCACAACATACAACGGTCCTGACATGGGGATGCCACCGATCGGCAGCATGCTAATGACGAATGTCATAGCCGTGGCCAGGAAGCCCAACCCGCCCACGACCCAGACACCGACCAAGCCGCCAGGGATCTTGAAGGCGCGCTTCACATCCGGCTGCGAGTAGCGCAATTTGATCAACGCAGCAAAGATGAGCAGATAGGCGATGCACAACAATGTCACCGTCATGGCCGACATGATCCAGTAGGCGGTGTTGACACCGGGAATGAAAACGTATAGCAAGGAGATGGCCGTGCCGATCACGGCTTGCAGGATCAACACGCCCACCGGGGCGCCGTTCTTGTTGTGCCGCGCGAACAGGGGCGGCAGGTTGCCCTCGGTGGCAACGACGCCCAACCCCATCGCCGGGCCGATCAACCAGGCGGCCAGGAGCGGTATGCCACCCAACACCACCAGGATGGCCAGCGGTGCCAGCAACCAGGTCATGTTGTAAGTAGCCAGGAAGGCCTGGAAGGCTTGCATCAAACCTGCCGACAGTTTGAGCTTACTCAGCGGTACCACGATGGCAACTGCCATCGTACCGATCACTGTCAACACGAAGATGATCACCGCCGACAACAGCATCGCTTTTGGGAAATCTTTCTGTGGATTGCGCACTTCCAGGGCGTGGAAGCCTGCCATCTCCATGCCTGCGAACATCAGCACGATCGTGGCGAGGAAGGGCAGCGTGTTGATATTGATCGATGGAACCAGAGCGCCTAGCGTGAAGGGCGGTAATTGGATCGCCTTACCCGAGAACAGATATACCAGCCCAAGCACGACGACCAATGCCGCCGGAACCAAGGTGCCTATAACGACACCGATGGAACTGTAGCGGCTCGAGACTTTCGAACCCAACAGCGCGATAAGCGTGGTGCCCCAGAAGATGATCATCATGATCGCGAACATATACAGGCCGTTGCTCGCCAGCTTCGGATCGAACGCAAACGCCAGTGTGGAGGCGAGGAAGGCCAGGATCGTGGGGAACCAGACCAGGTCATTCGACCATTCGCAGAAGACGGCGATGAAGCCGGACGTGTCGCCGAAGGCTTCCTGCACCCACGCATATACCCCGCCGCCCTTGGGCCAGCCGGTGGCGAGTTCTGCGCCTGCCAGGCTCAGCGGGATCAGGAAAGTGATCGTGCCGATCAGGTACCACCCGATGGACGACCAGCCAAACTCGGCCATCGGGGGCAGGTTGCGCAGACTCAACACGGCCGCCACGTTGATCATCGCCAACACAAATACGCCCAGAGCTTTGACATTAACCTTTTTCTTAACCATAACAACCTTTCTCCTTTTTTTATACCCTTACTTTGTCTCCTCTATTCACGGTAGAGGAAATACTGACGCGCGGGTGAATCTCACTTCAAGCAATACACATGATATGTTCCATTTTTGTTTTCCACACCGTGCGTTTCATGCCCGAAGCCGGGGAAGCGCCGGTCCCAGGCTTGCAGCGCCCGCAGATATTCAAGGAAGGGACTATCGTTGTCGCCGATATTCTCGCCTGGCATCAACATCGGAATACCGGGCGGATACGGCACCACCCCGGTGGCCACGATCCGGTTGGCCATCTTGTCGATCGCAACATGCTCAACTTCGTCGTGCACCAGTTTTGAATAGGTATCGGACGGAGTGAATACAGGCACCGGCAGTGTCGAGAAGGCCGCGTCCTGCACCTGCAATTGATTGGTTTCCTGCATCTGCGCGAACATCTCATCCGCCAGATCACGCAGGCCCATGCCGGCATAGCGCTCAGACGCACCCGCCGCGCTGGCGATCAGCACTTCGTTCAGCGGCGCGTTGGCATCGTAATCTTCTTTGAAGTGCAGCAGCGCATTGATCAGTGTGCCATATTTGCCTTTGGTCACGCCGAGCGAGAAAAGGAACAGGATTGTGAAGTCGGTGGTCTTCTCGACCTGAATGCCGCGTTGATCGAGATAGGCCGTAACCAGCATGGCAGGAATGCCCAGCTTCTCGAACGAACCGTCGGTGGCCAGGCCGGGCGTCACCACTGAAACTTTGATCGGATCGAGCATGCAGTAGCCGTCTTCCAGATCCTTGAAACCATGCCAGGCTTCACCGGGATGCAGCACCCAACAATCCGGATTGGTGATCAGCAGCTCATCCGGAGCATCCGCAAAGGCGATCTTCTTGCCCGTCGCCGGATCGATCACCTTGGCGGCATTCCAGGTTCTGAACATCCAATCGCCCTTCGTCGCGGCATCCCGATGGGCGCGGCATAAGGCTTTCCGGAATGCCACAGCTTCCGTGATCGATTCGGTCGTGAGCGTGAGGCCGCCAACGCCATCCATCATCGCCGCCGAAATCTCGTTGGAGGTAATGATGGCATACTGCGGGGATGTGCTGGCGTGCATCATGAAGGCTTCATTGAAGCGGGCATGTTCCACCGGCTTGCGCCCGTCGCGTACGTTGATGAGCGAGGCCTGCGACAATGCCGCCAGCAACTTATGGGTGGATGTGGTGGTGAAGATGGTTGGCTTGTCCATGGGATAATCCTTGGGATCGCCATACATGCCAAAGCGGTTCTGGTAGATCGGGTTAAAGCGTGCATAGCCGTACCAGGCCTCGTCGAAGTGAATGCGATCGATGCTCTTGTCAAGCAATTCCACCACACGCGGCACAAGATAGGTTAAACCATCATAGGTTGAATTGGTGATAATAGCGTGGACAGCTTTCTGCGCTTTATCCTGCGCGAGCGGATTTTCGGCGATGGAAGCCTTTATCGCTTTGCGTGTCAGGCACTCGGGATGGATCGGGCCAATGATGCCCAGGAAATTGCGCGTGGGCAGCAGATACGTTGGGATGGCGCCTGTCAATGTCAACGCCTGTTCGATCGATTTGTGGGCGTTACGGTCACACAGGACATAATCGCCGCGCGTGACGGACGACATCATGATCACCCGGTTGGATGTGGATGTCCCGTTGGTCACCGTGTACGATCGCTGTGCGCCGAAGACGCGCGCCGCATATTTCTCGCTCTCCCCGATCGGCCCGCTGTGATCCAACAGCGAGCCCAGCTCGCCCACACTGATCGAGAGATCGGAGCGCAGCAGGTTCTCACCGAAGTAGTCGTAGAAGACGCGACCCACCGGCGACTTCAGGAAGGCCGTGCCGCCCGTATGGCCGGGGGTATGCCAAGAATACTCATATACCTGGGCAAAGGCGATCAGAGCCTTGGTCAGCGGAGGCACAATGGCTTCCCGGTACCGCTGGATGGCGGCAACGACGCGCCCGGCGATGAAGAACGAAGTATCTTCCAGCATCCAGATCAATTCATCGGCTGCGCGCATCACTTCTCCGTTAAGGGTGGATGCATCATCGCGCTCTGCGATCAGGAAGATCGGGATGTGTATGTTGCGCTTGCGGATGAGCGCCAGCAATGCCCGGGCTTTATCGTGGGCCACGTCGTCGTCGCTCAGGGTCCAATCCAGCAGGATGCCTTCTAACGATGGATCGGACAGTACCACAGCTTGGCCATCTTCATCCGAGGTTGCTTCGATCACGGTAATGTCCCGGTCGCGCAGTTCCTGCGCCAGGGCGCGTGCGGCCCGTCCGCTGGCCGTCTGGGCCGTGAGTTCATCGTCAACCATCAATACTTTCTTGCTGATCAACCTTTCGCCATAGATCATATGTTACCTCCATGAAATTGTGATGGTTCGAAATGTTTATTTACGATTGGCCACCTTCAAGCCATTTTAAAATTTAGCATTAAATCACACGCCAAAACTAAAGCCTGTCTAAAGATTCTCTTGAGAAATGCTTATCAGAGAAAAGCTGATGTGTAATTGAGACATCTTAGGGTTTTATGCGATTCGTACCCCTTCGAAGAAAGTAGAACAGGAATGAATTGCAACACGTACATCCTCTTCATCATTAATGACGATGATTTATTCCGCGTAAGTATCCGAGTACGCATCGAGCGAGATGGGGAATCTAGTCTCCGCCACTTGAGGAATATTCGCGGCAGATCTGGGTTTGTTTGCTTGCTTCGCGCGAGTCAATGATACAATTTCCCCGCATACCCTTGTCAAGCAGAAAGAGAGTGCACTCATGGCTGCACAACCCAAGGTCCCCTTCCATCCAAATCCACCGCCGCTGGTACGTGTCTCAGGCAGCCACCTCGAGATGGGTCGCCAGATCGGCGAAGCCTGCCGCAAGCAAGTTACGCATAGTATCGAAAGCGCTTTTCAGCTTCTAGCGGAATCCTACGCTCAGCTCGAATTGACCCGGGAAGGAGCCCGCACCCAGGCACACAAATACCTTCCATTCGCCCAGGCGCATTACCCCCAATATGTGGAGGAAATGACTGGTATTGCCGAAGGAGCTAATGTTGCCTTTGATGACGTGGTCGTGGTTAACACCATGGAAGCCCTGACGGACGATGCCCTGCAACTGACCCACTGCACGAGCTTTGTGGTCAACGATGATCGTTCTGTGAACAGGCATGTCCTGCTGGCACATAATGAGGACTGGGTGCCCGAGGATGAAAACGATGTGTTCATCATCCATGCCACCCCCCAAAACGAATGCCCTTTCCTAGCCATGACCTACGGTTGCCTGCTGCCGAATGTCGGATTCAATGCATACGGCATCGCCCAATTATGCGATTCGGTCTATCCCAACGATCCCCGTATCGGCATCCCGCGGGTTGTGGCAGCGCGAGCCGTGCTGGCCAGCCAGAGGCTAGACAAAGCCATCCATTTTTCTCTCTCTCACCAGCGTGCTGCGGGACACAATCATGTGTTGGCCCATGAGAGCGGTGAACTCTACTCGGTGGAAGTGTCTGCCCGGCATTTTGCCATCCTGTATGGAGAGGATGGATATATTGTCCACACCAACCATTACCTGGCGCCGGCCATGCAGAAGGTCGAGCGCAAACCGGAAGACCTGATCGGCTCGCGCGTGCGCTATTTCCGTGCCCTGCGCCTGATCAAGCGCCAGGATCGGCATAATATCGAGAGTTTGCAAGCCATCCTGCGAGACCATGTCAATTTCTCTAACTCGATCTGTAATCACTCCGTGGATGCCAGCGATCCGCTGGACCGCGGCAAGACCATCAATTCCATGGTGATCGATCTAACCGCCCGTGCGATGCATATCGCGTGGGGCAACCCATGTGATAACCCTTTCCACACCTATAAGTTGGATGCATAGCAGAAGGAAGCTAGCAGTGTAAAATAGTGTGAGGCTTGTCAGTCTCGCCACTCGCAATAATTGGATTGAAGATTATGAATGACCTAAAATTCCTCCAGGAAATTTATCCTTATGACCCAGTAAAACATAAGTTCACGATCCCAATTTCGATCACGCGCTATGACGAATTTTTTTCACGATTGGATCCTTCGCCGGCTCCCAAACGTGATTTATCGCCCGAATTGGTGGAATATTTAGATCAGTGTTCAGGGGAAATACCCAGCCGATTTGACATATCGATTGACCTCAATATAAGCCAGGATGGCTGTAACCCGGACCGGGAACGAGATTGCCTGGGTAGCCTTCAGAGGTTTTTCCAACATCAAATCTATATGGAGAAATCGGAAATTCGGCGTCAACGGTTAGATGCGCTCAAATATTTGGTGGTATCCCTACTCTGTCTTTCTGCTGATATTGCTAGTGGAGGTTTGGGATTGAACACGTTACCCGGTAATTTGATCCATGAGGCGCTGCAAATAGGCGGGTGGGTGTTTATGTGGGAAGCCATCACGATCAACTTCCTGCAGACTGACCAACATAACCAAGCAATTAGAAAGTTGAAGCGGTTTATCCACGCTGAAATACATTTTTCATATTCTGAAGGCAATTCCATAAATACTAATTCGACCACGCAAAATTAGGTTTGAACTTCAGCATGGTGCGGCTGCCCGCATGGGGGCGGTAAGGCTCAAATAAACGCAGACACTTAATCTTATAACAAACCTCCCCCATTCAGGCCCAGCGCCTGTGCAGAGGGAAGGTCGGCAGGGCCTCGATCTGGTGCTTATCCAGTTTCAGGTACACGGTATCGTCATGCTTATTGCCCATCGCTGAAAGAGGGATGATCACATCCTTTTTTCCCCATAGATGGCCTTCCCGCATCACCAAATGGGTAATGTAGTCGTTCTCCGGATTGACCACGAATTCGTCGATTTTACCTACATAACCATCCGTCGCCTCAACACGGGTACCACGGCTCAAGGCCAGCTCTCCGAGTGGAATTTGTTGATGCTCTACGGCTACTTCCACTGTTCTTTCAAAAGTAACATAAGGCAGGTAATAGGATGCTATCATTTCACCGGCATACCCAGGATTCATCGTAGATATCTTCTCTTCGATGAACGATGTTCTCATAAACGGATGCATCTTCTTCAGTTCTGCTTTGCTGCAACGCAACTGGATCGTTTCGGCTATTGTCTTGGTCACAAAATCAACCGGTACAATGTATTCTTTGTTGGGAGACGAATCCTCTTTCACTACCAAATGGGTTACCTGGTTGTTTAACGGGTAAATCAGCACATACTCGGAACTCCCGCAGGTACCATCTGTACACTCAACTTGAGCATTTAAAGGAATTTCCATTTTACACCTCCAAACAGATATTCCGGATTTCGAAATTCGAATACCCGGTTGTTACAGGTCAGATTGCCAACCATAATGAATTCATCATACACCGAACATTCCTTGGCCGCATTCATCGAACGGAGAGTGCTACCCGGCAGTTGGGGGATGGAGCATCATTTGCGTTCACGGGAGTGCGTTCCCAGTTCACATATTCATAAAACCAGCACCGGAGGAGGAAAAGCCCACCCTGCACACAAACAGCTCTCCCCCCTCTTTCAAGCCATTACCATGAGTTGGCGCTTGAGCGTATTGCCCAAACTTCGCAGCCGCAGGGCGAAGGCAAACAGCAGAATACCAAACAGGATCGCGTAAGCCCCCACCAGCCAGACGAGCACTTCTGCGCCTGGTTTGGGAAAAACGGCCAGGAACGCGCCCAACAGTACCGACAGGACGCCACCCAAAACAAGCAGCCATTCACCCTTGATGACCTTCCTGAGTTGAACTGCGGCCAGGATCTCGAACATTCCTGTTACAAGTCCCCAGTAAGCGATCAGGTAGAGCAGTACCAGGGTCGTAATCGCCGGCCAGCGGAAGACCAACACTCCTATGACAACTCCTACTAATCCCTCAAGCAGCCATACCCACCAATGGCCAACCTCCTGCCGAATGATCACGCCCAGGAACATAGCCCAGAGGCCGTCTACCAGTGCGTAGACGCCAAAAAGCAGAACGATCACGGTCAAGGCGATGGTGGGCCAGACGATTGCTGCCAGCCCGAAGAGCACGGCGATCACACCCCGCAGCGCCAATACCCACCAGCGACTGGTAAAGATAGTTAACATGAAATAATGCTCCTCTGATCGATATCGCAAATCAAAAAAGGTACCAACAGGCTTTAAGTACTTTACTTGGAAGCAGACCTCAGGGTTTTGTCCTGAGGTCTGCGTTCGATTCACCTACTTTTTCAAGTCTGCAAGCCGTTCTTCGACCGCCTGGACCTCCAGCTTGAGATCGGCCAGATAGGCTTCGAGTTCCTCGGCCTGTTCGGCTTTGGTCAGGTAGCGGCGCGGGAAGCGGCCATCTCCTCCGCAGCATTCGCAACCGCAGTCGCAGCCTTCTCCGCACTCACACTTCCCGTTCTTGCAATTACAGGTTTCGTCAGACATTTTATTTTTCCTTTATTCTTTTTTCGGTCATTAATCAATCAGCCATTAATATTTGTACTCAATAAACAAATCATTGTCTACTGACCAAACACCTGGCGTACTCCATGCAATTCTTTCAGCTTCTTCTTTTTGATACCATGAACTAACTGTACCGATCAGGGTTATCTTAGTTCCCGATACTTTTACTTTAATATTCTGACTGTTTAGAGCCCAATTAAGCTTGAGCGCCATCTCAACCTTCTCTTTCTCGATCTCGTCATGCACTTCAGATTTAATTTTGATGTTGTTTATTACGCCTTTTACACCACTAAGGTAGTTTACAGAATTTTTTGTAGCTTCTCTTTGATAATTCCAGGGCACCTCACCATCCAAAGTAACCCACCCATCTTCAACTTTTACTGTTACTTTGTCTGTTGGTACCACATAATTTGACTTCAAGGCAGTAACGACTTCATTGGCGATATCGAGATCGCTCTTATTCCATGTGCTGGTAAATTTAACTTCAATTTTTTCAACTACAGCTTTTACACCTGCAACACTTTTAGCAGCATTCTCAGCTTCCAGTTTCTTGGAATAACTGTCAACAACACCTGTCAGGCTGACAACTCCATCTTTAGTGGTAACGCCAATTTCTGCTGCGTTCAATAACGGTTCCCATTTGATGGCATTTTGAACATCTTTTTGTAACTCTTCATTGGTCTTCATCATAGTTTCTCCTAATCGGTTTTTCGCGCAAGATTATGCTAACGTCGATTTAATTTATTGCTTGTGAAGTATAGAACAAAGCCTTCCCGGCTGCATCCATCGATTGGTGGATATTGGTCTCCGCCACTTGGGGGAGGCGACTTATACAGCCAGTGCAGAGAAATCCAGTTTTTCCTTGTCCTGGGCAACGTAGCAGGCTGCCTGCAGCAGAACGGACAGAGATTTACGGGGTGTCTCGATCCTGTCTCAACTCAGGACCAGCGCCGGTGCAATGGGAAGGTCGGTAAGGACTCAACCTGGTGCTTATCGAGTGTCAGGAATACGGTATCCTCGCGCGTATCACCCATTGCGGAAACGGGAATGATCACATCCTTCTTCCCCCATAGATGTCCCTCCCGCATCACCAAATGAGTAATGTGGCCGTTCTCAGGGTTGACCACGAATTCGTCAACATGGCCGATGTAGCCATCCGTAGCCTCAACGCGGGTGCCACGTTGTGCGGTCAGCTCTCCCACGGGGATCTGTTTATGTTCCATGGGTACCTGAACTGTTTCATCAGAAGCAACATAGGGTAGGTAGTAATATGCTCCGCCTCCAAACAATCCACCAGGGTAATTGAAGTTCCGATCCGGCACCTTCTGTTCGACGAAGGTCGTTTTGATAAATGGATCCATTTTCTTCAGCTCTGCTTTGCTGCAGCGCAGTCGAATCGTATCGTCTATCGTTTCGACTACAAAATCAATCGGCACAATATACTCTGTGTTTGATGCAGCCTCTCTCACTATCAGATGCGTTACCTTGTCGAGCACAGGGTTTACCAGGATAGACTCGGAGCGCCCACAGACACCGTCTGTACACTCAACCCGAGCGTTTAAAGGAATTTCCATCTTACACCTCCATAACAAATAATCCGGATTTCAATATTTCGAATTCGTGGTAATCCAAGCCATAATACCAATCATGAATCCATCATGCACCGAGTACTGCTTCGGTTGGGGGATGATTCCTGACATCACATCTTCCAGCAAGGTCTCATAATCCTGAGGGGCAGATCGTGTCCGTTGCTATGATGTGGATGCTTTCACCAATATAGGGTTTAGCCATTGGCCATCTGCCTCGATAAGAGCATCGGCTGCCTTCGGCCCCCAGCTACCCCTCTTGTAGGGAAGGGCTTTCGAGTGTCTCTTCAGAACCGGGTCGACCACTGCCCAGGCGGCCTCAACCGCATCCTCGCGGGTGAATAGCGCTCCGTCGCCGGCCATTGCGTCTCCTAAAAGCCGCTCGTAGGGCAATTCTTCACCCGGCTGCTCTTCGATCAGATACAGCTCGCGTTGGTCGCCTACGAACTCTTTTCCCGCACGCTTGACACGCGCAGCCAGGGCTACGGCCGAGCTGGGGGAAAGGCGAAAACGCAAATAATTTGCCCGGCCAGCCGCGGGTGCTGCGTCGGCAAAAAGTTCCTGCGGTGGCGGCTTCAGTTCCACCAGGACTTCCGCGGCTGTTTCGGCCAGGTATTTGCCGGAGCGCAGGTACCAAGGCACACCTCCCCAGCGCCATGAGTCGATGAATAGTCGCAGAGCGCAGTACGTCTCGACATCCGAGTCTTTTGCCACGTCTGGTTCTTTTCGATAACCAGCATACTGGCCGCGTACCAGGTCGCCGGGCCGCAACGGGCGCATGGCCTGGAACACTTTGGCTTTCTCGCTGTGTACAGCCCCAAAGCCCTGATAAGCCGGTGGCTCCATTGCGAGGAGTGCGACGATCTGGAAGAGGTGGTTTTGAATGACGTCGCGTAGGCAACCGGCGGTTTCGTAAAACGCGCCGCGCTTCTCCACACCGAAATCCTCAGAAAGCGTTATCTGCACACTGGCTATATAGTTGCGGTTCCAGATCGGCTCCATGAAAGAATTGGCGAAGCGGAAATAGAGGATATTCATGATCGCCTCCTTTCCGAGATAGTGGTCGATGCGGAAGATCGCGTCTTCCGGGAACACCGCGTGCGCGATACGATTGAGTTTCCGCGCGGAGGCCAGATCGCGTCCGAAGGGCTTTTCGACGATGACGCGCCCATGCTCGGCCAAAGAAGCGGCATCCAGTCCCTGGATGACTGTCGCAAAGAGCGAGGGAGGAATGGCGAGATAGAAGGCCGGGTGCTTGGCATTAGCCAGCGCTTTTTTGATGGCCATGAAGGTGCCTGCTGCGTTATAGTCCCCATTCACGTAGCTGATCAGGGACAGAAGCTGGTCGAGGGCGCACGCATCATCGATTCCACCCGATTGTTGCAGGCTGTCCTTGATGCGTTCATGCAATTGCTCCAGACTCCACTTTGGGAAGGCGACGCCAACGATCAGAATGGTTAGAACACCACGTTTTGCCATCGCATAGAGTGCAGGGAAGATCATCTTGTGGGCAAGATCACCGGTTACACCGAAGAGCACTAACGCGTCGGACTGCGCCGGGCTGTTGTTGGTCTTGCTCATATCAGCCGCCGTCCTTCTTCTCATCATGACCACCAAACTGTTTTCGCATGGCGGAGAGGACACGATCGGCATAGTCGGCGTTGTCACGCGACTCAAAGCGCTCAAAGAGCGCCGCGCTGATCACCGGTACCGGCACGCCCACATCGACCGCGGCCGCAATCGTCCAACGCCCCTCGCCAGAATCCGAAACGCGGCCCTGGTAGTTTGTCAGATCGGTATTATTAAGCAGTGCGATCGCGGTGAGGTCCAGCAACCACGATCCGATTACGCTGCCTCGGCGCCAGACCTCTGCTATCTCGGGTAAATTCAGGTCATATTGATAAAACTCAGGGTTTCGCATAGGCGTTGTTTCGGCATCCGTAGCACGCTGCCGCTTACCGGCATCCGCGTTGCGCAGGATGTTCAGCCCTTCTGCATAGGCCGCCATGATCCCATACTCAATGCCGTTGTGGACCATCTTGACGAAATGGCCGGCTCCTTGTGGCCCGCAGTACAGAAAGCCTTGTTCGGCCGTACTGTCGCTTTTTGGACGGTCGGGTGTGCGTGGCGCTGCGTCCAGACCAGGCGCGAGGCTTGCAAAGATCGGAGCAAGCTGCAGGACGATCTCTGTCTCGCCACCGATCATCAGGCAGTAGCCGCGTTCAAACCCGGCAACACCGCCGCTCGTCCCGACATCCAGATAATGAATGCCATGCAATTTCAACTCGGCGCCGCGCCTGATATCGTCACGGTAATAGGAGTTGCCACCATCGATCACAATGTCGCCCGCCTCAAGCAACGGGACCAGCGCTGCCAACTCTTGGTCAACCACAGCTGCAGGTACCATTAACCAGACCTTGCGAGGCTTGGTAAGCCGGGAAACAAAATCTGCGAGCGAATCTACCCCTATGGCACCATGAGCCGCGAGGTTATCAACAGCTTGCGCGTGCACATCATAGACCACGCATTCGTGGCCTGCCTCCATCAGGCGTCGCACCATATTGGTGCCCATACGCCCTAATCCGATCATACCGAGTTGCACTTTAAATCTCCTTTCTAAATCGTGTCCACCATAATTGGTGTGGCGGCTCGAAAAAAATGGATCGTATACGCGACAATCGAATCGTTTGCCTGAACCTCATTTAGAGAATGTAAGGTTCAGGTTTGCCAGTGCGGTTCGCGTTGTCTCGTATCCGCTATGCAGGATACCTTTTATCCCAAGCCCTTGCGCGACTTCCACAAACATCGCCCTGTCGTCAATGTAAACCACTTGCTCTGGGCGCACCTGGGCGATGTCCAACGCAATCCGGTATATATCTTCATCCGGCTTGCGGTAGTGGACAAAGCAGGATGAAATAAAAAAGTCTATAAAGGTACCCAATTTGAATTGCAGGACGCGATAGACCGTCAGCTCGCGACCTTCATTGCTGACGGCAGCAATTTCAAGTCCATATTTAGCCTTGAGTCCGCACATCAGCTCGATCATCTCTGGGAACGGTTGGGACTGGGCGTACATGAACGCTTTGAACGCTTCCTTTGTGAACGAACGTTCTTGATAAAAAACAATTCGATTCAAATATTCGTCCAGGCTGAGCTTGCCCTCTTCGTAGGTATCGAAGGTCAGGTGATGACGTTCATGCATCTCCTGATAGTCCAGGCCAAATTTATCAGCCGTGCGTTTTTGGATATCGTCATCCCAGCCATTTGTGAGCAAAACCCCGCCGATGTCCAGGAATAAATCAGTGATCGGGGAAGGTGGGATCATTGTTCCACCTGCTCAGACTTCACGGCAGACTCCAGAACTTCTTTCAAGGCGGCCAGCCCCTGATGTATATCTTTACCGAGATCGATATGCCCAACCCGTCGTCCATGTTTTTCGAGCGCTTCCAGATCACCCAGTGCCTGGGCGCGCTTGAATACGCCAAAGGTATACGGAGCGCCAGGGATCGGGATATCCCTGGCATCCTCTGCAGTCAGCTGCAGGAACAACCCCGTATTCGGGCCGCCCTTATGGAACTGGCCGGTGGAATGCAGGTAGCGCGGCCCGTAGCCCAGGGTAGTGGGGATATGCAGACTGTCTTGCAACAGACTGCGGATATCCTGTAATGCCCGCTGATTGGCCGGGTTCTCAGGGATATAGGCCATCAGCGCCAGATAATCCCCCGGGCGGGACTGAACCAGGAACTGTTTCAGCGTTGCCGGTATGGTGGAGGCGCTTTCCTTGAAATAGAGTTTCAAGGGATCTTTTACCCGGGATGGCTTTTCTTCCGGCAATTTACCCTGCGTGCGCACCAGTGCCAGCAGACGGTTGGTGTTGTCCTTGCTCTCCTGGACATTCGGCTGGTTGAACGCGTTGATCCCCAGAATCGCGCCGGCGGTGGCAGTGGCGATCTCCCAGCGGAAGAATTCCTGTCCCAGGTCCAGCACATCATCCAGGGTAATGGTTATCAAAGGCTGGCCGGTTTCACGCAGATATGCTACGCTGCGCTCCAGGATTTTATCGGTCGTATCTTTCATGCGGATATAGACGAAGATACGATCCTCTCCATAATCCGCTGGCTCACC
>Ga0182027_10009929_pt1 | contig 13598 bp, 9 predicted proteins | sample 712E1DmetaG_FD_121300 | JGI IMG/M metagenome (GOLD analysis project Ga0182027, IMG submission 121300) | Permafrost microbial communities from Stordalen Mire, Sweden - 712E1D metaG (Illumina Assembly) | ecosystem: Environmental > Terrestrial > Soil > Wetlands > Permafrost | place: Sweden...
CGAGTTCAAAGATTCACGTGAGAATATATTTCAAATAAAGCGGTCATGATTCAAAAGACTGGAAGGATTTTCTAAGTTGTTGTATTGCTTTTGAAAAGGCACTTGCACACGAAGCAATGCAATAAGAACTATAGAATATTAGCTGAGTGTGTATGTGCCGCGTGAAGAGCAACCGTCCCGAATTGCTTCAAGCATATTCGGGACATTTACCAAATGAGTGCTTGTGAGTGAGTCCCGCCAGAAGGTGAATCACGGCGGGTAAAGTTGCGGTGTAATTAAACTAAGATCAACTGATGGCGGGCGAACGAAATCCCGCTTGGTACTACCAAGCGGGATGAACAGGCACAAATCTATTTTGTACTTTTCACTACACTCATTGCTGTAGCGATCATTGACGAAATATCACCAAAATTCGCGGGTAGTATCAACGTTGTCCCTTGCTTCGCAAGATTACCGAATTGTTCCACTAATTTTTCCGCGACGCGTAGTTGCACTGCTTCCATTCCGCCTTCTGACTTAGCTGCCGCTGCAACCGCTTTCACACCGTCTGCTGTTGCATTTGCGACCGCACGGATTGCTTCAGCCTGACCGCTTGCTTCGTTAATTTGTTTCTGTCGGACCGCTTCGGATTCAAGAACAACTTTTTGTTTCTGTCCCTCGGCAACATTGATCGCAGATTGTTTTTCTCCTTCAGACTGCAAAATAATCGCACGTTTCTCGCGTTCCGCCTGCATTTGTTTTTCCATTGCGATGAGGACAGTTTTTGGCGGCACTATATTTTTAATTTCGTACCTCAGGATCTTCACACCCCATGTGCGCGATGCCTCGTTGATTGCGTTCACGATTGCTGAATTGATCAATGTCCGTTCTTCAAATGTTTTATCAAGGTCGATCTTTCCGACTTCACTACGCATCGTTGTCTGCGATAATTGTATAATGGAAGACAAGTAATTGCTAATGCCATAGGACGCCATTTGCGGATCAAACACTTGCACGAAAATTACCCCGTCAACACCGACCTGAACATTATCTCTCGTAATGCAAACCTGTTCAGGTATATCGATGGTCTGTTCTTTCAACGTATGCCTATAGGCGATGCTATCGACGAATGGAATGATATAGCTGACCCCTGCATGTAAGGCGACGCGAAATTTTCCAAGCCGCTCTATAACGTATGCGCTTTGCTGTGGAACGACACGAACGCCAGTGACAATGATAATTACCGCAAGCGCGGCGAGGACAAGAAAAAATATTTCCATAACAACTCCCTTCTTTAATATAGTTTATTCAACGAATATGACTTTCGTCCGAATTCCATCCAGAGAAACAATTTCGACGGTGCTACCTTCGGGGATTGAGTTGGCAGAATCGCTGAAGGCGATCCATACCGATCCACGGTAAGAGACAGAGCCTTCGCCACCGACTGGGATAGCCTTTACAACCTTGACCTTTTGCCCTTTATAGTCCGGCGGTATATCGTGACTGCCAAAGAATAATTTTTTCGCTGTTTTCCTGAGGACCAATAACATTAGTAAAGAAGTAATGGAAAAGACAGCAAGCTGGCTGCTCAATCCAGGAGTAATGCCAGCCCAAGTGGTCAGCGAGACAATCAGCGCACCAGCTCCAAAAAATGTGAATACGAATGTGAAATGCATCACTTCGAGGATAATGAAGACAATTCCTATTATTGCCCAGATAAACACCGGAGACATAAATGTTTCACCCATAACGCAAGTTCCTTTCCCTGCTACGTATGCTTCTCGATATCAGAGGGGATAAAAAATATTGATATCAGTTTGAACAATTAGACATTTATAAACGATAGATTGAATCCGATAAAATATAGACCAGTTTTGATGGAAAGCAAATAGAGACACATGGAATGCGCACAATTTGACATTGATTTATTTAAACTACTCTGATCCTTCGACTTGCCTCGATTACACTTGGCACAAATCTATATTAATAATAAAAGTATTTCTAATTCTTTTTCTTTAGCCACTCTGAGAACGGGATTACCCCCTGCTTCTCGACGTATTGTGCTATTTCATATGAACCGTCAACGTCAAAAATCGAAAAATTCCCTTTCTCTTTCCAATAAAGGATATTCATCCAAAACTGATATAATTTCTTCTGCTTTGAGTCTGGTGCTTTCGTCACAATATAGTATTTTCCAGGCTTTCCATTCGTCTCAAAGTTCATCTTTAATGCATCAAATACCTGAATGAGAATTGTCAGACTTTGTGCTGAAGTTTCAATGCTTTGTCCCTCGAGATCAATAGATTTACCACAGACAAGCCGTCCGTTATACCCAATGAAGTCAACCGTTGTTCCCTTGATAAGACCATGAATTGAATCCCTCTTGAGTTCATAATCTAAATCAAGACGCTTCTCAACCTTTTTTAATTCAGAACGAAGACGTTGATAAATTGTGTTCGGCAATTCCTTTTCTTTTGGTAAAGCGAGCTCATCCGGGTCTGCAACGAACATATTGTATACTCGCTCGAACTCTTTATGGATATCATCTGTTGCTATGGGCTGCGGTGCCGAGAACTGAACAAGACCATTATGATACCTGCTCAGATATTCAAGATATCCAGGATCAAGAAGACGAATTTTCGTTTTATCAATTGAAAGAGGTGGACCAAGCAACGGTGATAACTTACTAGATGTTTCTTGCTCTTTAAATGGCTTAATTGCCGAGTCAATTCCTTTAGCAACAAGTTTTATCAATGACTCATCAACATCGGGATACAATCTTCGAATTCGTTGTATCCGTTCTGTAGAAAATCGACTCAGAATTGTTGGTGACTCGTCAGTATGCATAAGCAAGCCAAAGTTAACATATTCACCGCGAAGGGGATTGTGACAATAGCGAACGAGTGAGAATGAGCATTTCATGATTATTTACCTCACAATATTTCTTGTTTTCAATTCTGTATAAAGACCATTACGCCTCATAAGCAGAAACTCCTTTACATAATTTTGTTCCTGGGTGTTGAATTGCCAAGCAGCTGGAACGTTCTGGAATATCCCGCGGAGGGTTACTTCTGAAATTACATTAATAGATTCAAAGAACGCTGAGCCGACATCCCGAGCCTTCTTCAATCCTATTCTCTTCAACAAACTTTTATGGGCATTCGTGCCCAACAGCGAACCAGTGTCATCTTGAAAGCTATTTAATTCGAGAGAAATATTTGAGAATTCATGATCTTCAAACATAAAGCTATGGTCTATTGCGTAGAAAGTCAACTCTTCGGGCTGACGTTTTAAGATAAGGTTATAATTATTGGCATTTCGATCTCCATTTGCAAGCCAGAGGTCGAATATCGCAATTTTAGTAAAGTCTTCAGGGTTGGTAATTTGGTCAAATGTTTTCTTTGAATTCAGATTGATAGTTTGATCTGATAAATCTATCATGTTTTGAATATTGTTCGATCCGAAGCAAACGTCATGTGTGAGCTTTCTTCCTTTAGGTTGTATCACCGCCGGATCATAAGAATAAGGAATTAATTGGATTGCCTCCCAATCTGGGACTGGGATGGACAGTACACGTGCAAGTGATGCACCAATCCATTCATTGATCAATGCGTGGCGCTTTCGTCCTCCCTGAAGATCTTTGACCCAATATTCTTTCCCATCATTACACGCAAAGAGCAGAGGCTTGTCTTTAGTTCCACTGACTTGTTTTATGAGAAACGATGTGGTAACCATTTTATTTTTTTACTAACTCTCCCTTAAACGCCTTTTGCATTAACGATTGAAACAAATTCCCCAACTCTTTTTCTGACTCCAGCTGCTTGGCGCGCAATGACTCGACCTTCTTGACCAAAGCGGCAAACCGCTCTTGTTCAGAGTATGGAGGCAACATTATCGGTAAGGTTTTTAGTTCTTTATAATAGATTGCAAAAACACTAGTAGTACCTGACTTGCGTTTGTCGAGTTCGTGCTGGATCCATCTTGTTTGGAAGAGCTGATTGATATACTCAGAGCGAACAGAGCTTAAAAATCGAACTCTGAGTATATTGTTGTTGAAAAGGTACAACCCATCTCTTAGGAATAATGCAGTTTTTCCTACAAGTTCCAATGAGTTTCTGGTATTGAACAAAAAATCACCAACCCTCAATGAATACTCATCAACCTCGTGATTAGAGGCTCTGACTCTTGTAACATTGCTCAAATCAAGATAACCATCGCCAACAATGTTATTCATCTTCACATAGTTTAATGGAAAGCTTGAACTCTGTTCAGATGATCCTCTCACAATCCCAAGTTTTGTACTCGAAACAATATCACCAAACTGAACAATATTCCACCCCTTCGGATTTGTTATCGGATCGCCAAACATTTCCAAAAATGCGGATTGCAAGAATTGCTCTGTGAGTTGGTTTGCTTGGCTTCGTTTCTCTCTCGCCGCATCGGCTTTCTCAAGTACCGCTGCGATTTGCTTTTGAACTGGAAGCGGGGGAAGAGGAATAAGTAGCCGATCAAACACACTTCTGGGGACACGCTGTTGACCAGCAGTTCCAGTCATATTATTTGCAGCAAACTTTCGAACTTCATCTTGACGAAGAAAGAAATAGACCCACTCAGGAATTATTTTATCACCTGCTCGTAGTATATGAAACTCTGTGGAACCAAATCCCCTTCCATTTTCAAGGTTCTTTGCAATCGCACACTTTCCATTTTCCATACATGGAGTGATCTTAGCAAAAAGTACATCTCTATCTTTGAACGGTGTGTAGCCTTTTACCACTTTGGCATATGGCCTAATTTCAGGGGTTGAAATCGAACCTGTCTTCTCATTGACCGCGGACATGGGTACAAAAGTAATAAGTGAGTCAGATGAAAGTCCGTTCACATCTCTCGGATTTATTTCACAAACTTCTGATAGAGGTTTCTTAGAAATCAATTTGATCATCTCAGCATGCTCTGAATCTCTGCAACGCTAACCTCAATCTCTTTTTCCAATTCCAATACCTTCTTCATAACCATTTCCGGCTTCTCGTACTCAATCTCTTTATGCACGATCTGTTTGTAGCGCGAAATGGAGAGGTCATATTTGTTGGAACGGATTTCATCGGCAGGAACGATAAAGAATTTAGATTTGCGATTTGAGATTGTAGATTTATTTCGTTCTTTCCACTTGGCGATAATATCGAGAATATCGTTTTCCGTCACTTTCTGCCGTTTATCATCTAACGAGAATCCATCCGCTTCCATATCATAGAACCATACGTTGTCTGTGGTGCCACCTTTTTGAAACACAAGCATGGCAGTAGAAACACCGGCATAGGGCTTGAACACTCCGGAAGGCATCGAGATCACACCTTCCATCTTACACTTATCAACAAGAATTTTCCTGAGATCAACGTGGGCATTGCTTGATCCAAAAAGAACACCATCCGGTACAATCACGCCGCAACGGCCGCCCGTTACAAGCAGGTCATACATAAGCTCTATGAAGAGCAATTCCGTCTTCGTAGTCTTTACAGAAAACCGCTCGTTGATATCGCTTTTATCTATAGAGCCCTTGAATGGTGGGTTGGCAAGAATAATATCATACTGTGCTTTCTCGGTAAACGTTTTTGAGAGAGCATCCATATACCGGAAGTTCGGGTTGTCGATACCATGCAGCATTAGGTTCATAGCACCAATACGGGTCATTGTGGCATCGAAATCGTATCCCGTAAGTGCCTGACTCTTAAGAAACTTTAGCAGCTTCTTGTCTGCAATTTTATCACCAATAAGATGATGCGGCTTCCCTTCGCTGTCATACTCTAAAACATCGGGGCTCGTGTTTGATTCGAGAATGTGCTCGTATGCATTTACGAGAAATCCGCCTGTGCCGGCAGCAGGATCACAAATACGATCACCGACCTTGGGATCCACCAGCTTCACAATCATCCTGATAATATGTCTTGGAGTTCGAAATTGTCCGTTCTTGCCTGCAGTTGTGAGCTGCATAAGCAGATATTCATAAAGGTCGCCCTGAACATCAATGTTCTGTTCAGAGATATGCATTTCATCAATAATCTTTACCGCTTCCTGTAGGAGCGATGTTTTTGGAATGATAAAAACAGCATCCTGCATGTGCTGTGTAAATGAACTTGTTTCACTCCCGAGGTTTCGCAGAAAGTCGAAAACTTTATCACGAACATGCTTCAACATCTGATCGCCGGGTAACTGGCTCCAATACGACCAACGGCATTCTTTGTTATCAAATTTTTTATCAGCACTTTTTCCGGCAAAGAGCGACTTAAAGGATTCTCCCTTTCTCTTTGCTGCTGCTGAGCGGGCGTTGTCCATATCCTCAAGCCGTTTGAGGAATATCAAATAGGACATTTGCTCAATAGCAGTTATGGGATTAGCTATCCCTCCGGACCAGAATTTGTCCCAGAGAGCATCTACTTTAGATTTGAGTTGGGGATCTGTGAGCATTTATTTTAATAAGATTAATGAATATTAAACTTAACCGATTTTTTAATTCTATCTATCAATAATTTAAACTTTGATCGCTTATCGATTCCAAGTATTTGCATAGTTTCTTCATCAAGGTATTTATTTAGAAATTCAACTGAATATTTTTGAATATGATCCTTTACTTTTTTGAGCCTTGCGGGTGCATAATCCTGCCATAATCTTACTGTTGTTTTTAAATGAGACAAAGCTTCATCAAAACGACCCTGTTTAACTAATATGTCTGATATCCATAGATGAGCATATCCTTGATTCACCATATCATTCCTAGCTTTACCACTTTCCAATAATTCGAGAGACTTATTAACTAATCTAATGGACACATCCAATTGATCTTTTAGAAAATAACATCTGCCTATATTACCGAGGTCTGCATAGTTTGCATCAGGTGTATCTACTTTCCATTTTTCTAATATTTCTAACTCTCTTCCATCCAAGAATAGTGCGATTGCTTCATCAACTTTCCCAGAATCACGAAGGGCAAGAGCAAGATTATATCTAATATCTCGGGGAACTTGTTCGTTTTTCTTTTTAATATCTTCAATTCCATCTTTGATAAATGTAACCGCTTTAGAGAAATCGTTCTTGAACCAAAGAAAATAACCTCTTAGATCTATATAGAATATTAATTGCTTTATCGATTCTATTGATGTTCGCAATTTCGTTAATTGTTTGTCTGCGGTTTCAAAATCACCATGCGTTAATAAAATATGGATAAATGAACTAAATATATTATTCAAATTTGAATCCATCCCAATTTTAAAACGAGAACCATCAATCGCAGAAAACAATCTCATACATAAGTCAACAAACTTAGTATCCTCTCCAATTTTCCAAAGATTATCAGATAATTCTTTTAGATATTTAATTGAAGTATCATATTCACCAGCTTCTAACGCAATTTCAACACCCTCAATATAGTTTTCTATCGAAGATCTTGCGAAATCGCTTGACTTGATAAGTAAAGCTAAGCTTTGAGATCCTTTAGGTATCAAAATAGCAATTACACGAGTGCTTAAACTTTTTATTCTTGTTCGACCACATTCCTCTTTGGCTTTCGTTCGTATCATCGGATGAATGTCGAAAAGCGTAATTCCTTCTGAATCGATTTCCATTACCAAGCGTAAAGAAACAAGATTATGGATTATTCTTACACATTTTTGATAAGATATTCCCGATGCTCTGTCGATATATTCGATTGGTTTTGGTCTCGCAAAAGTACTTATTACCCAGATAATTTCTTTTTCTTTTTGATCTAGTGTACTCCAAATAGAACGAAGCAGTCTAATATCAAGATCTACCGAGAGGAGTGAATTTGTTGTCATTACACTTTGAATTTTATCTGGTGATATTCTACCACTTCTAATTTGTCCAAAAATCAAATTCAACCAAAGTGCATGACCTTTTGTTGCATCATGTATTATTCGAAGTTGTTTTTCGTCAACTTGGATATTAAACTGCGCTACTAAATCTTGTGTATCTAAATAACTTAATCCGCTTGTAGGTATCTCAAGAAAAGAGGGGTGAAAATCATGTATCGGTGCCCTGGAAGTAAATATTACCAATCCATTAGTTAGTTTTTCAGTTATATTTTCAAAAAGAAGCTTTAAAGTATCTATCAAGGAGAATGAATCGTGATCAACAAATGCATCAACATTGTCAAAGATCATTAGACATTCTTGTTTGTGGAGATGCTCTATTAATCTCGAAATGGTATCTACGATATTCTCATCAGCATACTTTTCTCTTGTTTCCTTTCCATTGCTAATTTCCTCTAAAAGAATGAGCAATCTATCATGAAAAGTCGTCTGTAATTCTTTGCAATCGCACCACCCTAATTTTCTAAAACTAATCTTAGTTAAACCACCTTGAGCCATCTTATAGAATTTCGAAGCTATACTTGATTTACCTTCTCCTCCTAGTCCAGTAATTGCCACAACTCGAATATTTGGGTCATCCAACTTTTTTAGCTGTGCTTGCCTACCAACAAATACAGGTATATGTGGCGGGTGATCCCTTCTTGAAAGCTGTCGCACCTTAATCCGTCGGTTGCTCATACTTTCTTTTTCATCAATTAAGATTTCAGATTCGGGTGTCTTTGATTTTTTAATAATCCCATTTATGACGATAAGTAATTGCCGAAAGCCACGAAAATCTACACTTTCGAATGGTCCATCACCATTGAAGATAAATTCAGCAAACTCATTCTTTGATAAAGCAAGATTATTATTTGCAGAGTCATATACACCAATATCTGAATCCACAATTTTAGTAGTGGACTTCTTGGTAGCTCCTCGAATTCTAGCGACGTTACTTACATGAGTATGGGAAACCATTTTATGATTTCCTGACTTCTCATCAAATTCACTGCTCAAAAAAAGTCTCCTATTATCAGGACTTGACAACATTATGTCTTCATCTTTGTATAATAGTTCAATACATATGTTCTCATATCCAGATCTAAATGGTGGGGTCGGAAGGCAAAGCGAATATACATTATTGCCCCAATCTTTATAGTACAATTTTGGAATAGAGACTTTTTTGATAATATCCTTGTTGTCATCATCAAATACAAAGATTTTAGGTACAATTTGCATTTCCTTCGAAAACGATTCACACATGCTTAATAGATTGTGATCCCCTATGGTTTCTTCCGTCTCATGGAAGTCTAGTACTGGACATATTTGGAGTTTTTCATTTGCACTCTTGATATGTTTCCAATCTGTTTTTCCTTCAGTAAATACTTTTGCAAACAACTCTTGTACTTGTTTCATTCAGACTTACCTTTTAATAAATACTTGTACAAAACGATCATACTGAATCCACTTATTACGCTGCCAATTTCTTTGTCAACTCAATCAATTCAGTTATTTCATTTTCACCGAATAATTTCTCAACTGCATTTGCACCAAAGTTAGTAAATGGTTCCTCATACAAATCTGAAAGTTCCAGCTTTTTCCGCTGTAAGAAAACGCTCTGAACCACTCGCAAAAAGCGAGATTGATCTGCATTATAATTATGCTCAAGTATGAATGCATCAAACGATTTACGCACGACTGTTTCGTAGGAAGGAAGCGATTCAATTTTGAGAATGTGCTTCAGGAAATCCACCAAACTCCCTACACGAACACCGAACGCCTTCAGCATGTTTTCATCATCGAGACTTATCTCATCTGTGCCAAGTTCGATTTCCAGCGATTCTTCAAGCCGAATAAGGTCTTCCGCATTTATTGACTCACCTGCCTTAAGTTTTGCAATTGTTGGATGCTGGGCAGCAATCTTTTCGATCTTCTCCTCAATCAATTTCCGGTACTCTTCCACATACATCCGTTTTGAATCTTTCCTCAGGAATACCCATTTACGCATTGCTATAATATCATCAAGCCCGAGTTCAAAAATTAACGAAGGCCGCTCCCGCTTATAGCGCATCACCGGAGCCAATGCTTCTTTTGCTTCATCAATCGAAGCAATTGTCCGGGTCATCCAGAAATCATTTGAGAGCACTGCATCAATATATTTCTGCCGTGAACTTACCTCGGCAATATTGGTTGGAAGCAGGCTCACATCTTCACGGATAGACTGGATATGCGACGCTAAATCTTTATGCTGAAGATGCGCGAGTCCGCAACGCTCCATCTTACTGATAAAGAATGCCTCGACAGCTCTTATGTTTGGAACGAATCGAAGCAATGGAGCAACTTTGAGTCGGAGGAATTCAAGTTTCTCCTCTGTTATGTATTTCCAGAAATCATCTTCCCATACTCCACGAACATCTTTAAAGACCTTCTTTATAGAAAATGATTCAAGCGGAATTCTTGCTATATCTGCCCTTACATCCCTGATAATTCGTTGTGCATCTGCTGAAGATTGATCACCAAGGAATATTCGCAGTTTCAGAAGTCGTGTATTGAATATCGTCACCAGCACCGGAGTTTGAGAGATTTTCTCTTCTTCCGGTGGCATCATGTTGAAGTGTTCAAAGTTTTCCCAGTAGTCGATAATGAGAAATTCTTCCTTCTGCTTATTCGGGAGCCATTCAAAATGTTTGCACGCCTCCTGACAACGAGTCCCTCTTCCGATCATCTGCCAGAATTTTATCTGAGAATTTATCGGTTTCATAAATGCGAGGTTCGTGATCTCAGGAATGTCTACGCCGGTATCGAGCATATCGACCGAGATAGCAATACGAGGCATATCCAGTTTTTTGAAATTACTAAGCAGATCTCTTGCCCGTTCCATCTTGGAGTCTATGACCTGAACTAGTTTTCCTAGATGCTCCGGATACATATCGTTAAATGTTTCGGCTAATCTCATTGCATGCTGATGTGTCACAGCAAAGATGATGGATTTCCCGGGAAGTTGGCCGGAAGCATCTTTGTAACAGACATCCATGAATTCGTCCCATTGTGCTCGAAGTGTATCCTTGTTCGTGACATTGCGCTCAAGCTCGGTTCCTTCATAGTCGATATCATCGGGATCAATTCCGCGTTTTCGAAGATTCTCCTTTTCCTCTTCCGACATATTCGTGCCTTTGATTCCCTGTCGCTGGAACTTTGTCTGTGCTGCATAGACGTTCTTATCAACAAGGTATTTTTCTTCAACTGCTTTGTCGAAGGTATAGAGAAAAGTTGGAATCTTTTCGTGGCAATCAAAGAACTTGAATGTGTCCCTGTCTATAAATTCAGCAGGTGTTGCTGTTAAACCGATCTGCACGGCATCGAAGTAAGCCAAAACATCCGTGAACTTATTATAGATAGAACGATGGCATTCATCAGCAACGATAAGATCGAAGTCTGCTGGTGTAAATTTATCGTAACAGATCTCAAGCGTCTGCAACGTCGAGACACAGATTCTTGCTCTCTTAGCATCTTCAAGATCATAGGTTCGGATGCGTGCTCGTGATTCATTGGGCAAAAAGGTTTTGAAGCCGTCCGTCAATGCTTGGTCAACAAGAGCATCACGGTCTGCAAGAAAAAGAACTCTTTGAGCGTTATGAGTTCGCAAGAATACATCAATCAAAGCCATGATTGTACGGGTTTTACCAGTCCCCGTTGCCATAACCAATAACGCTTTTCTTCTTTTCTTAACCTCAACCGACTCGGAAATTCTTCGAATTGCTTCTGTTTGATACGAACGATCAGCGATTTTTTCGTTGATCTGAATACTATTTAGAGGTTTATGGTTTTGCTGAAGGAAAAGAAGTCGTTCAAGATTTTCTCGTGAAAAGAATCCGGCAACTTGTCGTTCCGCAGAGTGTAAACTATCCCAAAAGAAGATATCATCTCCATTGGCCATAAATCCGAATGGACGGAAGGTCTGCTTTTTCTCAATGCCATCAAGGTACTGCAGTAACTGCTGTTTACCAACGCGGGGATCCCTACTTGTGCGCTTCGCTTCAATGATAGCAATTACTTCTCCATTAGGTCTATAGAGACAGTAATCTGAATAACCTTCAGAGACAGAGGCATCATATCCAGCTACTGGAATCTCGAAAGCAACCTGTGTGCGATCCGAAAGATTCCATCCAACCTTCTTCAGCAGAGGATCGATAAGATTGTAACGTGTCTGTGCTTCGCTAACGCGATAAGTCGGCAATTTTCATTCCCACTTTCTTGTAATTCGATTCCAAGTCTTGTCCACTGTTTTATTTTCAAGCTCCGCCTTCACTATCATCTCAAGAAATTGTCGAATCTCTGCAAAAACATTTTTGAAGCTCTCCTCGGATTTTTGTTTTATTCGCTTTTTGAATGCCTCCCAAGAGGTTTTGAAGTTTGGTTGATCACCAAAATCTGAATCTAACATTTCGAGGGCAGAATTCAAATCTGTCTTTCTCTGCTTAAATGTATTGCTGATTGCAGAATTGACCCATCAAAATCAAATTCATTTGCCAAAAATACGATGTCAAAGAAATCCTTCATTCGAGAGTTGAACGTGGTGAGTTTGACTATTGCCTCGAACTTCTCCGCTACTATGGTTTCCTTTGAATACGCGAGCACCTTTGCGCTTTTGTTGTTAAGCAATGTTGGATAGTCCATTAGGGGGGGCTGAGGGATAGCAACATCTCCAAATCCAAAATCGATCTGAATAGTATTTCTTGCTGTCCCAATCTTAGCCGTCACTCGGATGCGAATACCAGAATACTCCGCCTCTTCTTTTATCTCTTCGCTTTTGATAGAATCGGAAATGAAATCAACTCCATCATCTAATTTGATAGACGATATGCCACGGATAATTTGTTCAAGTTCTTTTCGGTTGGTCGAAACATTCACACCAAGGAAATCAATATCCTTTGTCGGCCTTGCTTTTTCAATGTTGTAAGCAAGAAGAAGGAATCCACCTTTTAAAACAAACTTCTTCACATGCTTTGAAGCTGCAAGACGTGCAAGGAAGCGCTCCTGAATGTAACGCAGTAGAAGGAAATTGAAATCGAGGTTCTCTTTTTCTGAAATATTCTTAAGGCGCGCTAGAATTGATGCCGAAACGTTGGTAGTAGGTTTTTTCATCCCATAATCACCTTCACATACTGAGAGATGATACCTTTTACTCGACAGATTTCTGCGAACTTCATCAGTTTATTCAGATCACGATTGCGCTGGCGGAGATATGTTTTAAGTCCTTCCATCACGATATCCTCACCGAGTTTGTTCCTGAACCTGAAGGAATCACAGATAGTTTTTTCAACTCCATAGAGTCGAATATGACCAGCTTTGGTTTCGTGGTGTTCAATCCCTGCCTTATACTGTGCTTCAGAAAAATAGAATGACTCCGTCGGTGGATGAGAGAGTCTAATTGGTTTATCCGAGCGTGGAATAGCATAGGTTATTGCTGTAGGAACAAATGTTGTAAGCTCGTGAAATGCGAGTGCTGAAGAAAGACAGATGACCGCTTTAGGTATTGCAAGACAGACTTCAACGGGTCCGTTAGATTCTCCAATCTCGAGATCGGCAAGCCGATAAACTCCAGGTTTTACTTTAACGATACGACCTGCTTTAACGAGTTTTTGGATATCTCTCGTCTGAAATCGACGTGCTCTCATGTGCTTCATAAGAGCATATCCTTTATTCTCGCGGAAATATTTTAGTATGGCATCCATAGGGAGTGAATCGGTAATTCTGCAC
>Ga0182027_10009930_pt1 | contig 13597 bp, 10 predicted proteins | sample 712E1DmetaG_FD_121300 | JGI IMG/M metagenome (GOLD analysis project Ga0182027, IMG submission 121300) | Permafrost microbial communities from Stordalen Mire, Sweden - 712E1D metaG (Illumina Assembly) | ecosystem: Environmental > Terrestrial > Soil > Wetlands > Permafrost | place: Sweden...
ACACCGCTGCCTGATTTTTTACTGGAAATCATGTCGGCCGGCGGCATCGAACCGTATACCGATAAACTAATTGCCGAAGGCAAAATATAATAGAGGTGTTTTGATGAAAAAAACAAAAATGCTAAAAAACTTTCTTAAACAACCAGGTCTCCTCATCATACCATGCGCCTACGACTGCATATCTGCAAGAATGGCTCAATCAGTGGGTTTTGATGCACTTTTTATGACAGGACATGGAATTCGTGAATCCCAGATTGGTTTACCAGACATTGGATTAGCAACGGCTACTGAAGTTGTGAATATCGTTCGCAATATGGTGAATTCAGTCGATATCCCACTCATCGTGGATGCAGATGACGGATATGGGGGGGCTTTAAGTGCCTACCGAACTACTCAAGAACTGATCAGAGCGGGAGCCGCTGGAATGTTTATAGACGACCAAAAACATCCTACCAAAGGCCCATCTTGGGGCATTCAAGAGGTTCTGTCACGAGATGAATATCTTGGAAAAGTTGCAGCCGTCTTGGAAGCCCGCGACAAAGAAGATAAAGACTTTTTCATCTGCGCAAGGACCGATGCTGCACCAACTTTGGGTGCTGAAGAAATGGTGGCACGGGCAAAGGCTTGCATGGAGTTGGGAGTTGATATGATACTTCCTCAGAGTATAACAAGTCTAGTACCAAAATCCGCACAGAATACCAAGGAGACATTTAAGAAATATTACAAGATGATTGGAGCACCAGATGTGCCAATTTGGGCTACAGGGCCAGATACCTTCAGCGCAAAAGATTATGAAGAAATTGGAGCCAAGTTATGGGTACCGGGGAATCCGATTCCCGTGGTTGCAACTGTGCTAATTGATTTGTACCGGGGCTTGCATGACATGGGAACATTGAAGAACTTTTCACCTCCTGGAACCATCAGTGCGGATGAATTATTTACACTTGAAGGAGTCAAATTCTGGAATGAACTCGAAAAGAAATTCGTGATAGTAAAAGGCTAGTATGCTATATATCGGAATTTAAGCATTTATTACCCATCGAGAAAGGAGAATGGGAAAATATGGTGATTGATGATTTGGTGCAAGGATCAATAGACATGCATGTCCACCATGCCCCATGTACACTTATTCCTGGTAGAATGGATGCATTGGAGACGGCTAAGTGGGCACGTCAGTTGGGGATGAGAGCAATCGTACTAAAGAGTTCTGATTTTCCAACAACGCCATTGGCTGATATTGTGCAAGGACTTATACCAGAGATAAAAATTTTTGGAAGCGTCTGTCTTGATAACGAGATTGGGGGATTAAATTTCCATGCATTAGAATTTTCGGCAAAGATAGGAGCTCGAATGGTATGGATGCCCACTCATTCATCAATTAACTCCATAATGAAGGAAAAAAGAATTCTGGGCTGGAATCTTGAGGGTGAAGGATTGTCTATATTGAATTCCGAGCATAAATTAGTCCCCGAGATGGGCAAGATATTGTCGTTGATCAAGGACTATAATATGATTCTAGCCAATGGTCACATCTCACCCTGCGAGACATTCGCATTAGTTGAGATGGCGCAAAAGATAGGAATATCTAAGCTGGTTATCACTCATGCATTATGGACGAACGGTGAGGAATCATTTAGCTTGGAAGAACTGCATCGATTGGGACAGATGGGAGCTTTTATCGAGCACTGTTTTGTCGGATTCTTGCCTACTGATTTCAGAAATGACCCGAAACCAATGGTGGAAGCAATTAAATATATTGGCGCAGAGCATTGTATCATAAGCACTGACTTGGGACAGTACTACAATCCGCCACCCGCAGAGGGTATGAGAATGTTCATAGCGCTTCTTCTCAAGAATGGTATTAGTGCGTATGAAATTGAACTGATGGCGAAAGAGAATCCGGCTGAATTGTTGGGCCTAGATTAAAACCCAAGCGACCGGATGGGGCAAAATAGTTAAAAAGATATTTAAATATTAGTTTATCCGATTTGTGTGATATAATTTGTAAGAATAAAATATTTTCAAAATAGATTCAAGGTAAATTGATAATATGAAAAATGTATCCAGATCCGAGCCAAATTTTACTTTATGGGGATTAATAGGTGAAGTAAATCATTCTATTCTATTGATAAGACAGAAAGAATTAAATCAATATCAAATTCCCGTTCGACAATACGAATTATTACGTGCAATACAAGCTCTTGGTTCAAATGTAACTTTAACTCGAGTGGCGAAATTAGTTCAACGGGAAGTCCATGTGGTTTCAAGGCAAACTATTGGCATGGAGAAGGACGGATTAATAACTAGAACTAAAAATGTTCATAAATCGACTCTTTTAACATTAAAAATAACTGACAAAGGGAACGATATTATAAAAACAGCAAGGCACAGTAAATCGATCAATTCGATATTTTCGATTTTAACTACCCAAGAACGCGAACAAATGGAATCAATTTTAGGTCGTATATCGGTTGAAACGAAAAAATACAATAATGATTAGATATCAAGATAAAATGGTTCCCGATATTACATTTTCTTTGGTTTGTCGTTGTTTTTAGCTGATTACAAGCATTCGATTACAATCTTGCTTTCGAATGAATTTACTTTTCGTAGGGTTAGCATCATTTCTTAACAGTAAACTTCCGAATTAAAACCTTACAATGGTGATTTAGAGAGCACTCAAATGTGCGTCCGGTAATTGGCGCGATTATTTATTATTAGGCGAGAAATGACAACCAAATAATTATGCAGCGCAACATCTTTCGATACCACATGCGCATATACGAAATTGAATTATTGACACTCCCCGATTGGTAAAAACATTTTACTTTGGCTATTCAAATTGCAAAGATTTAAAATTTCCTTTTGAAATCCAACCATAAATTTATTTGAATAGAATTGCTCACAAAATATCATGACAAGGAGACGCCCTTGAAAGAAAAAAAGAAACAAACAGCAAAAAGCGCGGAAATGCCCGAAATCGGAAAAATCTCACCGGAAATTTTTACCGAAGTGATTTTCCCCCGGCTGGGCGCAAAAAGTAAGGATATCATCGTCGGGCCGCAGCACGGCGTCGATGTCGGCATCGTCACCATTGGCGACAAAGCGGTTTCTTTTACCACCGACCCGGTTTTCATCGTGCCGCAATATGGCTGGGAACGCGCGGCCTGGTTTGCCATTCACATCATTATTTCCGACTCGGTGACCAGCGGATTGAAACCGAGGTACCTGTCGATCGACTTAAACCTGCCGATGGAAATGACCAAAGAACAACTGCTCATCGTCTGGGATACGATCCACAAAGAATGCGAAAAACTGGGCATCACGGTGATTACGGGACACACCGCCCGGTATGAGAACTGCAATTATCCGATGGTCGGCGGGGCGACAATTGTGGGGGTGGGGGAAATGGATGAATATGTCACCCCACGTTTAGCGAAAAAGGGCGATAAAATCATAATCAGCAAAGGCCCGGCCATCGAAGCCTCCGGTATCTTTGCCACGATGTTCCCCGCGCTGCTGGAAAAACAATTCGGGAAAGCCTTCAGTAAAAAGGCGCAGGATATTTTCTACAAAATGTCGATCGTAGAGGACGCCATGACCGCGATCAAGGTCGGTGTCAGGGAAAAAGGCATTACCGCGATGCACGATGCCACGGAATGCGGCATCTGGGGCGGGCTATATGAAATCGCCCAGGCCGCCGGACTCGGCGTCAAAATCGAGAAAGAGAAAATCGTGGTCGAGGACTGCGTTCCGGAAATCTGCCAGTATTTCGGCATCGACCCTTATGCCTCGATCAGCGAAGGCACGATGATTGCGTCCTGCCGTCCGCATAAAGCCGAAGCGGTGGTGAAAGCTTTGGCGAAGAAAGGAATTAGATCTTCCGTCGTCGGGGAACTGATCGACGCGAAGAAGGGCATGATTCTGGTAGAAGGCGGCAAAGAAAAGGAATTAAAGCACCCCATCGTGGACCCGTTCTGGCGCGCTTGGAATTATGCCATTGGAATTGATCGCCAAATTTAATTGATTCTTCGATTCCAAAGGATATTTTAGACTGAAAAGTACAACGATTAGGAAGGTGCTTAAATGCATGAAAATGCGATCTAATGATGACTTCAAATTTATAGTGCAAAGTGATTGCACATTTTTAATTTACTAGCAGTCTCATAATAGTCTGAACTAACAAATTACTCTCCTGTAGCCTTATCTTATGATTGAAATCATATATTCGGGGCTAAAGAGTTCGTCCATTTAATTAGGTGACCATCAGTAAAACATGAATAACATAACAATTACCTATGAGATACCATAGCTATCCACAAAACACTATTGACAAATTTAATAATCGGTGTTATTATGTTTTCATTTAGTAGTAATCCTATTGGTATTCCATATGGATTATAATTTGTCTTATATCGGACACAATATTTGCTTAGTAAAAATTGTGTTAATGACCTAAGGATTTGATCGATTTCATTTGATTCTCGAAATAGTTGAAGGATGGAAAATGAACGGCGGTAGTCAGCAACCAAATAATGTATTGCCCTCAACTTCAAATATTGATTCTCGTTTATCGGGGGTTCCTCAATACGGAGGAACGCTTAGAATAGCTAACACTTATGTATTACCACCCAGAATGGGACCACCTGGTAAAATAAATGTCGGCAGTATTTATTTACAGCCTATAATTGAGCAGTTCTTTCGAGTTGACAGAACTGGTCGGCTGATTCCACACTTAGTGGAATCTTGGGAATTTAGTAATGATTATTTACAGCTTATGTTACGTCTGAAGAGGGGGATTAAGTTCCATGACAATACAGAATTAAATGCGGAAGCTGCCAAGTGGAACTTAATGAAAGCCCGAGAATCCAACGGGACTCTGCAACTCTTAACATCTATCGAGATTGAGGACAAATACACAGTTTTGTTGAACCTGAAAAGTTACGGCAACCATTTCTTGCCTACTTTAGCATATAGCGGCGGATGGGTTCTTTCTCCAACTGCTTACGAAACATACGGTGAAGAGTACGCAAAGGTAAATCCTGTGGGAACGGGACCTTTCAAATTTGTGAGTTATAAACCAGACGAAAGCATTGTGACTGAGCGGTTTGAAGACTACTGGCAACAGGGCAAACCTTACCTTGATAAAATAGAAATGTTCTATGTGAAAGATGTGAAGAATTCAGTCGATATGTTGAGAAGAGGAGATGTGGATGTTGTTCTTAATATTAATAGTGCGTTTGCAAATGCCCTTAAGGACGAAGGATATGTAATTACTGCACTTCCCTGGAGTATGGAAGGACTGTCTCCTGACACGTTAAATTCCGATTCTGTTTTAGCTGATAAAAAGATACGACAAGCGATAGAATATGCAATCGACAGAAAGGCCATCGCAGAAAATATTGGGCATGGCTATTGGCATGCCCTTAATCAGTTAGCAACCGAATCGGTGTTTGGATATAATTCGGACATAGAGGGCCGCCCTTATAATCCTGAAAAAGCGAAACAATTGATTAAGGAAGCTGGTTACATTCATGGTTTCAAAACCAAGATAATCGCAGGAGAAGGCACCGAACTTCCGAAAATTTTAGGAGAAATAAAAAGATACTTGGCTGAGGTGAATATTGATGCCGATGTTGAAATAGCGGATGCCACATTGTGGAAAAAATATAGAGCGGATAAACCTTGGCATAACGCTATGTTATACAACCATTTTGCCACTGATCCAAATTTTACATGGTCTTTATTCGATTTTCATAGCGCCAAGGAATATGGGCACACGAGTCAGTTAAGAAATTTTGATAACCTAATCGATGAAATGTTGCGAGCCAAAGATTATGATACCATCGCAAAAAACGCTAGAAATGTCGTCAGACATATATATGATGAAGCCATCGTGATTCCGATAATAGTTGACACTTCTCTTGCTGCAAAAAGTAAAAAAGTTCACGATCTTGGCAACTTCGAGGTTCATGTAATACAATGGACCCCTTGGGACGCATGGATAGAACATTAAAAATTTGCTTTTAATAATTTAGCTACAACAAAAGGTGGGTATACTGGGCGTCAATTTCGGAATAACTTGATTCTAGCTTTGCCGAATTGATTTGACCGAAAGGTATCAATGTAATATCAAATTTGTGCCAAATCTGATTTTGTTTTGAAGAGGTAAATGTTTATGTATTTAACAAAGTTTGATCTAGAAGGAAGGACAGCGATTGTTACCGGCGGTGGAAGCTGGATAGGTAAGGGAATATGCTTAGCTCTGGCACAAGCAGGTGCAAATATCGTAGTGGTAAATCGAAGTGCAAACACGGCCGAAGCCACTGCCCACGAAGTACAAGAAATAGGCAGGAAATCCTTGGCAATACCGACGGACGTGTGCGATTATGACCAAGTTCAGCAAATGGTGAATAAAACAGTGGAAATTTTCGGCGCAATAGATATTCTTGTGAACAATGCCGGCGGTACAACTCAAGATACGGAGGTACCTATTTTAGAGATGAGCGAAAGAATTTGGGATAAGGTGGTAGACCTTAATTTAAAAAGTGTATTTTTATGCAGTCAAGCAGTCGCCAAGGTGATGATACAAAACAAGAAAGGTAACATCGTAAATATTTCTTCTTGGTTTGCATCTATGCCATGCCCACAATGTGCCCCTTATGCATCGTCTAAAGCAGGTGTCATAAATCTCACCCAAACATTGGCATATAACCTAGCGCCGTATAACATCAGGGTCAACGCTATTTCACCTGGATCCATACCGAAAGAGGATATCTATAAAAAAAATGGAAGATTAGGTCGATGGGGTACACCAGAAGACATTGCGTGGCCTGTTGTTTTTATGGCCTCCGACGCTTCATCTTTTGTCACTGGTCAGGTTCTCACTGTTGACGGAGCCGTACCAGCACCATTAAATTTATAATTATTGTTTGAAGAATAACCCTTAAAATAATGAAATCGTTAGCTCGATATCGGTCGCATCGATCTTTCATTCTCATGCTTTCTTGTACCTATGGATTTTATTCTCTCTTAGAGTTTAATACCCCGCCGCTTGCGGCGAACTCCAAAGTTGGGTAACCTGGTGCTAATGATACCTCGATGCTTGCGGCGAGGAGATTCATTTCTGCAAAACTGACCAGCTTCGTATAAAAAATCAATATTTCTCCAAAGATTATCCACAAAACACTATTGACAAATTTAATAATCGGTGTTATTATGTTTTCATTTAGTAATAATCCTAATGGTATTCCATATGAACATATTATTTTGATATTATTAGATTATCTTGCGTAAGGCTGGCCTCGTCAGGGGAGTCCAGGGTACTGTGAGTTTTGTGGTTGAGCTCGCAGCTAAGTGTGGTAGATGTCCCCTCCCGTGATGGAGCCCTGGGATTAATCGGGGTTTGTGAGGGGACCAGCCTTATTTATAACATTATAGATCAAATATGAAAAATAGAACATCAAATAAAGGAGGAAAAATGAAAAAAAGAATCGTCTGGGTAATCCTATCCTGCGCCATTGTAATATCATTGGCTTTGGCATCTTGTTCCACAAGTACCTCTCTAGTGACAACAAGCACAACGACTAGTGCAAGTACAACCACTACACCCGTAAACAATCCAACAACCACAGCAATTATTCCTTCATCTACCACTACTTCTGTTGTTTCTGCTGTCACCACAACTAGCACGGGGAATTGGTGGCAAAATCTTATGGCGCCGCAATATGGCGGCACGTTGATGGACTACAGTAGCGTAGATTTTACCTGTTGGGATCCATATTACCAATCATCATCGGAGAAAATTTATTGGGCATATTATGAAGGATTGTTCGGTGATAATTGGGCAATGGATCCTTCTTTGTTTAATTATAGTGCAGATTGGCGCCCCCCTACTGATGTAACCGGTCTGCTTGCTCAAGATTGGGAGTTTACAAGTGCGAAAGCTTTGACAGTGCACCTACGCCAAAACGTATATTGGCAGAATATCTCACCAGTAAACGGCCGTCAAATGACGTCTGCCGACGTAGTTTATAATTATTGTCGATTATTTGGTTTGGGAGATGGTTTCACGTCGCCCGGCCCTTATATGTTTAACCAACCCTTAACTCCAATTCTTACGGGGATAACTGCTCCCGATAAATTTACTGTCGTTCTTACATTTAATACGACCAATGTTGAGAACATATTGGAATCTACTGAGGCACTTGATGCATGCCCTATAGTACCATCTGAAGTAGTCACGGCGTACGGAGATACCAATGATTGGCATCATGCAATTGGAACCGGACCATTTATTCTGTCTGATTTTGTAGGGGATACTTCGGTCACCATGATCAAAAACCCAAATTACTGGGGATACGACGAGCGTTTCCCCCAAAATCAACTTCCATACGTAAATGGAGCACAAATACTGGTAATACCTAATGAAGCAACGGCATTATCGGCATTGCGCGTAGGCAAGATCGACGTGATGGAAAATATAGGTCTTCCTGCAGCACAAAGTTTGCAAAAATCAAATCCAGATATTTTGCAATTGCAATTACCTGGCACTACAGCCCTAACTATTGATCCAAGAAATGACCTTACGCCTTATAACAACATTAATGTGCGCATTGCTTTGCAGGAGGCTATTAACTTACCGCAAATAGCAAGTAGTTACTACGCCGGGACTTGTTCTCCGGATCCACAAACATTAACCTCTTATTTATTGACGGGATGGGGATTCCCATATGATCAATGGCCGTCGTCTTTAAAGACTCAATATGCTTACAATCCTACCAATGCCAAGGCTCTTTTGGCGGCTGCTGGCTACCCTAATGGCTTCACTACCGACTGTGTAGTAGACGCTTCGGCAGATGCCCAGTTATTGCAAATTGTTCAATCTGAATTTGCGTCAATCGGTGTAAATATGACTATAAATTCGATGCCGTCAGCTTCTTGGACTGGTTATGTGTTTGTTAGCCACAAACAAGATGCATTAGCGTATCGTTCAAGCGGGACTCTTGGTTTTTCTTTTCAACCAATGGTTCAACTTCTTCTATATGCGCCGGGAGACTGGTTGAACTATATGATGGTTAATAATGCTCAATTCAATGCCTTGTATCCGCAAGCTTTAACTGCCACTACTACCGATCAAGTGAAGGCACTACTCACTCAAGCATGTCAGATCGTTACGCAACAAAATTTTGTGATATCGCTTCTTAACCCATCAAATTTTGATGCTTCTCAACCTTGGCTCAATGGATATAACGGTCAAAGTTTTGCTATGACAGGAGGAACCAACGGTCCTTTGATGTTTGGCTACTATGCATCTCGTTTCTGGATAGCTAAGCACTAAACTTTATCAAGGTTCTTTGTTATCTTGTAGCACGGATGTTAACTTGGATGGAAGTGAAATTTCAAATATTTCACTTCCATCCTTCATGCAAAATGCGCCAGCGAAGATGGCGATCCAAAAAAGGAATTTCCACATTCCATAAGCAGATGTCCTTTTAAATAACAATGATATCCTTCATAAACATTCATGAATCTTTTATAGGTTATAGTTGAAAAATCTAATCTCGAAAATAAGGTTAGTACAATACATTATCTCGAGATAGGAGCATTTATGCAAAACAAGATTGCTTGGTGGGATAAACTTGGTAAACCGCAGTACGGTAGTGAACTCGTTATCCGTGCTAACAGAGACATCGTAAATTTTGACCCTTATTACACAGAGACGCTAACCAGCATTTACGGCGCCTGGATGGAACGGCTGGTGGCAGATGACTGGACGGTGGACCCGGCAGAATGGGATTACAAGATAACCTGGCATCCTTCCAAATACCTGAAAGGCCAACTGGCGGAAGACTGGGAATTTAAAGACCCGCACACCCACATCGTCCATTTGCGTAAAGGAGTCCACTGGCAAAATATACCGCCTGCGAATGGTCGGGAATTTATAGCTGACGATGTAGTCTTTCATTATAACCGTCTTTACGGTCTGGGAGGAGGTTTTAGCAAACCGAGTCCATTCCGTTCTGCTGATATAAGATTTAAAGATCTAATTTCAGTAACAGCCTTGGATAAGTACACCGTGGTCTTCAAATTTAGAACGCTGGACCCGGAAAACATCATCGAAACGTTGCACAATGCCTATCAGGCGCAATGCATTGAGAATCCTGAGGCAGTAAAAAAATGGGGTGATGTTGCAGATTGGCATTACGCCATCGGAACTGGTCCATTTATCTTGCAAGATTTTGTCCCTCGTAAGTCAGCAACCCTGGTAAAGAATCATCATTATTGGGGTCATGATGAGCGGTATCCGCAGAATCGATTGCCTTATTTAGATTCTATTAAGTTTCTCATCATACCGGATGATGACGAAGCTTTAGAAATGATGCGAGCAGGGAAAATCGACATTATGGACAGAGTTTTCTTCAAACAAGCTCAGGCAATGAAGGAAACAAATCCCGAAATATCGCAAATATTCATACCTAGGACGCCGACGGTTACGTTGCTGCCCAGAAATGACGTAAAACCATTTAATGATATCAAAGTACGAATAGCGCTGCAGAAGGCTATCGACCTGCCTTCTATCGCCGAATCACACTATGGAGGTTCAGTCGACCCGTATCCTTCGACTTTAACTGCTACCAAATATATGAAAGGATGGGGTTTCCCTTACGAGGAGTGGCCTTTAGACTTAAAGGATGAATATAAGTATAACCCAGAAGCAGCGAGAAATCTTCTTACGGAAGCAGGGTATCCTCATGGGTTTAAGACCAATGTAATTGCGGATACCGATGGGGACATGGTTTTGCTGCAAACAGTCAAATCTTATTTTGCTGATATCGGCGTCGACATGGAGATACGGAAGATGGCTCCGGCGGAGTACACAGATTACGTAGAAAACAAGCATAATCATGATCAGTTAATATACCGTCCATATGGGCCGCTCGGTCAAACTTATGCACCGCTTAGGGCCATTACTCGTTTTCATACTGGATATCCGACTAACTACATGATGGTCAGTGATCCGGTATTCGACGCTTTCTTTGATAAAGCTACTGTTGCGACCAAAGAAAATGAACTGAAGCAAATACTTAGAGATGTAAACGAACGCGTAGCCAGACAGCACTACGCAATATCTTTATTGCAACCAATGGAGTATTCGCTATGCCAACCACGGGTAAAAGGTTATCACGCTCAAATCTATTCCATTTGGATGGGAGTTGGGGGAGCCAGTATGCTGAGTTTTTATGGGGCTAGATTCTGGATAGACCAGAACCTGAAAAAAAGTAGGTTTTAGGTATTTTACTGAAACCTGTTCTCAAAGGTTAGACAGTCATTTGATATGGGGATGGCTCGGATCATTGTAATATAATATTATAAATAGTTACAGGTATCGACAAATTAAACAGCCATCACTGGAAAACGGAGAGTAAATAGGACAAAATTGAGTAAACGGTCCTGGCAAAAAAGCTAGGGGTTGGTACTCTGGTACTTTTTGGGATTGCCACCCAAGGATGCGGACTCACTACCATGCGTTACGGTGCTGACCTGGATTATAAACGGGTGGTTATATCGGATTGCTGCGCAAACCCGCCGAGCAAAGAAGTTCACCGTGTCCTGATGGAGAAAATAGTTCCCGGCCAGGCCAGAGTTATTACTGATAAAAAAGTTTTGGCGGTTCTATAAAAATCCCGGCGATAAATAAAAATACAAACTCATATCCCGTTTCGTAAAAGACAGGCATCTGGTAGAATTGTCCTGATCCAGGAACCCTGCTTCAGGATGTTTCGTTAAGTATCACGTTTCCCCGACGGAATGTCCAAATAACCTTCCCACGACCGTAACGGTCGGGGTATTAAATAGGGACGAATAAATCTGGCGGCATCGTATTCCCAATATGTTTTTATTCTACCCAGTTATAATAATCACAAGTCCGCTTATGAAACTTAAAATTGATTATAAATGGATTGCATTATCTGTTACGGGCATTGGCGCATTTATGTCCACACTTGACGGAAGTATCGTGGTAATTGGCCTGCCAACGATTTTACAAAAATTAAACGCCACCATCGTTGAGGGAGTTTGGATTATTACAGGCTACAAACTCATGATGACGATGTTTTTAGTCCTGTTTGGCCGCTTGGCTGATATGTACGGTAGAGTCAAGCTTTATAATCTGGGCTTTGTAATTTTTACATTAGGTTCACTGTTTTGCGCTTTATCGCAAAATGGCGGACAACTGGTCGCTTTCCGATTCCTGCAAGGTGCAGGGGCTGCTTTACTCATGGCAAATAGCATCGCTATTATCGCCGATGCTTTCCCCAAAAAGGAGTTAGGGTTGGGACTAGGCTCAATAATGATGGCGGCAAACGTAGGAGCGATTGCCGGGTATACCCTGAGCGGCGTGTTGATAACTTATTTTGGATGGAGATCCATCTTTCTCATGAATGTCCCCATAGGCATTTTCGGAACTATTTGGGGCTATCTGCAATTGAAGGAAATCGGAATTAAAACCGGAGGCCAAAAATTTGATTATGCCGGTTCAATTTTATATTGCATCGGCCTGGCGATTGTTTTATTAGCCTTGACTATCGGAAACCCGCTTTCAGTCCGTAATTTGAGTGTCCTGGCTATCGGGCTAGTAGTTTTTGTTGCAGTTATTCTTGTTGAGTTGAGGCAAAAATATCCGATAATTGATCTGGCACTTTTCAGAATAAGATTATTTGCCACAGGTAATATAGCTAATTTTTTGAATTGTTTGGCATTTGCTTGCGGCCCGTTTCTAAGGTCATTGTATCTTCAATTGGTACTGGGTTACAGTCCGTTAAAAACAGGAGTTTTGCTTATCCCTATGGATGCTTTGATATTTGTCTTAAATCCAATTAGCGGGCGACTGGCTGATAAATACGGCAGCAAGATATTAAGTGTCTTAGGCCTTGCTTTTGATGCCTCTGCATTAATCTGGTTTTCTACTCTAAATGCTAAGTCATCATATAGCACAGTATTAATCAGTTTGCTTCTTTTTGGTATTGGAATAGCAATGTTTGCTCCCGCGATCACTAGTTCTATAATCGGTTCTGTCTCCCCCGAGAAACGTGGAGTAGCAAGTGGAATTCAAAATACTGTCACTCAAACAGCGGGAGTCCTCAGCATTCCATTTTCTTTGTTGTTAATGACACTTGTGATCCCTTACAATAAGCTTTCACATATCGTAAATGGATCTCAACTTATTAATCCTATTGAAGTGCCAATTTTCCTGAAAGCAATAAATTTGGCATGTCTCATCCTCGGTATAATCACGTTAATTGCGATCATCCCAATTTTAAGAGGTGACCAGAAACCAAAAGAAATTTAAAGGATACAAAAGAGTTACTGACCTGAGAGTCATTATTATCCTGGTAAAAACATCGGAAACAGAGTTTTGTCGACCAGGTCATAGGCTCAGGTTGAATTCAAACTCAAAAGTTCTGCCTATTTTCACCCCAGCTCCACCAATAAAGACTATCCCACCGCAAATTCCACAAGTTTTTTTTGAGTTACTCTAATAGCCTACCATCTATTCCATTTAAGCATGAATTTGCATTTCACGATATTTCGAAAA
>Ga0182027_10009932_pt1 | contig 13597 bp, 15 predicted proteins | sample 712E1DmetaG_FD_121300 | JGI IMG/M metagenome (GOLD analysis project Ga0182027, IMG submission 121300) | Permafrost microbial communities from Stordalen Mire, Sweden - 712E1D metaG (Illumina Assembly) | ecosystem: Environmental > Terrestrial > Soil > Wetlands > Permafrost | place: Sweden...
GATGCGCGACGCCCTGGTCAGACACGGCGAGTTTAATTTTATTGATGGAATAACCGGAATGAAGGTTGATTTTTGGGTTTCATCCGGCGATCCTTTCGATCGTTCGCGCCTTAAACGCCGCGTCTCAAAAAAAATTATTGGGCACGACGTGTACTTTTCTACGCCCGAAGATCTTATCTTGAGCAAGCTTCGCTGGTGGCGCGACACCGGATCGTCAAGGCACAAGGAAGATATTGCCTCGATCATTTCAATATCAGGCGATGGACTTGATCGAGGATACTTAAATATTTGGGCGGAAAAATTAGGCCATAAAGATCTGCTCGACGAAGCTTTTAAAAAATAGACAGTCACTTCCCATCCGACTCGACATAAAAATCCTCCGCCAAAGGCGGAGGATTTTTATGTCGAGTATATTTTTTACTTTTTATCTTGATCGTTCAATTTGACCGCGGCTTCGGGCGTGGAAACCGTCTTTCCGATCAAGAGCAATTTAATGATGCCGACGGCGAGAGCCCAATAGACGAACATGGCCAAGAGCGTCGTCCATTCAAAGATGCTGCCCTCGACCTGCGAAACATGGAAGACGTAGGTGAAGGGCGCAGCAAAAATATAGGTTATCCCGTAAATAAAAGCGGTGAAGCCGGCGGCGGGATTGGCGCCCAGTATTTTTAGGACAAAGCGGAACGCCAGCAACACCTCAATGATGCCAAGCAGATACCAGACAACCTGGGTGCCGCGGTAGAGGGGCTTGGTGCTGGGGGAATTAGAAGAATCCATATGTTTTATAGATCTTAGCGAGAATTAATCTGCTTTAAGCATACTCTTAATGGATGGTATGCGCCATCCGCCATTTGATTGCGGCGGTTTCTCTGGTAGAGTAGATGCATAAGCGATGCAAAGATATGCCTTTGATCGAAATAAAAAATTTGACCAAAAAATTCGATGACTTTACGGCCGTCGATAACGTTTCTTTGGAAATAAACGAGGGGGAGATCTTTGGTCTCTTGGGTCCGAACGGCGCGGGGAAAACGACGACGCTTTCCATCCTCGCCACGCTTTTGCCGCCAACGAGCGGCAATGCCGTGATCAACGGATATGACGTTGCCAAACATCCGACCCAGGTTCGACGCTCCATTGGCTTCGTTTTTCAAGACCCAAGCTCGGACGATCTTTTAACGGGGCGGGAAAATCTCTATCTGCACGCCCTAATGTATGGCGTCAAAGACAGCGAGATCGACCAAAGGATCGATGAGGGATTGGCCCTGGTCGACTTAACCGACAAACAGAATATCAGAATGAGGAAATATTCCGGCGGCATGCGCCGACGGCTCGAGCTGGCGCGCGGTTTTTTACACAATCCCAAAATATTGTTCCTCGATGAACCGACGCTGGGACTGGACCCGCAGACCAGAGAAAATCTTTGGGCCTATATTAAAAAATTATCGACCGAGAACAAGATCACGATCATTTTAACGACGCATTACATGGAAGAAGCGGACATGCTCTGCGACCGGGTGGCGATCATCGATCACGGCAAGGTGGTCGCGCTCGATACGCCGCTTAATTTTAAAAAAGGCCTTGGCGGGGATCTTGTGACCGTTAAAACCAAAAATCCAAAATTGTCGGAGTTGGAGAAAATGGATTTTGTGAAGCATGTGCAATACAAAGACGGTCTGCTGGGTTTGACGGTGAACGACGCCGGATTGCATTTGCAGAAAATTTTGGAGCATGTCGGCGAAGCGGAAGACGTTGAACTTCATTCCCCGACGCTGAACGACGTATTCTTAAAATTGACCGGCAAGCATATGAGGGAAGATTCGGACGAAGGCGAAGGCGGTTGGATGACGAGGTCGATGCATGCGGAGAAACGATAATATATTCTAGAAAATATGCTTAAGTTTAAGATCGGCTCCGAACTGAAAGGATTATACGCCATTTGGTATCGCGAACTGCTGGTATTCATGAGAGAACCATCGCGGCTCGTTGGAGCGATCATCCAGCCGCTTTTGTGGCTGGTCATTTTTGGGACCGGCTTGGGATCGATCATCGAACCCGGCGCGGTCTCCGGCGCCAATTATCAGCAATTCTTGTTTCCCGGGATCCTCGTGATGACCGTTCTGTTCGGCTCGCTGTTTTTCGGCCTGTACATCATTCTGGATAAGCGCATCGATTTTCTAAAGGAGGTTCTGGTCGCCCCGCTCAACAAGAGCACGATGTTCTTCGGCAAGGCGCTGGGCGGCTCGACCGACGGCTTGCTGCAGATAATAATTTTGATGATCTTGGGCGCGATCTTCTTCGGCGTTCATTTCAATTTGCTCTCGATCGTTCTCACCCTCGTCATTGTAATTTTATTGCTCATTGCCGTAACCAGTTTGGGTTTGGCGATCGGCTCGGTCATGGAAAGCCCGGAAGGGTTCGGGCTGATCTCAAGCTTTGTCATTTTTCCGCTTTTTTTCTTGAGCGGGTCGCTGTTTCCGGTGACCAAATTGCCGATCTGGCTAAAAACGATCGTGGCGATAAATCCGGTCTCGTATTCCGTCGACGCGCTGCGGTTGGTCATCTTGGGAATAACCAGCTACGGCCTGCTCATGGACATGACGGTGCTGATCGTCTTTACCGCCGCCATGGTAACCGTCGGAACCTGGGCGTTCAAAAAAATAAAGCTTTAAAAATTTAATTTGAAAATATTATGGGACTGAATTACGTCGCAATAAGAGTGATGGATATGGACAGATCTTTGAAATTCTATACCGAAGAGCTGGGTTTGAAGATCGTTGAGCGTCACAGCTATATGCCCGGCGAGCAGGTCGTGAGCTTGCTTGACGAGGAAACGGGACAGCGGCTTAACCTCATGTATTACGCTGAAGATTGCAAACTGTACACGCCCTACGTGCTCGACGGCGTCGAGCTGGATCATTTGATGTTCGTGGTGGGTGACGCTAAGAAAACTTTTGAGGAATTCGTTAAAAAGGGCGCGCCGATCGCCATGAACCTGATGGAAAGAAAAACCGACGACGGGGATTTTGCCATGGGGTTTGTCAAAGATCCGAACGGTATCTGGATCGGCTTCAGAAGCCAAACCGGGAACAAAAATGTCAAATAGAAGCATCAGGCACTTGTTTCCATGGCTGTTTTTAGCAATTGTTTTGCTGTCGATCGGTTCGGCGGTGATATTTGAATTAAAATTGGATGACCCAAAAGGCGAAGAAAACGTGGTAAAAAAGATCTACTATGAGGTCGAGCGCATCATTATCCCGATCAAACCGGCGATAAGGTTGAACGTGCCTTATCACCGCCAGCAGCATGCTCTTTCTTGCGAGGTCGCCTCGCTCCTCATGGCGCTTAACTACAAAGGCGTTAAGGTCACGGAAAACGAGCTGATCGCGCTGTTGCCCGTTTCCGATTCGGCTCCAAGGCAGCGCGGGAATATTTGGGGCGATCCCAATTTGGGATTTGTCGGAAATATAAACGGCAAGATGCCGAACACCGGTTATGGCGTTTATGAACAACCGATCTATGACCTGGCCGCGAAATACCGGACGGCAAAGATCATGACCAACGCAACTTTGAACGATCTTATTGCGGAATTGGGTAACGGGAATGCGATTGTCGTATGGGGCGTGATCGGGGGCGGAAAAGATATTTCATGGAAGACCCCTGGCGGGCAGACCATTAACGCAAAAATGGACGAACACGCCCGAACGCTCATCGGTTTTACCGGTGCGTCGAACGATCCGCAGCTCATGATCTTGCTCGATCCCATTTACGGCGAAATACGATTGCCGGTCGCGGATTTTTTAAAAAATTGGGGGCGGCTCGACCAAAGAGCCGTGGCCGTCGAATAGCCGTCAAGATCAATGAAAATCAATTTTAAAAATATCATCATCGCGATCGCCGTGGCCGCGTCGGTGATCACGGGGCCGACAACGACGGCGTTGGCCGGTGCCAATAAACCGGTTTTGATCGGGCCCAGGGTCAACCTGCCGGCCGGCGCGCCCAAGGCCTACGGCTTTTGGTCGTTCGCCGTCATTGACGGCGGAAAAATTTCTCGCTCCGGCCAGCCGCTTATGTCGGAATTCGGCTGGTTAAAAAAGAACGGCTGGAAAAGCGTCGTCGATCTGCGGACCGACGGCGAATATAAGGAGATAGGGGATGACCGAAAACCTTCCGGCTTCAAAGCGCTGGGTTTTAATTATTTGGCGCTCCCCATCCGCGATGGCGCCATGCCGACCGCAAAACAAGCGCAGCAATTTTTAAAATTCGCAACTGATCCGGCCAATCAGCCGGTCGAGGTGCATTGCCGCGGCGGTTACGGCCGTACCGGCACGCTCATCGCTTTATATCGATACGCGGTCGATGGCTGGACCATGCCGCAAGCGATCAAAGAGTCGCGCCTGTTTCTTGGCGGCATTGATAGCGGTCAGCAGAAATGGCTCTTGAGTTGGGCAAAGAGTAATCCAAGATAAAAATATTAGGGGGCGGGTCCTTGACGTTCGCGTTTTATTATGCTAACTTTTCGGTTCATTGGCGAATCATTGCCGATGTTAACAGAAAAGGTGTGTAAAAATGCGTTCACTGATAATTGCAGCCGCTCTCTGCCTCACGTTTTCCTTTTCGCCTAGGGTCTCAGCCGAAGAGTTGAAAGCGCCCAACCCAACCGACGCGGGAGCGGCCGATCTGCCGCCTTCAACCGATGCGGTACCCGCCGATTCGCAACCCGTTATACCGGTTGCGCCGCTTGCCGTCGCGCCCGAACCGCCAGTCAGCTCGAAACAGTTCAAGGAATTGGACGATCGGGTAATGGTCCTTTCGCGCAGCAACTTTCTGCTGAAAGCGGATCTTGCCGCTCTAAAGATTACGGTGGCGTCGCTTGAAGATCGTTTTAGCGCTCTTGAGGAAGACGGCCGCTACAAGTTTGCCGCCGTCGGACTCGGCCTGTCTTTTAAGACGGGGAGCGGTTCGGCCGCGGTCTTCAAGATCCAGGGAAACATAGGGGGCTTTTCGGGGTTTTACTACGCCGGTACGGGCGGGGGAGTCGCCTGGAGCATGGTGATCCACCGCGGGCGCGTCCGCATTAGTCCGTTCGGTTTTGGGCTGATGGTCTATCAGGATCCCGGAAACGCGTTCACATCGTGTTGGCTTAGACGGTCGGTTGACATGGTTTTGCCGCTCGGCGTTGACGTTCGTATTTGGAAGGGAATTACGGTCGGCGCGCAAATAGTTTGGTTCCTTCCCAATCCGGTTGATGTTGCCAGTGCGAGCAAGGATGCCGGAAAATCAAGCGCCAATAACGCCAATTCGACATTGAGCATGAGCTCCCTTACAGACGTGCCCGACAAAGCGCTCAACGATTCGGGAGACGTCATTTCTCGGGCTTTTGGAGACGCCTTCAAAAGTCCTCGGCTCGAGTTGACCGCCACGTGGTCATTTGAGTAGCCGTTCAGGTATCGCTTCATTCTTCAAGCCCGGCAACCGTCGGGCTTTTTTGTTTGGGAAAACGGCAACCGGGGCATGATCCGGACACGGCATTGACGCGGAGAGCTTTCGGTGTTAAACCCATAGCAGGTTTTTGTTCCTTTTAAAGAAGGGAAGTAAAGATGAATAACAGATCCATTGAGCTTCCGCGGCATACCGCGATCGGACTTTTGGAAACGATCTTTGCGGCGGGTGCGCTGCGGTACGCTATCCGTTCCGCATTGGGCGACGATCAGGTCGCGGCTGTGGAATCCAAGATCGCTCGCGCGCTCGATCAGATCGATATTTCGTCGCGCAGCGACGAAGAATTTTTGAGCGGCGTTCTGGGACTGCTCGCCGAGTCACTGAAGAGCGCGGCGCCAAAGACGCAGCGTGATGAACGGCGCGATCCGATGGATGGATCGGATGCGGGACCGGAGACGGAGTTGTCCGAGATCTTCGCCGCGATCGACGATCCCAACATCGTGGCATCGGCCAAAATGGTCGCCCTGGATGTGCTGCTCGGTTCGTTTTCCGACGATGTCTGCAATTCTTTGGGGGTTAAAAATCGTCAAAGCATAAGGGCGGCTCTCGAAAAGTTGAAGGTTGACGCGCTTGGCGCGTTTGTTTCGTCGGAATTGGACGTGACCTTGTACGCGATGGAAAAGATCATGGCGGGTTTGGATGCGGCCGAGGAACACGCCGAAACGGAGATCAACGCTGTCGATCTTGCGGCAACGTTGAGATTTGTGCGGGTCTTCTCTCACAAGTGCCGCCGCCAATCCGCTCAAAGGGTCGGCCGTGATATCACCGAAGAGATCAAGGCGTCGGCCGCGTCGCTCTACAAGCGCGCGTACGGATCGGCCTGCGGCGACAAAAAGAAGTATCATCTGGCGGTCATATTCGAGATCAAACGGTTGGCCGCCGAGATCGATCAGCACCTTCGACCCATGGGCGCGCAAGCGACGCCCGAACAGGTTGGCGGGGGTTGAGTCGACGTTTCGGTCTTTCACTCGGGAGCGGTCCGTTACGGCCGCTCTTTTTTATTGTCGCTTCCCATGCGGCGTGAACGGGGATATAATTACAAACGATAATAAATTCATATTTTTCAATATGGCGACGAAAAATAAAACCGCGATCGTGACCGGCGCGGCAAAGGGGATAGGCAAAGGCATTGCCACCGCCTTGGCCAAAGACGGATTCAATATCGTCGTGGCGGACATGAACAAGGGTGAATGCGATGCCGCGGCGAAAGAACTGCAAGCGCTCGGCGTCGCGTCGGTCGGTATTGTCTGCGACGTCTCAAGCGCCGCCGCGGTTGAAGCGCTGTTCAAACAAACCGTCGCAAAGTTCGGCAAACTCGACGCGCTTGTGAATAATGCCGGCATTTATCCGTTTGTTCCGTTCGACAAAATGACCGAAGCGGATTGGGACAAGGTCATGGCCGTTAATTTGAAAAGCGTTTTTCTTTGTTCGCATGAGGCGGCGAAAGTGTTGCCGCCGGGCGGCCGGATCGTGAGCGTCTCATCGGTCGCCTCAATGGTCGGATTCGAAGGTCTCGCGCATTACTGCGCTTCAAAAGGCGCCATCAACGGGTTCACACGCGCTCTCGCGCTCGAGCTCGCGCCGCGCAAGATCACGGTGAACGCAGTGGCCCCGGGCGCCATCAACACGCCCGGCGCCTCGGGCGGCGGTGACGAACAGACCAAACAAACGGTCGCGCTTATTCCGCTTGCCCGCATGGGCGAACCGGCGGACATCGCGAACGCCGTCGCCTTCCTTGTTTCGGACAAGTCCGATTACATCACCGGTCAGGTCATCGTCGTCGATGGCGGCTGGACGCTGCGATAATTTTCGATAATGATCATCGAAAAAATAAAACAGCCGTCGGGACGCCCCGGCGGCTGTTGCGGTTTCGCGCTTATATGTACGCGACGGATGGTTGGGTCAGGCGACCTTCGTGAAGCGGTTCACGATGTGCACTTCGGATCGGCCGGTCTGCGGGTCGATCTCTTTGGCCGCTAGCGCCACGAAATTCTCCGCGGTCAAAGACGCGCGGTAGCATTCGGCGAGGTGTTCCAGAGAAAGATCGCGGGGGATGATGACAAGGAACGGATCGCCAACGAAAGACGGCAGCGGGTTGCCATCGCCCGTGTAGGTGGTGAGGCAGCGGCCAAAGCCCGGCTCCATCTCCGGGTAGAAGAAGCAGCTCGCAATGACGGCGTCCGAGAATGGCGACCTGCGGTGGATCGCCATCTCGATCCCGGTTCGGTTCCACCGATTGAAGAGACCGGTGATGCGCGGCGTGAAGTTTGGCGCGTCGGGTTCGTATTTGTAGTCGCGTTCAAACATTACCCAACCGATTTGGCTGTTGGCCGAATGGACAATGTCGGTCTGTACGCCGTTGCTCACGACATAGGCGCCGTTGGCTTCGTCCATGGCATTGTAGATGATGAGCGAAGGATCCTTCATTGTGGCGGGGTTAGCGGCCTCGGTGTAGACGCGACCCGCGCCGTCATGGGAATAGACACGATTGCGGCTGTTCTCGCTCCGGCCCATGATCCATGAGATCATGATGATGTTGCCGCCCTTCCTCTTGCCGATGACGATGCCGCGGCCGGGATATGGGTTCTTTCCGAGCGCCTCGAGATTGGCTTGCGCTTCTTTGATCGGGTCCATGTGCTACCTGCCTTTCTTTTGTTACGGTGCTGCGACGACCTTAACGAATGTTTTTGCGAATGTCAATGCTCGCTTACAACCATGTTCCGTGCTACCTTATATATATGAAGAGAATATCGCTAATTGTGATCGTTTTGTTTGCGGGCTTTTTTGCGCCCGCTCATTTCACCATGGCGCAAACCGCGCCGATCGTTAAATTGGCGGTTCCTTATGTCAGCGAAGTGCCCGACGGACGCTGGGTCGGTTCGTGGAAGAATGCCTGCGAAGAGGCCTCGATTACCATGCTTCAAGCATACTATTCCGGGCAAAAGACGATCAGCATCGCGAGCGCCAAGGCGTTCATGCAGAATCTTTTTAACATCGAACACAAGTTGTGGAACTCGGACGCCAATACCGATACGGCGCGAACGCTGATGCTTATCACGGACGATTCCGATTTTAACGGCCGCATTGTCGAAGCACCGACCGTTTCCGATATCAAAGCCGAGCTCGACGCCGGCCGGCCGGTCATCGTGCCGCTTAACGGTTTTACTTTGGGCAACAAGAACATTCCCTTCCTCGCGAGCGGCTCGGGCTACCATATGTTCGTCATCGTGGGTTATGACGGGTCCACGGGGGAGTTCATCACAAACGATACGGGCGATACCGTGAACGGTCCGGGTCATCGTTACAAATATGCCCGGCTCATGAATGCCATTCATGATTATGACAGCGTCGATAAAAAAACCGACGGCCCGTCACGCGTCATTTTCACTTATCCGAAGCTCGTGCGGACACCCGGGAGCCATCGCGTTTATTTCCTCTCCGATGGCATCAAACAGTATGTGAGCGGTCCGTCGGTGTTCTCCGCCAGATCGTGGAGCTGGGCGTGGGTGAATGTTGTTCCTTCTTCTTGGTTGGTTGGTTTTAAGGATGGAGCGGTGATCAATCAAAAATAGCTCGTAAACGATGAATGATGAATGATGAACACGACGTCGTCATTGGTCATTCATCGTTAGTCGTTAGTCATTCGTCGTTACGTTTTTTGCTATACTGTAAGCATGAATAGGATCAAGAAGTTTTTAAAAAGGTTGGGTCCCGGCTTTATCACCGGCGCGGCCGACGACGATCCTTCGGGGATCGCCACCTACTCGCAGACCGGTGCGCAGTTCGGCTATGCGCAACTTTGGATCGCGCTTTTCGCGACCCCGTTCATGATCGCGATCCAAGAGATGTGCGGGCGCATCGGACTGGTGACCGGCCGCGGACTTGCCGCGATCATCAAAGATCGATTCGGAAAAAAGGTCTTATTCGTCGCGGTCGCGCTGCTCATCGTCGCGAACACCGTTAACATCGGCGCCGACCTGGGAGCGATGGCGTCTTCGGCGCAGCTGGTTGCGGGCGGCCGTTTCATGGTCTGGATCATCGGCATGGTCGTCTTTATTTTGTGCCTGGAGATCTTCGTCACCTACAAGACCTATTCGCGGTATTTGAAATATTTCGCTTTGACCCTGTTCGCGTACGTCGCGGCGGCTTTCGCCGTGCGCCAGGACTGGTCGCAAATATTGCGTTCGGTATTCGTGCCCACGATCGTCATTAGCAAAGCTTATTTTTTCAATCTGGTCGCCATTTTGGGTACGACCATTTCGCCGTATCTTTTTTTCTGGCAAGCGAGCGAAGAGAATGAAGAAGAGATCGCCTGCGGCAAACTCAAGGCGATGGACGAGGGCGTGCCCAAGGTGACGAAGACCGACATAAAAAAAATGCGCTTCGACACCGTCGTCGGCATGATCTTCTCGAACATCATCACTTTTTTCATCATTGCAACGACCGCATCGACGCTGGGCCGCGCCGGGATCATGAACGTTTCCACGGCGACCGAGGCCGCCGCCGCGCTGCGCCCCTTGGCCGGGCCGTTCACCTCGATCATTTTTGCGTTGGGGGTGGTCGGCACCGGGCTCCTCGCCGTGCCGGTCCTGGCCGGTTCCGCTTCTTATGCCGCCGCCGAGACCTTGGGTTGGCACTCGGGGCTTTACCGCAAATTCAAGGACGCGCACGGTTTTTACGGGATCATCACCATCGCCACGCTCATCGGGATCCTCGTCAACTTCATGGGCATCCCGCCGTTCCGTTTGCTTTATTACGCCGCCGCGCTGAACGGCATCATTGCGCCGGTCCTTATGGCGCTCATCTTGCTCATCGCCGGCAATAAACTCATCATGGGCCGCCGGGTGAACGGCCCGCTCGCGAATATTTTCGGTTGGACGGCGACATTCGCCATGTTTGCCGCCTCGGTTGCGCTATTCGCCATCCATTGACCAAAGGCCGGTTTTTTCCTATGATAAAGGCGATATGTCGGAAGATAAGCGCGTAATTTCCGTCTCGACCGGCACGATGATCCGCGTTGTGCTGGTGATTTTTGGCGTCTGGCTTGTTTACATGACCCGATCGCTCATCGGCGTTCTTTTGGTCGCCATTCTGCTGGCGGCCGTGCTCGACCCGATCGTCGATTGGTTCGAGAAAAAGCGCGTTCCGCGTGCGGTCACGGTCACGCTTCTTTACGCGGTGATCTTTGTCATTTTGGCCGTTCTTCTTTTGGCGATCATTCCGCCGGCGATCATCGAGGTCAGGGGAATGGCTGATAATTTCGGCGGCCTTTGGAAGAAGGTCGTTTCCAGCTTTGACGCTTTGCGCTCGATCTCGGCCCGCTACGGCCTTGAAGCCAGTTTCCAGTCGAGTATCGATGCGCTTAACGACGCCTTGAGTGGTTCGTTCGCGAGCTTGTTCTCGACCGTTACCGGCGCGCTTTCGGGCATTGTCTCTTTCTTTATCATGCTCGTCATCTCATTTTTTTTGGTGGTGGAAAAAGACAGCATCAGGGAGATCGTCAACTCCATTTTGCCAAAGCGGCATCATGAGTATGTCGGCTCGATGCTCATCAAGATGCAGAACAAGGTCGGTCAGTGGCTCATCGGGCAGCTGGTGCTCATGCTCTTCATCGGCGCTCTTTCTTACCTCGGCCTGCTGATCTTCGGCGTGAAATACGCTCTGTTGCTCGCGGTCTTGGCCGGCGTTTTCGAGATCGTGCCGTATCTGGGTCCGGTCGCCGCCGCCATTCCGGCCATATTTTTTGCGGCGGTTGATTCGCCAACCAAAGGGATATTGATCCTTGCCTATTATTTGGTCATTCAACGCGTTGAGCATATGGTTCTTGTGCCGAAAATAATGCAAAAGACGACGGGTCTCAACCCGATCATGGTCATTTTGGCGCTGGCTGTCGGCTTTGCCGTGGGCGGCGTGGCCGGCGGGCTCTTGTCGATCCCGGTCGCCGCGGCGTTGAACGCGCTCTTGAACGATTATCTTGAAAGACAGAACAAACAAAACGCATGATCGTTAATTTCTCTACGGCATGGCGCCGCGCCCTCACGTATTTGCCATTCTTCGCGACCGTCATGATCTTTGCCGCGCTCTACGAGGTCTCGCAGAACTCGGGATATTTGCCGTACGCCGTCGCCGTCTTGGGCGCGGTCGTGCTCGCCGTCTCGGGCGCTCTTTCATATCAAGCACTCCTTCGCGCTTCATCGATCGCTCCCGGCGCCATGCCCGCGCTTCTTGTCGGCGGCGCGACATATGCCTTTATTTTTCTTGAGAATGCCGTCTTGCGGCTCGCGGTGGCCGCGGTCGCGTCCATCTTGTTCCTGGTGCTGGTTCGCCACCTGGCCGAGTCGTCCAAACTCGAGGCCTCCGCGGCCGAATTGCGCGCCCTTTCGGAATGGAGCGCGCTCGTCGCGCTCGTCGGCCTTGCCGCCGGACTGCTCGGGTCGGTCACTTTTTTGAACATGAACGTTTGGCTCGCCGCGCTTATTTTTTCCGCGGTCGCCGCTTACGCATCGTTCACGCTCGCCCGGCTCGGCAAGGTTTCCGGCTGGCTTGCTCCCGCCGCCGTTTCGCTCATGCTTGCGCAGGGATTCATCGTTATTGCGAGCTTGCCGACCTCGCATTGGGTGGGGGCGGGCTTGCTCGGCGCCATTTCCTATCTGCTTTTTTCCGTCTTAACCGTCATGCCGTTCGGCTCGCTCCGGCGCGCCATGGTCTCGTCGGGGGCCATCTGCGCCGTTCTCCTCGCGACCGCCCGTTGGCGATAATATCATTATGAGGCCTGAAAACATTTCGCGGACAAAGCGAATTGCGTTCGTGTTCGGTGCGGCGGCGGTGGCGCTCGCCGCCGGCGCGGCCGGCGCGGCGCTCATCGTCGACTCCGTCACCGGATCGCTCGCGGTCTCGTTGTCGTCCGGCATTGCTTCGACCTCATCGCGAACCGTCGCGCCGCTCGCCGCCACCAAGGTGGCGCAAGCCGCGAAGGGCTCGCTTATCCTGTATAAAAATAAAATCGCCGCCGCGGCGCTCGATAAGGTTTTTCTGCCGGCTGACGCGGTGGGCGGCGGCGTCGTTCTCACTTCCGACGGGTGGATCATTGTTTCGTCGGCGGCCGTTCGCGGATCCGATCAGCTCACGGCCGTCTTCGGCGACAAAACAACGGCCTTGGTCGATCCGTCGAAAGCCGTTAGCGACGATGCGACGGGTCTGGCTTTCATAAAAACCGACGGGCGCGACCCATCCGTCGCTTCTTTCGGCGACGACTCCACGCTTTCGCCGGCCGATTCGGTTTTTTCGCTCAGCCCTGATGCGATTGTTTCGGCGGCCGTGATCTCGGCGCGAACACTTCCGGCGCAAACAAAAACCGATTACGTCGAATCGACCGAACGCCTCGGGCGGCGGATCGTGATCGATCATTCCGGTCTCGCCGGTTCGCCCGAAGTGAACGCCTCGGGGGAAGTTGTGGGCGTTGACATGGGCGACGGCACGGTCGTGCCCGCCTCGTTCGCGACCGAGATTCTGCGTGAACTCTTTAAGAGCGGCAAGGTCGCTCGCCCCGTCTTTGGCGCGCATTTCGTGGGTCTTGACGATCTGCCCAACGCGCGCGAAGCCGGGCTTGCGGCAAGCGGCGCGCTCATTACCGGCGGAGGAAAATATCGCGCGACCGAAAAGGGGAGCGCGGCCGAGGCAGCCGGGCTTAAAGAAGGCGACGTGATTACCTTTGTGGAACATGATAGAATAACCGGTGAGGTGCCGCTTCCCGAACGGCTGCAGGATTACGCGCCCGGCGCCAAGGTTGAACTCACGGTCGTCCGCGCCGGCAAAGAAATAAAATTGTCGCTCACATTAAAATAGTGGCCAACGGTTATTTGTTATAAGTTATCAGTTATAGGTTAAACTGATTATGGCTCAACCGCATTTTGGAAAAATCATTGCGAAGGGTTGGAAAAAGATCACGCTCTTCGGCGTACTTGCCATGGTCGTTGCCGTCGGTTTGTCGTTCACGCAATCGCTCAAGTATTCGTCGACCGTGCGCATGCTGATCATTCAGCCGTCGTCGATCAATGTCGATCCGTACACGGCCATCAGGAGCGCCGAACAGATCGGC
>Ga0182027_10009933_pt1 | contig 13597 bp, 10 predicted proteins | sample 712E1DmetaG_FD_121300 | JGI IMG/M metagenome (GOLD analysis project Ga0182027, IMG submission 121300) | Permafrost microbial communities from Stordalen Mire, Sweden - 712E1D metaG (Illumina Assembly) | ecosystem: Environmental > Terrestrial > Soil > Wetlands > Permafrost | place: Sweden...
ACAAACTTAACCATTGAGCCAAAGGCGGTATCAGGGTTGGTTAACGAGAAACCGCTGCCGGGACGTGCCGCCAATGCAGCAGCTATCATACCAGGTATCAAGAACATAAATACAGGCAATATTTTAAAATAACCGGCAGTGATAGTACCTCTGCGCGCACGCTTCATCACAACCTCGCTAGACTCGCCTTTTCGTTGTCCGAGCACGCGTTGAACAATGTGTTGGTCGGTTGACCAATACCACAAACCGATAATCGAAGCTCCAATGAATACCCAAAAGCCCGGATATTTGTCATACAGCGGGTCGCCCGTCTTAAAGTGGAACATGTGGTTTGTACCGTATGCAACGCCATCTGCTCCTTTGCTCAGCGTTTTAGAAAAGTCGATCATTGCAGTCCAACCATGAGTAATACTGCCACCTCCGAGCGCCGATAATCCGAGGAAAAGCACAAGGAATGAACCAAGAATAAGTATAGGCGTTTGAATTGCCGACAGTGTCATTACACCCTTCATGCCGCCCAAAATAGTGAAGATACCCGTTAACACTATCAATCCGATAGCTCCATACCAGAAAGGCAAGCCAAGAAGACTCTGCATGAAGATACCACCGGTAAACGCGGTAACACTCACTTTGGTCAGCACGTATGCTATAAGTGTAATGATAGACAGCCATGAACCTGTACGAGGTGTGTAGCGATTTTTTAGAAAGTCGGGCATTGTGATGATTTTTCCCAACTTATTGTTCATAAGTTGGTAGAATGGCACAAAGAGCCAGCCTAAGATGAGAATCATCCAGCCTTGCATTTCCCAGTGCGCCATGCCTACACCCGCCTTTGCGCCTGTACCGGCAAGCCCTACAAGGTGTTCAGAACCGATGTTTGCAGCAAAAATAGCCGCACCTATGATATACCATGGTTCGCCTTTACCAAACAGGTAGTCCTGACTGTCGGCACCCTGTATCAAACGATTGTGTTTTTGTATTGAACGCCATACAGCCCATACTACAGCCAGAATCCCGACCGCCAAAATGGTCCAGTCTAGCCAAATAAATTCTTGTGAGTTCCAATTCATCTTTTTAAGCTTATTAGTTTATTTAGTTGTAATATTTTAATATAAATTCTGGCATTCTGAACACGGTACAATGAGCAATCCGCTTTATGCTTAACCACTCATTGAACGATACCAATAAGACATAAGAAAAAACCAATCATGATGATCCAGTCTAATGTTGCCATAATAATTACAATTTATTATTATTAATAATCAGGTTTTATGAAAAGTACATTTAAGTTCCGGTTCAGGGGAAAAAATCAAACAGAATGAAGACTTTTCAGATTCTGATCTGTTCTCAACAAATTTATAAATATTATTTTAAATGTAAGGATTACACTTAAAAAATCTAATGCTTATTGAGATATTTTTTATATGACTGATTACCAATGATTTTAAGATTGCTTCGTCGCTTCGCTCCTCGCAATGACTGAACCTTTTACGAGCTTCGTTTCAATCTAATCCTGAACTAACCTTACCTGGACCGTCATTCCGAGGCTCCCGATGAAATCGGGAGACGAAGCAATCCTAACTTATAGAGTCTAATATTATAGAATGAAGGATTGTGAGCAGAACAAAAGTGATGATACTATTTCCACTCCTGTAGCGAAGATTTTATAAAATCTATTATTCTCTGATTTTCTTCTTTTCCGTTTCCGGTAATCTGCATCGGCTCACCGAATTTTATATGGATTTGTTTATGATGATCAATCGGGCCAAGTTCCCTTATCAGTTTTCCATTCCCCCAGAAATCTGTTTTCAAAGCTATTGGGACAACTTCAACGCCAGCTTTCCTTGCCAGTTTCACTCCCAGCGAGTTGAACTCCTCAGGGTTGAATTCAACGCTTCTTGTACTCTGTGGAAAAATAACAATTGAAATTCCATTTTTTAAAAGGTCAACGCCACCATTCATAACTGCTTCAAGATCTTTCCGTGGATCAGTTCTTCCAACCACAACGGGATTTCTCGACCTCATTACATCGCCAAACAGAGGATGTTTGACAAGACTCTCTTTTACAACAAATGTGAGTTCTTTGTGCGGACCGATTATTGAAGGTAAAATCATTGTTTCGAGAGTGCTCATATGATTGCTGATGAAAAGGACTGAACCTTGCGACCGGGTAATATTTTCCATACCCGTAATATGAAATATTCCTCCCGCATTTTCAATAAACCTCAGAATTTCAAATGAAGAATCTGTCCAGGCTTTCGTATCATAGACTTTTCTTATAGCCTCTTTCCGTGTGCGCAGAACTATTTCAGCATATTTAAATGTAAAGTAGAACCTGCTGTCAAGGCGGATTTTTTCTATGATCGACAGAGACTCTTTTTCCGGAGTATGGTAATTATTTGAACCAAAATAACCCTTTTGCATAGGAATATTATAATATGCTTTTTTAAAAATTCACCAATCTTCAAATTCAGGATGGCAAAGTTAATTCACAATTCCAATTTTAAAAGTAAAAAGATGCCTGGCCAAACCTGAATAATTTTCAAGTACTGATTATTCTTACTTATCACAAAAAATTAAGGATAATCCATGTCGAAGAAAGTACAATTAGCAGTCCAGTTGCTACCCATCCTATAATATTGGTAATGGGTTTATTAATGTGAACCCCCATGATCTTCTTGTTATTGACAAGAATTATCATGCAAATAAGTACAACAGGAAGAAGGATTCCATTTAAAACCTGTGACCATAAAGATATTTTTATAAGTGGGGCTTTCGGAATAAGGATTATTATTGCTGCAATTACGAGGATCCCTGTATATAAACTAAAAAACTCTTTTGCTTCATCCCATTTTTTATCTATACCTGCTTCAAAACCGAAGGCTTCACAAACATAAAAAGCAGTTGCCAAAGGAAGAATTGTAGCCGAGAAGATTGAAGCTATAAAAAGACCAAAAGCGAACACTTGTGAAGCCAGATTGCCTGCAAGCGGTTTGAGAGCCAGTGCTGCATCCTTTGCTTCCATAATATTTGTTCCGTTTTCATGCAGGGTTGATGCACAAGCAACTATAATGAAGAATGCTACAACGACAGTTGCTACACAGCCCACCACAATATCTATCAAAGTGTAGGAATAGTTTTTCATTTTGAGTCCCTTTTCTATAACAGATGACTGCATATAGAATTGCATCCATGGGGCAATAGTTGTTCCGATTATACCGATTACCATTGCAAGTCCCTGTGTGCTTACATCAATCTTAGGATGTATAATCGATGATCCTATCTCCTCCCAATGTGGTTTACCCATTATCGCAGAAATAACGTAGGTTAACAATGAAACACTGAAAATAAGAAATATACGTTCAGCAATTTTATAGTTCCCTTTTACAACCAGAATCCAAACCATAAATGCAGCGATCGGAACAGAAAGATATTTACTAACTCCAAATACCTCCATACTTCCTGCTACTCCGGCAAATTCTGTTGTCGTGTTCCCCAAATCAGCAAAAAGAAGACCTATGAATATAAAGAAAGTCACTTTAACTCCCGCATTTTCGCGGATCAGGTCTGCCAACCCTTTTCCGGTAACAATTCCCATCCGTGCATTCATTTCCTGGATGATCAAAAGAAGAACAAATGAGGGGATCAATGTCCATATAAGACCATAGCCATACATGGCTCCTGCAACCGAGTATGTTGTTATACCTCCTGCATCATTATCAACACTACCGGTAATGATACCTGGACCCAATATGGCAAAAAAGATGGCAATCTGCTTGATGAGTTTTTTAAAATTGAACTTTGACCCTGGCATGATTTCTGCATTTATCTTTTATTAGTCTTTCTTTTACGTATAAGGTCTTCAATAACATCATCAATAACAACCATACCTTGTAAATGATAGTTCTCATCAACTACCGGGACTGCCAAAAGATTATATTTGGAAACTATCCTTGCAATTGCGCCTACTTTCTGTTCATCGAAGAGGTAAACAGGTTCCGACTTCATAATCTGACTCACGCTAAAATTTGGCTCTGAAACAACCAGATCGCGCAAATTAAACATTCCGATTAATTCATCGTTTGATTCGACAACGAACATATTGTAGAGTTCTGCAGACTCGGGCTTTCTTGATCTCAGTTCAACAAGTACTTCCGCTACCGTCATTGTGGCACTGAAAGAAAGGAAATCCGTAGTCATAATGCTTCCTACCCGATCATCATCATATTCAAGAAGATCCCTGACCTCCTGTGATGATTCCGTATCCATTTCTTTTAATAACATCTCAGCCTTATCATCTTCGAGTTCATCAAGTATATCAGCGACTTCATCGGCGGGCATCTTTTCTAGTACATCAGCAGCCTTGTTTACCGGAAGGTTTTCAAGAATATGTATTTGTGCATTGGTCTCGAGTTCCTCAAGAACATCAGCAGCTTTTTCTTCATCGAGTGATGAGAATACTGACATACTCGATTTTTTCCCCATATCTTCAAGTATATCAGCAATATCCGAAGGGTGCAGCGTATGAAGTTTGGAATAACTCTTTGAAAGTCTTATATTAAGATTTGAATTGTCGATAGCCTGAACATCATCCCAGATGATAAATTTCGCAGGTATATTAATTTTAAAAATAGAAAGCAATTTTTTTATCGGTGATGCAATTCCAATTCTTCTCAAGAGTCCTTCAATCCCGATATCAACAGCAATGGCGAAAGTTCCCGTAGGCAGGGTGGCAAGCCTCACGTCGTTAACTCTTACGAGCTTGCGACCATTCATATCCACTATTTGCTTGTCGAGAATAGTTTCAACGAGCAAAAGTCCATTATTAACCTCCTCTGTGCCAAGTTCAGTCAGGCTGGTACAGGTTACATTAAGAACTTCTCTGGCTTTTGTAACTATGAAACTTTTAAAGGAATAAAACCTGATTTCCTTCTTTATCTTAAGCCTTATGCCGATTACAAGTTGCTGATTCGGGTCATTGTTCCCCGAAGGCATTGTGTTGATAAGCAAATCTTTGATTATTCCAATAGCGTCACCATCTGCACCAAATGCTTCTTTACCGATTATTCCACTTAAATAAAACGTTGTGAGTGATGTCATTGTCACCTCCTTGCTTTTACTGATAAAGAAGGAAGTCACCTGTATTACCGGTTATCCTCCCAGATCAGAGTTAAGATTAATATATTCGCCGGGTCGTCGTCCATTAAATTCATAAAATTGATTTCGCGAACAAAAGTAAATTTCATATCCTTACTTTCCAAATAAACTTATGCTAAATTGTCAACTCTTTTTATACTAAGTTTGGAGTGCCTAAAATTTGGAGTGCCAAAAGTTGAAGAGAAGTTTGGGGTACTAAAAGTTGAAAGGTTGAATGGTTGAATGGTTGAAAGCTTGATAAGGTTGAAGTTAAGTATATTGAATATAACTCAAGTCACTCTAGACACTTTAGGCACTTTAGGCACTTTAGGCACTTTTCTTATAATAAAGAGGTATAGGCGCATAATTTATATATATATTAGTCCAAAAGAACAGTATTTCTTCTGTTTTATTCTTTTTTTATTAAATTTGGGCTCGGTTATAATATCATTTAAGTTATATAGTGGGAATTTTACGAGATAAACTTTCAGATTATGATGCCCCGCAGAAAGCAATGCAGGCTGGCGTCTACCCCTACTTCAGGGCAATTGAATCCGAACAGGATACGGTAGTAATCATAAACGGCAAAAAGGTTCTGATGTTCGGTTCGAACAGCTACCTTGGGCTCACATGCCATCCAAAAGTTAAAGCTGCCGCAAAAGCCGCAATCGACAAATATGGTACCGGATGTGCCGGATCGAGGTTCCTTAACGGGACACTTGATATCCATATAGAACTGGAAAACAAATTAGCTCAACTGGTAAATAAAGATGCCGCATTATGTTACAGCACAGGCTTCCAGGTAAATCTGGGAGTGGTATCATTACTTGCAGGAAGACATGATTACCTTCTCCTCGATGAACTCGACCATGCTTCAATAATTGAAGGGAGCAGGCTTTCTTTCTCTAAAGTGCTTAAGTTTGCCCATAACGATATGGGTGCACTAAGAAATAAATTAAAGTTATGCCACAAAGACAGTATCAAACTTATTGTTGTTGATGGCGTTTTTTCCATGGAAGGCGATATAATCAATTTGCCAGAAGTGGTAAAACTGGCTGAACATTATGGTGCATCAATTATGGTTGATGACGCCCATTCACTTGGGGTCCTGGGAAAAAACGGATCAGGTACTGCCTCGCATTTCGGTCTGACTGATAAGGTAGATCTGATAATGGGTACTTTCTCAAAGTCCTTTGCATCACTTGGAGGATTTATTGCTTCGGATAAAGAAGTAATAAATTATATCAAACATAATTCAAGATCGCTTATCTTCAGCGCCAGCATGACTCCTGCTTCAGCTGCTGCTGTTCTTGCCTCGATAGAAATAATGGAAAATGAACCTGAAAGAATTAAACATTTGTGGGATATGACCGCTTTAGCTCTTAATGGTTTTAAATCAGCAGGTTTCGATACAGGGAAATCTGAAACACCGATCATTCCTCTTTTTATCAGGGACGACATCAAAGCCTTGCAGCTGACACAGAATCTGCTTGCAGATGGTATCTTTGTGAATCCTGTTGTATCACCGGGGGTACCAAAAGAGGATAGCCTGATCAGATATTCGCTTATGGCAACCCATACAAAAGAACAGGTTGAAACTTCAATTGAAAAGATTACAAAAGCTGCAAAAGCGATGGGTATTCTAAAATAAAATACATTTGGCATATTTATTTATAAGATGAAAAAAGTCATTCTCATAACAGGAATCTCATCAGGATTTGGGAAACAGACCGCAGAGCTTCTGGCATCAGAGGGAAACACTGTTTATGGAACAGTCCGAAGGGATGTAGAAATAAGCCATGCTGTAAACGGATTAAAGCTCGACCTTACAAACAGTGATTCTATCAGGCAGGCTGTGCAAACTATCCTGCAAAAAGAGGGTAGAATTGATGTCCTGATAAATAATGCCGGTATGCATACCGGAGGACCTATAGAATCCTCACCACTAGAAAATATTAAACTCCAGATGGATACAAATTTCCTTGGAACAGTTAATCTGACAAAGGAAGTCTTGCCTGTAATGAGGAAACAGGGTGGCGGTACAATTATCAACTTCAGTTCAATAGGCGGGCTAATGGGTTTACCGTTCCAGCCATACTACTCTGCAGCTAAATTTGCCATTGAAGGATTCAGTGAGGCTCTCAGAATGGAAGTCAGACAGTTTAATATAAAAATCGTGCTCATTAATCCGGGTGATTTTCATACTAATAATTCTGCCAACAGGAGGAATTTCCTGGCTCCTACCGATGCAAGTGATCCGTATCATGAACAATATCTGAAGACACTGTCAATAATTGAAAAAGATGAAGCCAATGGATGGGAACCGCAGGTTCTTGCTAAAAAACTTGTCAAAATAGTGGAGTGTAAAAATCCTCGTCAGAGATATATCATAGCCTCATTCGAACAAAAACTGGCAGTTGTGCTGAAATACATTTTGCCCGGGAAATTGTTCAGAATTATACTTGAAGATCACTATAAAATCAAATAGTGTATTTTAATCCTTTCCTTTTTATTTGATCAATCGGGTTTTCAGATATTTCTTATGAAACCTGCTTTGTAATTGACCGGAAAGTATCTGAAAATGAGTCAAAACAATTTGAGGTGTTTATAATGACTGCAAAAAGGGATTAAAACAATTTCCTGAATCATTTGTTATTGTTGTGCATTATTATGAAGCAAACTTAATATCATGGAAATTACATTCGACGGAGGCAAAGTTGTAACTGCTCATTCTCACGGACATATAATAAAAACCGATCAACCTGTTCATAGCGGCGGTCAGAACTCAGCTCCTTCGCCTTATGAACTATTCCTCGCTTCTATTGGAACCTGTGCGGGGATCTATGTAAAATCATTTTGTGACAATAGAAATATCCCGACAGATAACATCAAAATAATTCAGAGCACTGAATTTGATGAGGAATCCGGGTTACCAGTTAATATCAAACTTGATATTAAACTACCTTCTGACTTTCCTGAAAAATATATAGTAGCAGTAATCTCAGTTGCAGAATTATGTAAGGTCAAGAAGACTATGGCTTCCCCTCCGGTTTTTGAAGTTATTGCTTCTACAGTATAATCTGTATTATAATCTCTGTGTCACTCTGTGCTTCTCTGTGTCACTCTCCCGCTTTCGCGGGACAAGTTGTGCAAGTTCTTCTTTAGTTACACTGAGAAACACAGAGGATCCACAGAGGACCACAGAGTAATAAATCATCAGGCCAGATACATATTGATCAGTTGTTCGTAGAGCTCCTGTTTACCGCTTTTTGTCTTAGGTTCTCCAAGCTCTTCAGCAATATCTCTCAATTTTGCCAGGGTCAGTTTACCCTTTTCAAAATTTTTCCCGGCTCCCTTATCGAATGATTCATATCTTTTCTTTCTCATTTTAAGGTAGTCGCTGTTTTTCAGGATTTTATCAGCAATAACGAGAGCCCTTGCAAATGTATCCATACCGCTCACATGGGCAATGAAAAGATCTTCAATATCCGTTGAATTACGCCTTATTTTAGCATCGAAATTAATGCCTCCGGTTGAAAATCCGCCAGATTGCAATATAACCATCATTGCCTCAGTAACCTCATAAATATTTGTTGGGAATTCATCGGTATCCCATCCGTTCTGGTAATCACCTTTATTGGCATCAATACTTCCAAGAAGTCCTGCATCTGCTGCAACCTGAAGCTCATGCTGGAAAGTATGTCCGGCCAGGGTGGCATGATTGACCTCGATATTTAGCTTAAAGTCTTTATCCAGTCCATGCTGCTTCAGGAAACCTATTATTGTAGCTACATCAAAATCGTACTGATGTTTTGAAGGCTCCATCGGTTTCGGTTCAACAAGGAATGTCCCTTTGAAACCAATTTTTCTGCCATAGTCACGTGCCATGGAAAGCATCATTCCCATATGTTCCAGTTCTCTTTTCATATTGGTATTATGAAGGCTCATATAACCTTCCCTTCCACCCCAGAAAACATAGTTCTCTCCACCTAAGGCAACTGTAGCAGCAATTGCATTCTTAAGCTGTACTCCTGCATTGGCGACTACAGCGAAATCGGGATTAGTGGCAGCACCATTCATATACCTGGGGTTTGAAAAAAGGTTTGCAGTTCCCCAAAGCAATTTAATACCTGTCTCCTCCTGCATCTTTTTCATAACCGGGACAATCTTTTCGAGTCGTTTTTCGATTTCGAAGACTGTTCCGTCTCCGACAATATCAGCATCATGGAAACAATAATATCCGGCGCCGATTTTTGAAATAAACTCGAAGGCAGCATCAAGCCTTTGCCTGATCTTGGTATCAATATTTGTCACATCGTCCCATGGATAAATCCTCGTGGCTTTCCCAAACGGATCTGAACCATCACCACAGAAGGAGTGCCAATAAGCAATCGCAAAACGAAGATGGTCTTTCATCTGTTTACCACCCACTTCTTCTTCCGCATTATACCATCTGAATGCAAGAGGGTTTTTCGATTTTTTACCCTCGTACTCAATTTTCCCGATACCGGGATATGCCTCTTTTTTCCCTTTGTAAATCATAGTAAATATATTTTATTAGACAAATTTAAATCCATTAACTTTAAATTACGAAAAAGTTACGCGAAAAGTTCGCAAAGTGAACTCAGGGGTTTAAAGTCCGGAGAGTAATTCTTTCCACTTTAAATATGCCTTTTCATACTCCTCTGATTTTTGTTTATCCGGTTCCGTAACACCAACCGCTGAAAGTCCTTTAAACGCCTCCTTTTCAGACTTGTAATAACCGCATCCAATACCGGCACCTCTGGCTGAACCTATAGATCCATCGGTATTATAAAGATGAATAACTGTTCCGGTAACGCATGATAAAACCTCACGGAAAACCTTACTGAGAAACATATTGGCTTCTCCGGCTCGTATTACTTGTGGATCAATTCCAACTTCCTTCATAATATCCAGACCATACCTGAACGAAAATGCAATTCCTTCCTGGGCTGCTCTGAACATATGGGCGCTTGTATGAATATTAAAGTTTAATCCGGTAATCCTTGCCCCGGCATCTTTATTGCCCAGCATTCTTTCAGCCCCATTACCAAAAGGCAGGATGCTTAATCCATCCGATCCAGCAGCGACCTTTTCAGCCAAATTATTCATATCATTATAAGACAGGCCATTACCAATATTTCGCCTTAGCCACGAATTGAGTATCCCTGTCCCGTTTATGCACAAAAGCACACCCAGCCTTGTCTGGGAAAGATTATGATTTACATGCAAAAACGTATTTACTCTTGAAAGATAATCATATTTCTTCTTATCTGTAACGCCATAAATAACACCTGAAGTGCCAGCTGTTGCTGCAACTTCACCAGGGTTGAGAACATTCAGTGAAAGAGCATTGTTTGGCTGGTCGCCCGCCCTGTAAGAAACAGGTATTCCTTCCGGCAATCCTAATTCCTTCGCCGTGGATTTCAGAAGCAGTCCGCTTATTGAGAATGACGGAGCAGCTTCAGGTAAAAGATTAGAATTGAAACCATAAAATCTCATTAATTCTTCCGATACTTTGTTTAGGGAAAAATCCCAGAAAATTCCTTCTGAAAGTCCGGTAAATGAAGTACTTAATTCGCCGGTCAATCTTAATGCAATATAATCGCCCGGTAACATTATCTTGTTTATCCTGGAATACAGGTCCGGCTCATTCTCCTTAACCCATGCAAGTTTTGAAGCCGTAAAATTCCCCGGAGAATTAAGCAGATGAGAAAGACAATATTCTTTTCCTAAAGAGCTGAATGCTTTTTCACCATATCCGACTGCCCTGCTATCGCACCAGATGATAGAATTGCGCAGCACTTTATTATTTTTGTCAACAACCACAAGTCCGTGCATCTGATAGGAAATGCCTATTGCCCCAATTTTGTCTTTCTTCTGTCCAAGTTTATGAGTACATTCATTGATAACTGTTTTCAGGTTTAACCACCAGATCTCAGTATCCTGCTCAGCCCATCCGGGTTTCTTTGCAACAATTTTCATTTCATCGGAAGGGGAAAAAGCTGTTGCAAGGCATTTACCCGACTCACCATCAATAACCGAAGCCTTAACAGAAGAGCTTCCTAAATCAATTCCCAGTAATAACATATTTTGTAAGCATTTATATGCGTTTCTTTTTTGTGAACCTCTGAGCTTCTCTGTGCCAATCTGTGTAAATTCATTTTTTGTTATACAAGGACCACTGAATCCCAATAGCTATCGGGATCACGGATAAACACAGAGCATAAATTTAATAAAAGTTATCATTTGAACAATACAGAAGTATTATACTTTTTGTTTCATCCTCTCTCTTATGCCTCTATAAACACAATCATTCTGATTACACAATCTGCAGGTATATGGATTATTTTTAACATTTTCCCCTATACCAATAATACCACTTATAGATTTTACAGGATCCATAAGTGCGGAAGGGGTCAATTTTATACCGCAATAGTTTTCAGGCATAAGTTGAAATAATTTATGCTGTTCTGTTACATCCCAACCACAATATCCGGGGCTATAACGGTTAGTAATTTTTTTCCCGGAATCACGCATGTTTTTTTCAAGATCTCCCTGCATAAGATCTGCAGCTGCTTCAACAATTTCGGTGCCTACAATATCAAAGATATAACCCTTCAAAAAATCTCTATCCTTCATCGCATTTCTGCTGCGTACTCCAATCTCCTCTCCGGCGGTACATAAAAAAACTGCTACAGAATCAGCTTTTTTTACCTGACCAAATACAATTTTTCCTACCTGGAATTTGATTTTATTTATTCCGACCGTTTTTGTGTCAGCCTCAAAGTGAACCTCATTAAAAACTATGAATTGAGCTTTAATATTGCTGATTTCCTGAGATTCAACAAGTGTTTCTTCGATCAGACTTTTCACATACTCGCGGTCGTCTCCCTCTTTATATCCTAAAACAGACTCTATCATTGAGGAGCTTAACTTCAGATCTTTATAATCTATATTTAATGTCTTGGTTATCATACTTTTTCAGTCACCTTTTTATTTCCCTGCAAAGAACACTATGGTTCTTTTTGTGTGCTTTGCCATCTTGCCTGTTAAAACTCTTTAGAAGGGTGCTTTGTGTACTTTGTAGTTAATTTTTACTTTGCCCCAATCCTGATTCCATTACTATTCTCTGAACTATTGATTCCCAGCTTAATGACATTATATGAATTCCATTTATGCCCTGCTTCCGTTTAACAGAGTCAATCACCTCCAGCGCTATCTGAACTCCTTCTTCGGAAGCAGATTCCCCTGCTTTCTCCATCCTCTTCATAATTTTTTCAGGCATACTCACACCCGGAACCTTCGTATGAAGATATTCTGCAACATTAAAACTTTTTAGAGGTGCAACACCTATAAGTATATATACTTTATTAAGAATATTTCTTTTATCAAGTTGTTCAAGCCATAAGTCAAGTTTTTCCGGTTCAAAAACCAGGTTTGTCTGAAAAAACTGTGCTCCGGCATTAATCTTTTTATGATCCTTAATTGCCTGTAATACAGGATCCGAGGCAAACGGAGAGGTTGCAGCTCCCAGAAACAATTTAGGGGGATTTTTAAAAGTTCTTCCGTCAAGATAGACTCCTTCATCTCTCATTTTCCGGAGAATCCAGAGCATTTGTACTGAATCAATATCAAGTATGTTAAGGTTACTGGTGGGATTTGGGCCTATTACCGAATTATCTCCTGTTATACAAAGAACATTTTTAATACCGATAGAATTTAAGCCGAGAACAGTCGATTGCAGTCCGGTTCGGGTTGTGTCGCGGGCAGCTATCTGAAACACAGGTTCGCAACTCTGATCTATAGCAACATTACAACATGCTATGCTCGACATTTTAGGACGGGCAGAAGAAGAATCTGTAAAATTGATTGCAGTTACATAAGGCTTCACTGATCCGATATCTCTGATAAGTTTGTCAGTACCTGCACCCAGGGGCGGTGTAACTTCTGTGGCCACGACAAATTTACCTTCGTGAAATTGTCTTTCAAGGTCAGAGACTGGTTCCCCGTAAGATGCTTTATGATATTCAGCATCACCGTGCCACCAGTCAGGTTGCCGGATAGTCTTAAAAACACTATCCCATAGCTCAGTTTTTTTTATTTTTTCACTTGAGACTATTCCACCAATGAACTTTCCGGTACCTACTTTTCTGATCTGACGGAAAACGTCACCCCACGTTTCAGTTCCAACTTTATTCCAATCGAGGGGCGGTAATACCTCAAGAAGGGTCTCCTCCCGTCCGGTCTTCAATGCTCTTTTATAAATAGCATACCAGATACACTTGCGTGTTTCGTCGACATAGCATTTTTTTTCAGGGGTCATACCTCCGCAAGGACCATTTCTCATTCCTTTGGGGCATTCCATCGGGCAAATAAATGCTGTTTCCTGGAGAAGGCAGTTGCCACACATACGGCACCCAAACAGGGGCCCCTTAAT
>Ga0182027_10009934_pt1 | contig 13596 bp, 11 predicted proteins | sample 712E1DmetaG_FD_121300 | JGI IMG/M metagenome (GOLD analysis project Ga0182027, IMG submission 121300) | Permafrost microbial communities from Stordalen Mire, Sweden - 712E1D metaG (Illumina Assembly) | ecosystem: Environmental > Terrestrial > Soil > Wetlands > Permafrost | place: Sweden...
CGTCCTCATAAAGGACATCGAGGTACTCACGCTGTACATGAACTATCTGCGGGCCAGACAGCGCGGCTCAAGCATGGTGGGCGAGGAGTTCTCCGAAAAAGCAATCGACCTGCTCGGCACGATTATTTCCGCGGGAGAAAAGAACGGAAAGAAAACGCAGGCCGGACTTGTTTCGCTGGGGCAGGCGCAGCTCGAACTCGAGCTGGACCGCCTCGGCAAGGGCCGGTACGCGGACCTCGACGCCCTCGATGAACTTGCGCGGGCAAAGATAATTGTCAAACAGGAAGACTCGGCCGACTCGAAATACTCGACGATCAAGAGGGTAACGCTCGTGTTCAACCTCGATACGCTGCGGCGGATCAGGTTGTTTTCCCAGTGGCTGCCGGTGTTCCGGGAAGAGGTGAAGTTTTAGGAGGTTACTCCAACGAACGGGAAAGATTCACCACGGAGACACAGAGGACACGGAGAAGAAGAATTTCAGGATTCAGGGGCAGCGGTCGCAGGTGACAGCACATTGTCGTATGGGAATGAAGCCGTCGTTTATCCATCCAAATCGGTTTTCGAGGCACCTTCTTGTTTTCCAAAGCAAACAACGATGGTTTTCATCAAGCCCTCCCCGGCATCAGCCTCAAGACCCTGGCCTTTGGTTCCAAAACCCTGTTGTCCGAATTCCGCATGGACAAAGGCAGCGTTCTTCCAAAGCATTCGCATCCCCACGAACAAACGGGATATTTGATAAAAGGGAAGATCATCCTTTCCATCGGTTCGGAATCTTTTGAAGCCGCGCCCGGTGACTCATGGTGCATACCTGGCGGCACCGAGCACGGCGCTGCGACGCTCGAAGATTCAATCGCGATTGAGGTCTTTTCGCCGGTGCGGGACGACTATCTTCCAAAGAACTGAAATACGGCGGCCACAATCATGCTCGACCTCATGGGATCTCGTACTATTGCCTTTAGTCACTTTGAGGGGGTTCGCATGCAGAAGAATCTTCATCAGGCACGAGCTTCCTTCCTCATAGGTTTTTTCGGCATGCTCATGCAGGCAGCGTGGGCAGACCCGCCAACGGGTTACACGTGGGTCCAGACTTTCAGCGACGATTTTAGCGGCTCAACCCTGGATACGTCGGTCTGGAACCGCGCCTACCGCTACGGCGGGGCCGCAGCCCATACCCTGAGCGGCAACGCCGAGGAGGAATGGTATGTGAACGATGCGTTCGAATTCGACAGCGGCAGTCTGCGGATCCGCGCAGACAAGCGGAGCGTCACGAGCGGCGGCGTCACCTATCCGTACTCGTCCGGCGTTATCACCACCTGTGGCCATTTTTCGCAGAAGTACGGCTATTTCGAGATGCGTGTGAAAATACCGTCTGGCAAAGGCCTCTGGCCCGCGTTCTGGCTCATGCCGGACAGTCTTGTGTGGCCGCCGGAAATTGACATATTCGAAATCCTCGGCAATGCGCCCGCCGTCGATTACATGACGTATCACTGGAGCCAGTTCGGCGTGCATGCATCGAGCGGCAGCAACTGGAGCGGGCCCAATTTTTCCCAGGGGTATCATGTGTTCGGTCTGGCCTGGATGCGTGGCACGCTGGTATGGTATGTTGACGGAGTGGAACGCAAACGCGTTACCGGCAGCTGGCTTCCCACCGTGGGGCCGTTCTATATCATTGCAAACCTGGCCGTGGGTGGCTCCTGGCCGGGCTCGCCCGACAGCGCAACGGTGTTCCCGGCATACATGAACATCGACTACATCAAGGCCTGGCAATACGCAGACACAACGTTCCCGAGTGTCAATCAATGGCCCACGGTATCGTTTGTTACGCCTGCAAACAACAGCTATGCGCTTGCCTCGTCCCCTGTGGCACTCACGGTCTCGGCGAAGGATCCCGACGGCACGATTGCCCGGGTGGTTTTTTATGACGGCACGGATTCGGCGGCAAACCGGACCGCTTCGCCATTCTCGGCGACGCTCACTGGAATACAGCCCGGCAAGAAGATTTTCTATGCTCAGGCCTATGACAATGCCGGAGCTTTTTCTGTGACGTCGACGGTAGTGAACGTTGTGAATGCCGACGGTAACATTCTAATGAATGGACAATTTGACGACAGCCTCAGCGGATGGTACACGAGTTTCAGCAACGGGGCCGCAGGAACCGTAACCACAGGCAGCGGCGGCCTTTCGGGCGCTCACGCGGCGCATTTCGATTTTACAAACGGCGGCAGCGCAAACTGGTATGCGCTACTGGGCCAGGATGTGGCGCTCAATCCACAGCAGCCCATTTCCATTTCATTCATGGCAAAGGCAAGCAGGGCAAAGCTGATCCAGGTTGTCTTGCAGCGCATGGGGGCACCGTGGGATTATTACTGGTCGCAATCTGTAAATTTGACCGTGCAGCCCAAGGCGTTCGGGCCGTTTGCATTTACACCGACCGAGGCGGCGGGCGCGAGTCTCAAGTTTTTCGTGGGTGGCGACACGAGCGACGTATGGCTGGACAGTGTCGTGTGTGCGGTTGCTGCCGTGTCCGGTGTGCGGCCCTCGAGCCGATTTTCGCAAAAAACAAGCTCACCGGATGGCTTGGACAACAACACATACTCAAGCTATCACGGTCTGGTTCGGATCTGTTTTTCGCGGCCAGACATGCATCATGTGGAAATTTTTGCGCTTTCGGGCCGCAAGGTTGCGGACCAATGGGGAAGCGGCAGCCTGATGGATGCTGACAAAAGTGTATCCCCGGGGTCGTGGGTGATGCGCATTGAGACCTGCGGCACGCGCGCGACAGTCGTACGAATGGTGGTTGTGCACTAGTGTTCCGTGCGCGGCGCCCCCAACCTTTTCTTCTCCTACCGATACTCGACGCGCGCGATTTCGTGCATGCCATCAACCGTGACTGACGTGTCGTAGGTGACGCGCAGTTCGGTTGCATCTTTGGGCGGGGATTTCGGCCTCCGAAAGGCGAATGCTACTCAATGACAATGTCGTACTTGTTGAGGAGGCCGCCGACGCCATGAAGAGAAAAGATCGCCTTTTTCATGGGATTCTGTTCCGGATCAATTATGTAGTTGGAAGCCGTTGCAAAATTTGCTTCTCTCAGCATCGTTTTGTGAAAAGTCGCATTCGCCAAATTCGTATTTGAAAAGATTGACTTCGAAAGATCAGCCTCGGCAAAATCGACATTCTTCATGGAACAATTGAGAAACGTTGTACCTGCCATTTTCTTTCTGGAGAAAAGGCAGTAATCCAGAATGCACCCTTCGAATCCGACGGCAAATGGAAGATCCTCGCAATCGCTGAAATTGACGCCTAAGAGTTTGCTGTCTTTGAACGACGCGTTATTCATCTGGCAATTGAACAGTTTCGCCATTGAAAAGTTGCACGCATTGAAGACGCAATCTGCAAATATGCCGGCATTAAAGATGCCATTTGAAAAATCGCAGCTTTTAAAAACGCATTCGTAGAATTCATTGTTGCTTATTTCAGCAGGGAAAAATGCGTTGTTCCGGAAAGATTCGCCTTCATGGGTGACGGGTTTCATCTGGTTTATCCGGTTCAGGAGTATGGTGAAGAACAGGGCCCGTGCGTGGCAGACTGTTCACTTGCTTCTACAGCCGGTCGCATTGCGGTCCCTGCGGGACCCCGGGCGACCACTAGCCCGCGAATCGGGCGCCCATGTCGTACGCTTTTTGGCAATCCAGGGGAAACACCAGCTCGCGCCGCTTTACTTTAGCTTCAACATCGAAGGCGCTGGCAACATATTTTGAATAATCGTCGAATTGACAGGTGTCGGTGGCCAGAAGCGATTCCGACGGCCCGCCGAAGATTCTGTTCATTATCGATTCCATCAGGGTGAATTGCCGGTCGTATCCCGCCTCCGTGATCCTCTCTTCCGGCGCGCCCATGGTGTAGATGAATCCGACAGGAATCTTCTTCCCAAAGAGGGAGGATCGCTGACGGTCGTATACCAGATAGGGGAAGGTGAGGCGTTCCAGGAACGATCTCATTTCGCCAGTTACTGTTCCCAGGTAGATGGGTGAGCCCAGGATCAATGCGCCGGCATCTCCGATTTCTTCCAGCACCGGCGTCAGGCCGTCCTTGACTGCGCATTTACCATAGCTTTTTCCGCCTTTCAGCTTGCAGGAAAAACAACTGGTGCATCCCTTGAAATTGAGATCATAGAGGTGGATGATCTCGGCTCTTGCCCCTTTTGAAGCAGCGCCTTCCACGGCTTTTTGCAACAAAGTTGCCGTGTTCCAGGATTTTCTTGGACCGCCGTTTATGACCATAATGTTCATGACCTGTTACTCCTCTGCCGGTTGTCGATTATTCCACTTGCCGAATTTCACATTTGTTATAGCTAGCTCTTGAACAGAGCGACCGCTTCCTTCATAAGTGACGATATGGGAATCTTCTGCGGACACACGGCCTCGCATGCTTTGCACTGGGTACACTTGCCTGCCTTGCCGTCCACGTTGAGGTATCCCGTGAGCCACGGGTTGGGGTCGTTCCAAACTGCTGCGTTGTTGAGAGCAGCCAGGACATCGGGGATGTTGACTCCGGATTCGCACGGCATGCAATACCTGCATGCCGTACAATCGGCCTTTTTCCTTGTTCCCATCACAATACGCAATTTGTCAAACATCGACAGTTCGTCGCTACTCAGGGAATTCGCGAACCCGTCGCCCGCGGCGCGGATGTTTTCCGTCACCTGCTCCATGCTGTTCATGCCGGACAGAGCGCTTGATACGCCGGGCTCGTTCCAGACGAAGCGCAACGCCCATTCCGCGGGACTCCGTTTGGTCGCAGACGCATCAAAGACCGGCGCCATTTCCGGAGGAAGGTTCCGGGCGAGCTTGCCGCCGCGAAGCGGCTCCATCACAACGACTCCGATGCCCTTGTCTGCGGCATGCTTGAGGCCCTTGTATCCAGCTTGAAAAGCAGTGTCCATGTAATTGTACTGAATTTGCGCGTAAGCCCAGTTGTATTCATCGCAAATACGGATGAAGTCTTCCGTTGATCCGTGAAACGAAAAAGCGGGAAACAAGAGTTTCCCTTCCGCCTGTTTCGCGTCCATAAACTCGCGCACGCCAAGATCGCGCATCTTGTCCCAGGTCTGACCCGTTAGTCCGTGCAAAAGGTAGAAGTCGAAGCAGTCGGTTCTCAGCCTTTCCAGCTGTTCTTTGAGAAATGCGTCCATCTGTTCCCGCTGCTTGATTTGAAAAACCGGCATCTTGGTGGCAAGCCGGACCTTTTTGCGCCATCCTCCGGACAAGGCCTCGCCCAAAAAGACTTCGCTTTCTCCTCGCTGACCAAAGACCGCCGCATGATAGAAATAGGCGGTATCCACGAAATTGACTCCCTGATCAATTGCATAGTGAAGCAATTGCGTCGCTTTCGGGAAGTCTATTTTGTCGGCTTTGTTGCCGACGATCGGGAGCCGCATGCACCCGAATCCGAGAATCGAAAGGTCAATGCCTGTTGTGCCGAGTTTTCGATAGAGCACGAAGTATCCTCCTATTTCATTTTTTGCGGTTTGATTCCATTTTATGAGAATGCAAATATAGTATACGGACCCTCCCTCGTTCACCATGCCGGTAATGTGCAGGCGGTGCCTGTCGGCTCATTCCCTTTCTCACTCTTGCCAGGGATCACGAATCAAACACATGGCCGCCGTCTCAGCGTAATACTATTTTCTTGGCATGAATGCTTACGGAGCGACCATGCGGAAGGAAGATGCCTTGAAGTTACCATTTGTCAATCAAGAGCCCCTCGGGCCCTCGCTCCGATCTGTTGAGGAATAAACACCTGGATCGAACAGGATTATCCGTTCTTCTTTGATCGTGAGGTTTACGAGGAACAGAAGAAGGAGAATTCGGTTGATTTTGTGCTGCATATATAAGCGCGAGAGAGAAGCCTGCGGGGTTTTCTTGAAAAGAGACTACGCCCATAGGGCGTGGAGCACAACGTTACGAAAAAGCACTGACGTGCTTTCTTTGATTTCGGGGGTTTTACCCCCTCATCAAAGCCACTGCCTATGGCCGTGGTTCTTTACTCTCCCTTCGTGCTCGATGCCGAATGAACGCACGCTCGCTTAAGCCCCTTTCCTGGTATAAATCCCTTCACGACGCCCGCGGCCGCAAGGAAGCGGGCGCGTTTCTGGTTGAAGGCGTGCGGGCCATCACCCAGATTGCGCAATCGCAGCCCGACAGCATCATCGAAATTGTGGCAGCGGAAGACAACGATTCGCCCACATTCCCCGGGTATCCGGTGCGGCGCGTTACCACATCGCAATTCCGCGGCGCAAGCGCCTCCACAACCCCCAGCGGACTGCTTGCGGTTGTCAAGATTCCCGATGACTCGTATTCGCCGTCGCTCCCCCAGCACGCCGACGGCAGGATTCTTGCGCTTGAGGACGTTCAGGACCCCGGCAACGTGGGCGCGCTGGTCCGCAGCGCAGCAGCATTTGATTTCTCGGGCGTGCTGCTGAGCGACAAATGCGCCGACCCGTTTGGCCCAAAGGCCGTTGCTGCGTCCGCAGGCGCGGTGCTGTCGGTGTGGGTGCGCAAGACGCCGGAATTTCTTGCACGGCTGCGCGGCCTTGCGGCCGGGGGGCACTACTGCGTGGCGGCCGATGTTCGCGGGACCGAGGTCCTATGCCGGGTGAATTCGGCGAGGCTCGTGTTGATAGTAGGGAACGAAGGCGGCGGAATCTCGCCGGATGTGCTGGCGTGCGCGCGCAGCGTGGTGAGGATTCCCATCAATGCGGCCAAGGCCGAGTCGCTCAACGTGGCGGCCAGCGGCGCGGTGTGCATGTACGCGCTGTCTACTCTCCGAGGCTGATCCTCGCTCTGCCTTCGCGCTTTGAGCGGTAGAGCGCCTCGTCGGTCCGTTTCACGATGCTTTTTTCGTCTTCGCCCGCCACCGCCTCCGCGATGCCGATCGAAAGACTTACCCGTCCGAACTTGAAGGCGCCGAACTGTTTGGAAATACGTTCGGCCGCGACTTTGCCCTGGTTCTTGTCGGTATCGGGCAGGATCACGGCAAACTCGTCGCCGCCATAGCGGAATCCCGCGTCGACATCTTTACGGATGCATACTTTGATCACCTGGCCCAGCGATTTGAGCACCTGGTCGCCCACCTGGTGGCCTTCGGTGTCGTTGAGCTCCTTGAAATGGTCGATGTCGATGAGCATGAGCGACAGCTTCCGCTGCGGATTGCGCTTGAGGCGCGAGAGCTCGCGCACGATCTGGTCGTAGAAATGCCTCACGTTGAACAGTTCGGTGAGGCTGTCGGTGATGGCCAGTTTGGACAGCAGCTCGTTCTTCTTGACAAGCTCATTTTCGAGTTTCTTCTTCTCGGTGATATCCTTGGCGGTTACTACGAGCCCGATGATCTGGGCGAAATCGTTTTTCATCTCGGAGATGCTCAGGTTGAGAAGGATGATTTCTCCCGGTTTGGTCTTCATTGGAATTTCTTCGTTTACCGATTTCCCGGACAAAAGCACGGTATTGAGGATCTTGCGCTCGTCGGCTTCGTTGACAAACAATTGTTTGAGCGGCACGCCGACGATCTCCTCCTGCGTATACCCGAAATGCATTTCGGAACCCTTGTTGAACTTGAGTATGAAGGCGTCCATGTCGGTGGTAAGAATGATGTCGGTGGAGTCGTCGAGTATGCTCTGAAGATAATTCGCCTTTGCCTGAATTCTTCGTACGGTGAGCTGGTTCTTTTCCAGTTTTTTCGCGAATTCCCTGACGTAGCTGAAAAAGCCGTAGAACAGCACGCCGAGAAGACCTGCGGTCGCAAGCGATATCACAACGGCCCAGACCCATGCCTGGCACGGGAACAGGCAGAGAATACCTACAACCAAAAGCATCACGGCAAAGGACAGCACTGCCGCGGAGGCTATAAGGATGCCGGGAATTCCCGCGTAGTTATTGTAATTCGGGAGAAAAGGCTGTATTAGGTTCACACGGTTCCGCCGCTTTGGTGAAAAAGGTCATGTCGCCGCTGGTCTCTCCTCGCAATGACGTGCGGGCCGCAATCTGAGAAAATAGAATCCACACTTATCATTTTACACTAATTTGTTAGTAAATGCCGCAAAAAAAGGTCGATCGCGTTGTTCCGGTCTTGTTAAGCGCTTATTTTGGATTACGGGCCAGCCCGATTTTTCTTTTCCGAAATAGCCAAGCATGTAGTATTTATCTGCATGTTTGACTCCTTTGCACGAGGCGATATGCTCGGAAAAATGGAAAAGACCAAAGGCCAGATTGAGGCCGAAATCAGCGAGGCCGTTACGCGGTTCGAGAAGGAATTCATGGGCCGCGGTCCGCTGGAGACGCGCACCTATATCATAGACGACATGGTTATTGTCCGTCTCAAGGGCGTGCTCACCAAGGCGGAATACCGGCTCGTGAAATCGGAGCGCAACTCCAAGGCCCGCGATCTCATCAAACAGGTGCGCATCGAGCTCTTAGAAAACGGCAGGCCGTTGCTCGAAGAAATCATCAAGGATATTCTCAAGCGCAAAGTGAAAAGCCTGCACACCGACATCAGCACCATGAGCGGGGAGCGGTTCATAATATTCACCCTCGACAAGAAGGCGCTGGACGATTGATCTCGCCTTGCGAGCGTACACACCGTATTTCGTCCGCGCATTTGTGATATTTTTCACCCGTGCGCATATCCAGCCCAATTTTTTCTTGCCACTTTTTTGGGGCTGTTATAATTTTGAAGTGCCGTTCGGTAGCCGGAGATGCAGGCGGCGAATCTCGTTGCAGGCATTGCGGATACCCACGCGGCGCTTGGCTGTTTCACATACGGCCTGGTTTCAAGCCCGGTTGACTCTTGCAAAAGAGGCTGTTCGGGGGTGATGACCAAAGAAATGCCGAAAGGCAATTCTCTGGTCTTTTTTTTACACCGTCTTCCAATGGGTTTGAGTGACCGTCTCTTAACAAGGGGAAGGAATCCATGACATCGAACACGTCAATTTCGCATAAGAAGCTTGGACAATGGGTAACCGAAGTCGCTGCTATGTGTCAACCTGACGAGATTCACTGGTGCGACGGCAGCCAGGAGGAATACGACGGCTTGTGCGACCGCATGGTGAGCACGGGCATGGCCACACGACTCAATCCGGCCAAGAAACCGGGTTGTTTGCTTTTCCGCAGCCATCCGTCGGATGTCGCGCGCGTTGAAGACAGAACCTACATCGCATCGCGTACCAAAGACGATGCCGGCCCGACGAACAACTGGATGGATCCGGCCGAGCTCAAGAAGAAGATGACCGTGCTCTATACCGGCTGCATGAAGGGCCGTACCATGTACGTGATACCTTTCTCAATGGGGCCCATAGGGTCGCCCATATCGAAGATCGGTGTCGAGATTACGGATTCGCCGTACGTGGTGGTCAACATGCGCATCATGACCCGCATCGGCACCAGAGTTCTCGACGCGCTCGGGAGCACCGGCGAATTCGTGCCGTGCCTTCATTCGGTGGGCGCGCCGCTTGCAAAAGGACAAAAGGATTCAACATGGCCGTGCGCACCCGACATCGCCAACAAGTACATAAGCCATTTTCCCGAAGAACGTACCATCTGGTCCTACGGGTCAGGGTATGGCGGTAACGCGCTTTTGGGCAAGAAATGTTTTGCCTTGCGCATCGCGTCGGTTCAGGCGCGCGACGAGGGGTGGCTTGCCGAGCACATGCTTATTCTTGGGATCACCAACCCGCAGGGCAAGAAGAAGTATTTCGCGGCCGCGTTCCCCAGCGCGTGCGGGAAAACGAATCTTGCCATGATGATTCCCACCATTCCCGGATGGAAAGTTGAAACCGTCGGGGACGACATCGCCTGGATGAAGTTCGGGCCGGACGGCAGGCTCTACGCCATCAATCCAGAATCAGGATTTTTCGGCGTGGTTCCGGGAACGTCCATGGATTCAAACGCCAACGCCATGCTTTCGATCCAGAAGAACACGATGTACACCAATGTCGTTCTCACGCAGGACAAAGACGTTTGGTGGGAAGGCATAGGGTATGATCCGCCTCAGGGCAAGAACATAGACTGGACCGGCCAGGATTGGGACATGAGCGCCCGCAGGGTCGGCGCGCACCCCAACGCGCGCTTTACCGCTCCTGCAACCCAGTGTCCGGTGGTCGACCCGGCGTGGGAAAATCCTCAGGGCGTGCCTATCAGCGCCATTCTCGTCGGAGGCCGCAGGCCGACAACGATACCGCTGGTGCATCAGGCGTTTTCGTGGAATCACGGCGTCTTTCTCGGTTCCATCGTCGGTTCCGAAACGACAACCGCCAACATCGGCGCGGTTGGCGTTGTGCGCCGTGATCCCTTTGCCATGCTGCCGTTCTGCGGTTACAACATGGGAGATTATCTGGCTCATTGGATAAGCATCGGCACAAAGACCTCGGCCGAAAAATTGCCCAAGATCTTCTATGTCAACTGGTTCCGCAAGAGTGACGACGGCAAGTGGTTGTGGCCAGGATATGGAGAGAACAGCCGCGTGCTCAAATGGATTTTTGAGCGCACCGAAGGCTCGGCAAACGGCGTAGAGTCTCCCATCGGCTTTTTGCCTGCCCAGGGAGGCATCGACACCAATGGCTTGCAGGTGACTGCCTCCGACATGAAAGAGCTGTTCAAGGTGGATGTCGCGGAATGGAAGAAAGAGGTAGTGGGCATAAAGGATCATTACAAGAAACTCGGCGGCAAGCTGCCGGCTGCACTATCCGACGAGCTATCGGCGCTGGAGAAGCGGCTCGGATAGCCGGGTCGCAGTTGTTGACTTGGCCTGGGTTTGTTATATATTTATGATCCAGGCCAAGTTCGCCCCTCCGGCCTTTTAACACTAAGACAAATCGCGCGATACCACAAAGGACATAAGCCGTGCCCTGGTTCATCAAGTCAAAGACCTCCGAAGAGAAGCGCAAGCCCCTCAAGGACGACATTTGGGTAAAGTGCGGGTCTTGTAACGCGCATGTTTTCAAAGAAGACTGGTTTAATTCCCTCAGTGTGTGCCCCAAGTGCGGCTTCCACGGAAGACTAACGGCCTACGAACGCATCGGCCAGATACTCGATATCGATACGTTCAAGGAGATGTTCGGCCGCATCAGCCCGTCGGACCCTCTCTCGTTTGTGTGGACAAGGGGCAGTTATAAAGACATAGTCAAGCAAACCCAGGACAAAACCGGACTCAACGAATCCGTGGTATGCGGCATCGGGAAGATTCACGATATTCCCGTATCCATCGCGGTGATGGATTTCCGGTTTTTCGGCGGTAGCCTTGGCAGCGCAACGGGAGAAAAAATTCTGCTGGCTGCCAATTATGCCTATGAGCACAAGATACCCTACATCATCTTTTCGGCTTCGGGCGGCGCGCGCATGCAGGAAGGCACCCTGTCGCTGATGCAGATGGCAAAAACCTGCGCAGGAATTGCGCGGCTCCGCGAAAAGAAGATTCCCTATATTTCCGTACTCACCGATCCGACCACCGGCGGCGTGATTGCGAGCTACGCAATGGTCGGCGACGTCAACATTGCCGAGCCGGGGGCGCTCATAGGATTTGCCGGAAGGCGCGTGATAGAGCAGACCATCAGACAAAAGCTTCCGGATAATTTCCAGACCTCGGAATATTTCCTGGAGCATGGGTTTATCGATCTCATCGTCGAGCGCAAGAAGCTCAAAGATACCCTCAAGAACGTGCTGCAGTATTACAATCGTTAACCGATCCCGATCAGGGCTATTCAATATGAATGACTATTTTGATTTTGAAAAGTCGATTGCCGAGATGGAGAAAATGATCGAAAAGCTCAAGTCGATCTCTCCGGATCAGAATCATTATAACGACGAGATAGCCGAGCTCGAAAAGAAATGCCTACTGCAGAAGCAGGAGTTGTACGGCAACCTCACGGCCTGGCAGACGGTGCAGATAGCGAGGCATCCAAAGCGTCCGGTCCTTCTCGATTACATTTCCCTTGTCTTTTCCGATTTCGTCGAGCTCCACGGCGACCGGTCCTTCGGCGACGACCAGGCGCTCATCGGCGGGTTCGCTACAATCGGGAAACGGCGGGTGATGCTCATCGGCCACAACAAGGGCAAGAACGTCGACGAAAACATAAAGCGCAATTTTGGACAGGCAAAACCCGAGGGATACCGCAAGGCGCTGCGCCTCATGAGGCTGGCCGAGAAGTACAATCTGCCCGTCCTTTGTTTCATCGACACGCAGGGAGCATATCCGGGAATCGAAGGCGAAGAACGGGGACAGCCCGAGGCGATTGCCACGAACCTCACCGAAATGGCGCGGCTGGAAGTTCCCATAATCGCGCTTGTCACCGGCGAGGGCGGCAGCGGCGGCGCGCTCGCCATCGGTGTAGGCGATTCCGTGCTCATGCTGTCGCATTCCGTGTATTCGGTGATTTCGCCGGAGGGGTGCGCGTCGATTTTGTGGCGGGACGCATCCTTTTCTCCGCAGGCGGCCGAGGCGCTCAAGCCTACGGCGCAGTCGCTGCTGGCGCTCAAGGTCATCGACGAAATTATTCCGGAACCTCTTGGCGGCGCGCACCGCAACTACGAACAAACCTCCCAGGAAATAAGGCGGGTGCTCCTCAAGCACCTCAAGAGGCTTTCCGCCTTTTCTACGTCGAAGCTCCTCAAACAGCGGTTCGAAAAATACTCCGCAATAGGATTGTTTTCAGACCAGCGTTAATTGACAAGTAAAAGTACCCGGTACGCACCTGCCGGGACCAACGCAAACCAACGGGAATATACCATGGCCACCGCGAAAAAACAGACCGTCGAGAACAAACTCCATAAGATACCGCTTCGCATTACCGATACCACCTTGCGGGATGCGCATCAGTCCTTGTGGGCGACGCGCATGCGCACCGTGGACATCGAAAAAATCATCGACGTTATCGACAGCGTGGGATATTATTCCCTAGAATGCTGGGGCGGGGCCACGTTCGACGTGTGCCTTCGCTTTCTTCGCGAGAATCCGTGGGAGCGATTGCGGCTTATCAAGTCCAAGGCCAAAAAGACGCCGCTGCAGATGCTTCTGCGCGGACAGAACCTGGTGGGGTACCGTAATTACGCCGACGACGTGGTCGACCGTTTCGTGGCGCTGGCCTGTGAGAACGGCATGGACATATTCCGGGTGTTCGATGCACTCAATGACACGCGGAACATTGAGGCGGCGGTGCGCGCCGTCAAGAAGCACGGCGGTCACGCGCAGGGTACGCTCTGTTACACAATCAGCCCGGTGCACACCATCAAGAAATTCGTGGAGTATGCGCGCGAGCAGAAGCAGCTCGGGGTCGATTCCATTTGCATTAAAGATATGGCAGGCATCCTTTCGCCGATCATGGCCGAACGGCTGGTGAGCGCCCTTGTCAAGGAGCTCGATATACCCATTCAGTTGCATTGCCATGCCAGCTCGGGCATGGCGATTTCCAGCTACGTCGAAGGTGTGCGGGCCGGCGCGGGCGCCATCGATTGCGCCATCGCGGCGATGGCGGGCACCAGCAGCCAGCCGCCCGTGGAGACCATGGCGGCGATATTCGCGGAAACCGATTATCATGCGGACCTCGAC
>Ga0182027_10009935_pt1 | contig 13596 bp, 8 predicted proteins | sample 712E1DmetaG_FD_121300 | JGI IMG/M metagenome (GOLD analysis project Ga0182027, IMG submission 121300) | Permafrost microbial communities from Stordalen Mire, Sweden - 712E1D metaG (Illumina Assembly) | ecosystem: Environmental > Terrestrial > Soil > Wetlands > Permafrost | place: Sweden...
GAAGTCAAGGACCGTCCCCACGTCTCCCGCGCCGTCCCCCTGGCGGCCGCCAGCGTCGAAGAAGCGCTCGAAGACGCCGGGCTTGACGCCAGCGCCATGACCCGCGACGAACTGCGCGCCATCGGCGTCATGGTCGGCTCCGGCGGCGGAAGCCAGGACTTCACCGAGGAGCAGTACCGCCTCTTCTACACCGGCCACCAGAAGCAGTGCAGCGTCTACACCATTCCCACCGGGACCATCGGCACCCTGGCCAGCGAAGTCTCCATGCGCTTCGGGTTCCGCGGCCTGAGCCACATCGTCTCCACCGGCTGCACCTCGTCCACCGACGCCATCGGCTACGCCTTCCACCACATCCAGCGCGGGTCGCTTCACACCGCCGTGGCGGGCGGCGTGGATTCGCCCATCGCGCCCCTGATCCTGCGCGGCTTTCAATTGATGCGCATCATGTCCACGCGCTGGAACCAGGAGCCGCAACGCGCCTCGCGCCCGTTCTCGCGCGACCGCGACGGCTTCGTGATCGCCGAAGGCGCGTGGTTCTTCGTGATGGAAGACATGGAGCGGGCCCGTGCGCGGGGCGCGCACATCTACGGCGAAATCGCCGGCTACGGGTCCACCTGCGAGGCGTATCACCGCGTACGGTTGGAGGAGTGCGGCGAGGAGCCCGCCCGCGCCATCGGCATGGCGTTGGACGAAGCCGGCATCCAGCCCTCGGACGTGCAGTACATCCACTACCACGGCACCTCCACCGAGCTGAACGACCGCATCGAAACCCGCGCCGTGAAACTGGCCTTCGACGGCCACGCCTACAAGCTCGCCGGTTCGTCGCTCAAGAGCCTCATCGGCCACCCGCAAGGCGCTTGCGGCGCCGCCGGAATCGCCGCCACACTGCTCGCCATGCGCGACGGCGTAGTGCCGCCCACCATCAACATCGAAGAACCCGATCCCAATTGCGACCTGGACTACGTTCCCGAAGTCGGACGCAAGCTGCACATCGAGCACGCCGTGGCCAATTGCATCGCCTTCGGCAGCAAGAATTCCGCCATGGTATTGAGAAGGGTGTAGAACCCGCGGCGAGTTCCAGGAAAAGGACAAATGCCGGCGAGCGCTCGGAGGAAAACACCCGCCGGCCGGCCCGCGAGAAACTGCACGGCAGGCCAATCAAAAAACTACTACATCTTGAGTGACGTTCCCACGGTGCGAAAGGTTGCAGAAGTGTAACAAGACTCAACGGTAGGGCGGGGCCGCTGCCCGGCAAGCCCGCTACCCGCCCAGCGTCTCGCGGATCACCCCGGCGATACTGGCGCTGAACGTATCCACCTGACCGGCGTCGGCGCCTTCCACCATCACCCGCGCCAGTGGTTCGGTGCCCGAAAAGCGCACCAGCACCCGTCCCGAACCGGCCAGCGCTTCCTCCGCCCGGCGGATTTCGCGCGCCACCGCCGGGTGCTCCAACAGCCCCTGCTTTTCGCGCACGCGGATGTTCACCAGCTTCTGCGGATAGACTTCCAGGCCGGCCGTCAGCTCGTCCAGCCCCGTACCAGCCAGGCGCGCGATTTCGAACAGTTTCAGGGCCGTCAGGATGCCGTCTCCGGTGGTGGCGTACTCGCGGAAAATCACGTGGCCCGACTGCTCACCGCCCAGCGCGGCGTCCCGGCGCACCATTTCCTCCAGCACGTACTTGTCGCCCACCGGAGTCCGGATCATGCCGATGCCTTCGCACTCCAGCGCCCGTTCCAGTCCCAGGTTGGCCATCACCGTCGAGATCACCGTATCGCCGGTCAAACGGCCGGCCGCTTTCCAGGCGCGCGCGGCCGCCAGCAGGACGCCGTCACCGTTGACGATGCGCCCGCTTTTCGCCACGAAGATCGCCCGGTCGGCATCCCCGTCGAACGCCGCGCCGAAATCCGCCCGCTGCTCCACCACCTCGCGCGCCAGGTTCTCCGGATGCAGCGCGCCGCAATTGAGATTGATGTTGCGCCCGTCGGGTGACGCGCCCACCGTCGCCACTTCCGCGCCCAGTCCCCGGAACAGTTCCGGCGCCAGGCGCCAGGCTGCGCCGTTGCCGCAATCCAGCACCAGCCGCACCCCGTCGAAGCGCACCGCCGCGGTGGAGCGCAGGTAGTCCAGATACTGGCGATCCAGATCCTCGTCCACTTCGAGCGGCGCCGGATGCGGCTCGGGCTCATGGCCGCGCAGCCGCAGCAGGGCGTCCTCGATGGCTAGTTCCTCGCCGTCCGGCAGCTTGAATCCGCTGTGGGTGAAAACCTTGATGCCGTTGTCCTGGTACGGATTGTGGGAGGCGGAGATCATCACGCCGGCGGCGAACGGCCCGGTGCGCGTCAGCCGGGCCACTCCCGGAGTAGTGATCACGCCGGCATACCGCGCGCGCACCCCGCGCCGGCCGAGGCCGCCCGCCACCAGGGCCGCGATCCAGCCCCCCGACTCGCGGGTGTCGGCGCCGATCAGCACCTCCGATCCGCGGCCGTTCGCCGTCACGTCCTCGCCCAGCGCCTCGCCGAAAGCGAACACCGTTCGCGGGTCCAGCGGGAACTCTCCCGCCACGCCTCGAATGCCGTCCGTACCGAATAGCCGTTTCGCCAAATCGTTCTCCTGGAAACCAGTCTGCCCGCCGCCTACCGCTTCATCGTGATGGTAACGGTAACCTGCGGCTCCGATTGAAATCGCACGTACGGATCCTGCACGAACGCGTTCACGTGAAACCTGCCGGACCCCACCACCGACGACACGTCCACGCTGTCGGTCAGCGCCGACCGGACGGCGGCCACGCGGCCGGCCGGACCCACGATGGTCAGTTGCTTTGGGTCGGCCTCCTGGCTCGCCACCTTGTATCCGCTCTGGGGGTTTCCCGAAATCCGCACTTCCACCGGCACCGCGCGCGTCGCCCGCTTGTCGAACTCCAGACGAATCTGCGAAGGGATGGAGCCCGCCATGCGCACCCCGCGCGGCAGCTTCACGTTGCCGCCGCCGACCGGGAACGTGCGAACCCCCGGCGCCACGCTCGACAGGTCGAGGATCACCTGCGGATGCATTCCGCTCGCTCCGGCCATGCCGCTCAGCTCTCCCGACGGTCCGCGCAATTCGAGCTTGACCGAACTGACGGGCTCGGCGCTGAATTCCATGTCGTCCGGCAGGTTCTTATACTCCACCGGGACCACCGGAAACGCGGACAGCTCCGGCTCGTTCCACACCATCGCCCACAACACCGTGGCGACCGCCAGCGCCAGCAGCTTCCACCAGAAGTTCCTCACCACCAGCCGGCCCAGCTTCCCGATCGCCCGCATCATGGCTCCATCACACTTCCCTGCTGCGCCTTCTCCGGCGCCGGCGGCCGGGCCGAAGCCACCAGAATATCGGGTGGAAACTCCTCCGGCGGAGCGGCGGTGGGACGCGCCGCGCCGAAATGATGGTGGATGCGCTCCATCATCTCGGGAACCGTCAGCCCGCCGGCGAGCTCGCCGAAGGAAGCCGCCGAAATCCGCCCGGTTTCCTCGGATACCACCAGCGCCAGGCAGTCGCTCTCTTCGGTGATACCGATGGCCGCGCGGTGCCGCGTGCCCAGTTTGCGCGCCAGGTTTGGCTGCGTGGTCAGCGGCAGGAAGCAGGCCGCCGCCGCTATGCGGTCCTTTTGGACGATGACCGCGCCATCGTGCAGCGGCGGTCCCGGCTGGAAGATGGAGAGCAGCAGGTCGCGCGAGACCAGGGCGTCCAGCCGCACGCCGCTTTCAATGAAGGTGCGCAGCCCAATATCGCGCTCCAGCACGATCAGCGCCCCGACCTGCTGCTGCGCGAGCAGTTCCACCGCCATCTGGATTTCGCTGACGGCCTCCGGCACGCGATATCCCCGCGCCAGGCCGAACCACCGTTTCCGTCCGATGCGCGCCAGCGTGCGCCGGATCTCGGAGGCGAACAGCACGATGATGGCCAGTCCCAGGAACGGCACGATGGTGTCGAGCACCGACCGGAGGGCTTCGAGGCCCGCCCACGCCGCCAGCGCGTACAGCGACACGATCGCCAGAATTCCCACCAGGATGTGTCCCGCCCGCGTTCCCCGCACCACCATCAGGCACTGGTACACCACCACGGCCACCACCAGCAGATCGACGATCCCGGTGAGACTGAGCGTCGGCGTGTAGCGCAGAAACCGCAACCAATAGGTCATGGTGGAATTTCAAGCCCCGAAACAACTAGTTTAGCAACCGGGGGAGCGGCCGCTGTGGGGCGGACCCCCTGGTCCGCGGCCGGCCCCCTGGCCGGCCTCTTGTTGGTTACTGGCGATCGATCCTGCGAGCTGGTAGCGGGTCCGGGGGGACCCGCGCGGACCAGGGGGTCCGCCCCACCGGGCCGCTACAATGAGTCCATGCCCTTCACTTCCATCCCCGAAGCCATCGAGGAGATCCGCGCCGGACGCATCCTGATCGTGGTGGACGACGAGGACCGTGAAAACGAGGGCGACCTCACCGTCGCCGCCGAAGCCGTAACCCCCGAGATCGTCAACTTCATGGCGACTTACGGCCGCGGCCTCATCTGCCTGGCGCTTACTCCCGAGCGTTGCGACCACCTGCATCTGCCGCCCATGAGCCCGCTCAATACCTCCAACTTCGGTACCGCCTTCTGCGAGTCCATCGACGCCCGCGACGGCGTCTCCACCGGCATTTCCGCCGCCGACCGCACGCGCACCATCCTGACGGCCATCGACCCCAACTGCCGGCCCGGCGACCTGGCCCGCCCCGGCCACGTCTTCCCCCTGCGCGCCCGCGAAGGCGGCGTCCTGGTGCGCGCCGGCCAGACGGAAGCGTCCGTCGACCTCGCCCGCCTCGCCGGCCTCACTCCCGCCGGCGTCATCTGCGAAGTCATGAACGACGACGGCACCATGGCGCGCGTCCCCCAGTTGAAGGAGTTCTGCGGCCGCCACCACCTGAAGATGGTCTCCGTGGCCGAGTTGATCCGCTATCGCATGAAGACCCAGCGCTTCGTCCGCCGCGTGGCCGAAGGCTCCCTCGAGACCGAATTCGGCGAGTTCCGCACGGTTGCCTTCACCAGCGACATGGCCCCCGAGTACCACCTGGCGCTGGTCCGCGGCGACGTGGCCGGCAAGGAGTCGGTGCTGGTGCGGATGCACGCCCGCTGCGCGTATGGCGACGTTTTCGGCAGCGTCCGTTGCGACTGCTCCCGGCTGGTCCGCGGTTCCCTGCGCGCCATCGCCGCCGAGGGCTCGGGCGTTCTGGTCTACCTTCACGAAACCGGCCCCGGGTTCCGCATCGAACAGGTCAACTACGGCGAACCGCGCCTGGTGTCCCACGACCCCGATTTCACACACTCCAAGAGCGACGCCGGCCAACGCCAGTTGCAGCACGAGCACGGCCTGGGAGCGCAGATTCTTTCCGACCTGGGGCTGCACACCATCCGCCTGCTGACCAACCACCCGCGGCGGATCGTGGCGCTGGAAGGCTTCGGGATCGAGATCGTAGAGCAGGTGCCTGTTGAGCGGTAAATCGTCGCCGGGCGAACTCGACTGCTTCGCCGCGATCGACTTCGAGACCGCGGACTATGGCCGGGACAGCGCCTGCGCCGTGGCGCTGGTCAGAGTCGAGCGAAACCGGATTGTCGACCGCGTCTCCAGCCTGATCCGTCCACCGCGCCGCGAGTTTGTCTTCACGTACATTCACGGCATCACGTGGGAGATGGTGCGGGACGCTCCGGCCTTCGACCAGCTTTGGCCGGAACTGGATCGTTGGATGCGCGGAGTCCGCTTCCTGGCTGCGCACAACGCCAGCTTTGATCGCGGCGTTCTGGAGGCCTGTTGCCGCTCGAGCGGTTTGACGCCCCCCGGCATCCCCTTCGAGTGCACCGTCCGCATGGCCCGAGCCGTATTCGGCATCTACCCCACCCGGCTCGACTGCGTTTGCCGGGCGCTGGGGATTCCCCTGGTCCACCATCGGGCCGAATCGGACGCGGAGGCTTGCGCCAGGATTGTGCTCGCCGCACGGCAGCGGAAGTGCGCCACGTAGCCGGCGGGATGCGGGGCGCGCCCGCCGCGCCAAGCCGCCCCGCCATAGGTTATATTGGTCTCCAAAGCCTATGTGCCGCTCGCCGGCTCCCGGTTGCCTACTCGCGTTAGCTTTCTGCGGATTGCCGGCCATGGCGGCGACGTTCGGCGTTGTCGTGCCCCACACCGCGCCCGTGGCGGACATCGCCATCGATCAGGCCCGGAACCGGCTCTACCTCCTGAACCCCACAGTCAATCCGCCCACGGTCGAGGTTTACAATACCGCCACCAAGCCGCCCAGCCTCGCGCCGGGAACTTCGTCGATCGCCGTGGACCCCGTACCGCTCTCCATGGCGATGTCCCGGTCCGGCCGATACCTCTATGTCGCCTGCTACACCAGCGCGGCGCTCGACATCATCGATCTGAATCAATTGGCCAGGGTTGCGACCGTGAGGCTCTCGGCCAATCCGGAAGCGGTTGCCGTGGGCTACGACGAGAAGGTCCTGATCAGCACCATCGGCACCTCCACCGGGCAAGGCATCCTGAGCGTCTACGACCCCAACGCCACCGCCGCCAACTCGCTGCGGGCGCTGGTGGTGGCGCCCGCCGCGCCCACCGTCCCCACGCTTCCGCCGCCCGGCGACAACGCCTACCTGTCGGGGCACAGCCGCATGGCGGCCACGCCCGACGGCAAGACCATCGTCGGCGTTCACGAGCAGGCCGCCTCGCGGGCGGTTTGGGTCTATGACGTCGCCTCCGCCACGGTGCTGCGCTCCCGCACCATCGCCAACAGCGGTTCGAACGCTTCGCCCCCGACTGCCATTCTGGCGGTTTCGCCCGACGGCTCGCGGTTGCTCTCGGGCAACATCCTCTTCGATGCCACGTCCCTGCTGGTGCTGGGGCAGCAGAATGCCAACAATGCGCCGTTCACCTTCGCCGCCGGATCGAATTTCTCCACCCAGACCGCGCAGGGCGGAGCGGTGTTCACACCCGATGGCAAAAGCCTCCTCACGGCATACAACATCGTTCCCGTCCAGAGCCCGGCGGCGCAGGTTGGTACCAGCCAGTTGCTGGTCAACAGTCCGGACAACCTGCTCGTCCAGTTGGGTTTCCAGCTTCCCGAACAGTTGAGCGGCAAACTGGCGATCACCTCCGATGGCGCGGCTGTTTACGCCATCTCCGAATCCGGATTCATGCAGTTACCCATCGGCACGGTACAGCAGACTTCCCCCATCGCGGTGCCGGACTCCAATGTCGCCCTGCTGGCCACCGACCAGTGCGGCGTCACCGCGGCGCAGAACTCGGCGGTCATATCCGTGCGCAATGCGGGCGGCAGCCGCATGGCCGTCACCGCCCAGGTCCTCGCCAGCACCGCCACTTCGGTGCAGGTCAAGACCACCGCCAAATCCTACGGCGCGGACCTGACCGCCCAGATCAACCCCAACGTGAGCAGGACGCTGGGCACGGCCGCCCCGGACCAACTGCTGATTCAATCCTCCGAGGCCGTCAATATCATCCCCGCGGTGCGAATCTACCAGAACAACCGCAATGCCGAAGCGCGCGGCAACATCGTCCCCGTGGACACCGGCGCGGGGAGTCTGGGACTGACCGACCTGGTGGCCGACCCCGCCCGCCCGCGGCTCTACATCGCCAATCCGGGCCTGAACCGCATCGAAGTGTTCGACACCCAGCAGCAGCAGTTTCTGACCCCCATCCCCACCGGCCAGTTGCCGCGCTCCATCGCGCTGGCCGGCGACGGCAACACGCTCTATGTCGCCAATAGCGGCGGCGAGTTCCTCACCGTGGTGGACGTGAGCAAGCTGGCGGTCACCGGCACGGTGGCTTTCCCGCCGCTGCCCTTCGGATCCACTTTGGCGATTCTGACCCCGCTGCTGGTGGTGTCCACCCAGCACGGCCCGCAGGTGATGATGTCCGACGGTTCGCTGTGGCAGGTGGCCGGCAACACGGTGACGCCGCGCATTCTCAATCCGCTGGTTTTCGGGACGGCCACGACGGTTTCCACACCGGCCCAGGCGTCCTTCGTGGCTTCGTCCGAAGGGTCTTACGCCCTGCTGCTCGCTGGCTCAGGGGCCGGGTATCTGTATAGCGCTTCGGACGACGATTTCATCGCCACGCGCCAGGTCGTGTCCACGCCGATTACCTCCACCTACTTCGGCGCGGCGTCGGCCGGGCCCAACGGGAGTTATTTCCTGGTCGACGGGCTGCAATTGAACTCCTCCCTAACCATCGTCTCCACCAGCGCCACCGGCGGCGGCGGACTGCCGGGCCCCGCCGCTCCCACCGCCGTCACGACGCGCCCCGTATCGGCGGTAGCCGCCGTGAACGCGCAGTCTTTCGTGCGCTTCTCCACCCCCATCCGCGCCAACGCCGCCACCGCGCCCGGCGATGCCGGCCTGGTGGAACTGGTGAGCGTTTCCTCGCAGTCCGCCACCGCCAGCGCCAACGCCCTGGAAGGACCCTTGAACCAGGTGACCGGCGCGGCGCGCGTCAACGTTCCCGGCTGCGGCATGGCCTACGATGCCGCCGGCGCCACGGTCTATGCGCTCACCGCGTCGGGCTTGAGCGTCATCCCGCTGACTCCCGCCGCCTCCGCCGCGCCGCAGGTTTCCTCCGGCGGGGTAGTCAATCTGGCCAACTACCAGGCGCGGATTGCGCCCGGCGGGCTACTGGCGATTTTCGGCAAAAACCTGGCGGCCAACGCGGTCTATTCGAGCACGCCGCTGCCCACGCTGCTGGGGGGCGCGTGCGTGACCCTGAACAATGTGGCCATCCCCCTGATCGCCGCCTCCGCCACGCAGATCAACGCGCAAGTGCCGCCCACCCTGGCGGCCGGCAGCTACCCGCTGGTGATCCGCTCGGTTGCGAGCCAGACGGCGTCGAGCGCGGTGAATGTGACGGTGGCCAGGTATGCCCCGGCGGTCTTTGTCGATCAGCAGGGAGCGGCGATCTTCCACCAGGACGGCGTCCGCGTGGACCAGGATCACCCGGCCACACGCGACGAACCCCTGACTATCTTCGCCACCGGACTGGGAGTGACCACGGGCGGGAAAGTGACGGCCGGCGTCCCGTCGCCCTCCAGTCCCCTGGCGGTCACCGCCCCCGTGACCTTGTTCTTTGGCAATCCCACCATAAGCAATTCGGGTGTGATTGTGGACTGGAGCGGGCTGGCGCCCGGGGAAATCGGCGTGTATCAGATCGATTGCCGGATTCCGGGCGACCACTTGAGCGGCAACGGCCTGCCCGTGACTCTCGAAATCGGCGGCGCCGCCAGCCCCACCACCGGCGCCAATGTGGCGCTGGTCTATGTGGACTGAGGCGGATTGACTTGGGTGATACTATTACCGCTAGAGGCCCGTCCGGGCGCCGGGCGGGAACGCGGTTGCCGGCGCGGGCAGCGCGGCTGTCATAATATGTAAGACAATCAGTGAGGTGAGGAATTCATGCGCGTGATACGTATTCTCGTGGTCGTGGCGGCCGCCCTGCTGGCTCTTTCGTCGTGCAACCGGGATCCCAACGTCGCCAAGAAGCGCTACGTCGAGAGCGGGAACAAGTACTTCGAAAAGGGCAAGTACAAGGAAGCGGTCCTGATGTACCGCGACGCGCTGCAAAAGGACAGGAAATTCGGCCAGGCCCACTACCGCCTGGGGTTGACGTACCTCAAGATGAACAGCCTGCAGGAAGGCGTCCGCTCCCTGCGGCGAGCCCTGGAGTTCCTCGGTCCCAACGATGCGGAACGCTGGGACGCCATAGTCAGGCTCTCTGCGATCTTCGTCACCGTAGGCGGCCGCGACAAGCAACTCCAGGCCGAAGTGGAGGCGAACTGCAAGCTGCTGCTGGACCGCGACCCCAACTCCTTCGACGGCCACCATCTCAACGCCGAGTTGCAAACCGTGCGCGCCATGGATGCCTTGCGGACGGGAAGCCGGGACGAAGCGAAGAAACTGCTCGACGACGCCCTCGAAGAATATCAGAAGGCCGACTCCATCAAGCCCGGTCAGGTGAACGTGATGGAGGAGATCGCGGGCGTCTACGGCCTGGAGGGGAATTTCCCGGCCGCCGAGCAGATGTACCGCAAGGTGCTGGCTTCCGACAAGACGCAGGTGAGGGCCTACCTCAGCCTCTACGACCTGGCGGTCCGGCAAAGACGCGCGGATGTCGCCGAGCAGGTGCTCAAAGAAGGGTACCGGAACAATCCCAAGGAGTTCCTGTTTCTGCAGAGACTGGCGTTTCTGTACCGCGCCGAGAGCCGCCACGACGACATGATCAAGACCCTGGACGAAATCAAGGCGCACGCCAAGGAGTACGCCGACGCCTACATAGCTGTCGGCAACTTTTACCTCTGGCTGGCCGACTACGATTCGGCCATCCGCGAATATGGCGACGGCATGGCCAAGGATCCCAAGCGGCGCCCCGACTACCAGAAGCACATCATCGAAGTGCTTTTGCGCCAGGGCAAGCGGGCCGAAGCCGCCGCCATCAACGACGAGATTCTGAAGAACAACTCCAACGATCCCGACGCCAAGAGCCTGGATGCCTCGCTCAAACTGGACAAGGGCGATATCCTCCGCGCGCAGGCGGAACTGCAGCAGGTGGTCACGCAGTCTCCCGACAACCCCGTGGCCCATTACAACCTGGGCCGCGCCTATGCCATGCGCCGGGAATGGGAACAGGCCCGCCAGCAGTTCGCCAAGGCGATCGAGATCCGGAGCGATTATCTCGGGGCGCGCCTCGCCATGGCGCAGTTGATGGGAGTGCGCGGGGAGTACCCCGCGGCTATCAAGGCGGCGCAACAGGCGTTGGCAGTCGACCCCAACAACCTGACCGCCCGGCTGATCTGGAGTGCGGCGCTGGTCAACCTCAAGAGATATCCCGAGGCCCACGCCATGCTGGACGCCCTCCAGGCGCGCAACCCCAATTCGCCCGACGTCCTGTTCCAACAGGCGCAGCTCGACCTGGTCGAAAACAAATACAAAGACGCCGAAACCACCTTCCGCAAGGCTTACGATCTGAACCCCGCCAATCCACGCGGCCTGTTGGGGCTCACCGAGGCCTACATGGTTCAGGGCAAGAGCGACCAGGCCATGGCCACGCTGCAAACCGAAGCCGACAAAGCACCGGCCAGGCTCGACCTGCAGGTGGCCCTGGCCGATACGGCCGCCAGAACCGGCCGGTTTGACATCGCCATCCAGCGCTATCAGCGAGTTGCGGATTCCCTGCAAAAGGGATCCAAACAGCGCGCCGACGTTTTGCTGCGCATGGGAGAGGCCTATCGCCGCAAGGGCGACCTGGAGAATTCCATCGCCAGCCTGGAGAAGGCGCGCGAGATCAGTCCCGACAGCATCATGGTGCTTAGCAACCTGGCCCTGGTGCTCGATCAGGCGAGCCGGTGGCCCGAGGCCAAGAAGGTTTACGAAGTCGCTCTCAAAATCGATCCCAATAACGCGATTGCGCTCAATAACCTGGCGTATCTGGAGTCGGAGCACGGCGGCGACCTCAACGAGGCCCAGACCTTGGCCCAGCGCGCCAAGCAGTTCCTCCCGAACCGCCCCGAGATCTCGGACACCCTGGGCTGGATTTACCTGAAGCGCAACCTCCCCGATAATGCGGCCGATATCTTCGCGGAACTCGTCCGCGCCAATCCGCACTCCTCCACCTTCCGCTACCACCTCGGCCAGGCTTATAACCAGAAGGGCGACAGGGCGGCCGCGACGCGCGAGTTGAACGCCGCGCTGCGCGAGAATCCCCCGGCCCCGGAAGAGAAGGATATCAAGGAACTCCTGCGGCGCCTCGGCCAGTAGGCCGGCCCATCGGAATCCGCCGGAGGAACGGGCCGGCAGGCAGCCCCGGCTACCAGCGCGTGGACCGGGGCTGAAGCCGGGCTCTCACCCCAGCCGCACCTTCACCATGGTGTAGGAGTGCGGCGCGAACCGCAGCGCGAGTCTACTCCCCCGCGCCGCCGCGGTGCGCTCCGCCGGTTGGACCTTGACGGAGCCGAAATCGTTCTCGGCTTTGATATCGGGGCCGTTCACTTCGGTGATGGCCGCACTGCCGGAGAACTCCTTGTCCTCGGCTTCCACCTCGGCGTCGATGGCCTGGTCGCGGTGACGGTTGACCACGTTCAGCACCAGCGTGCCGTTGTCATAGGCAGCCGAGGCGTCCAGATACGGCACGTCGCCGAAGCGGCGGCTCGCGTACTTCGGGCTGTCCACGAACAGTTCCAGCGCCGTTCCCTTGCTGTTGTTGGCGAACAGCCGCAGCGGGTGATAAATGGTCTGCAGGAACAGGCCTTCGTCGCTGGTGAAGATGGGCGCGATCACGTTGACGAGTTGCGCCAGGTTGGCGATCTTCACGATGTGCGAATGGTTCAGGAACGAGTTCAGGAACGTCGCCACAACCAGCGCGTCCTCCAGGTTGTAGCGCTCTTCGAGCGCGCGCCTTCCGCGTTCCGCCGCCCCGTTGCGCGCGCGATACCACACGTTCCACTCGTCCCAGGCGATGTAGATGCGGCGGCTGCGGGGCAACCCCGAGAGCGCCGCGCGGATGGTGCCCTCGGCGGTTTTGATGCGCTCGTCAAGCTCGAGCGAACTGGCCATGAACTCGCCGAAGTCGTTTTCCGCGTTGCCCACGTACAGATGCAGGGACAGGTAGTCGGCGTGGTTCTTCAGGAAGTCGAGGACGGTGCGGTTCCAGCCGGTCCAATCCGCGTCGGGGCCGAAGTTGGAGCTGCCGGCGGCGATCAGCTTGATGTTGGGGTCGGTCCACTTCATCAGCTTGGCGGCTTCCAGGGCGAACTTGCCGTAGTCTTCGGCGCTGCGGTGACCCATCTGCCACGGACCGTCCATCTCGTTGCCCAGGCCCCAGTAGGTGACCTTCCAGGGCTGCTGGCGGCCGTTGGCGCGGCGGAGGCGCGTCATGGAAGTGTCCTCGGCGGAGTTGCAATACTCCACCCACTGCTGCGCCTCTTCCCACGTGCCCGTGCCCAGGTTGGCGCAGACATACGGCTCCGTGCCCAGCATTTCGGCGTACTTCAGGAATTCGTGCGTGCCGAAGCGGTTGTTCTCGACGCGGCCCCAGGCCATTTCGAGGCGCGGCGTGCGCTGGTCGCGCGGCCCGATGCCGTCCTTCCAATGGTAGTTCGACGAGAAGTTGCCGCCCGGCCAGCGCAGCAGCCCGACCTTCAGCCCCTTGACGGCCTCCAGGACGTCCTTGCGGTATCCGTCGGCATCGGAGAGCTTCGATCCCTCCTGGAACACGCCGCCGTCCACGCAGCGGCCCAGATGCTCCACGAAATTGCCGTAGAGCTTGGGGTCGATTTGGGAGATGACGCGGTCGGTATCGATCTTGATGCGCGCGCGGCCGGGAGCCTGCTGGGCCCGCGCGAGAAGTGGAGCGGCTATGGCAGCCTTAGTGAAAGCGCGTCTGGAGAGCATCGGTTGTAGCCGCCTATAATGATACGCGAAGTGGAGGCGTGGGGCGGACGCCCTCGTCCGCGGCCGGCCCCCTGGCCGGCCTTTCGCCAGCAGCAAGCCGCAACCGCATCGCGCGGGAGGTCGCGGGCGTCCGGGACA
>Ga0182027_10009936_pt1 | contig 13596 bp, 10 predicted proteins | sample 712E1DmetaG_FD_121300 | JGI IMG/M metagenome (GOLD analysis project Ga0182027, IMG submission 121300) | Permafrost microbial communities from Stordalen Mire, Sweden - 712E1D metaG (Illumina Assembly) | ecosystem: Environmental > Terrestrial > Soil > Wetlands > Permafrost | place: Sweden...
AATATAATTTAATTGAATTAATAATAATTAACAGGTTTTTACAATAAGGAAAGATAATACATCTGAAATACATTTACAACTTGTTTCCTGTTTTTTGTAATTGATTATTTATCCTTCCATAAAACGACATAAAAGAACTTCTATCAATAAGGTATTCAACATAAATCATTTCTTTCGCAAGTCTCGCCTTTCATCGCTACTTTTAATCAACTTATGTTTTACAAAATCTGACCTAGATCTTGTCTCGTTCTTATACCAGAAAAAAAATTCTTTCTGTCTTTTTTTCTCATCAGGCTTTTTTGCCACATAGACTTTTTTCCCTGTATAAGGATCTGTGCCGGTATAATATACAAGCGTTGAAAGAGTCATAGGAGTCGGCGTGAAATCCTGTACCTGTTCAGGCCGGATACCCAAGTTTTTTACTTCATTTGCAAGCGTCCTCATATCATTGTCAGTACATGCCGGATGGGAGGATATGAAATATGGAATTAATTCATAATTGAAATTGTTTGCTGAAACAATTTCATCAAAATGTTTCTTCAGCGTCCGGAACAAACTGAAGGGAGGTTTTCTCATTTGAGTCAGAACAGCTGAGGAAGTATGTTCCGGAGCTACTTTCAGTCTGCCCGAAACATGGCCTTTTATAAGTTCATGAAGATAATCTATTTCAGCTTTGCCTGCATTTTTGTTCCATTCTGGGAATAATAGGTCATATCTCACACCACTACCTATGAATGCTTTCTTTATGCCGGCAGTTTTGTTAATCTTCCTGTACAGATTTGTCAGCTGATGATGATTGGTATCCAGGTTTTTACATACTCCTGGCCAGATACAGGATGGACGTGAGCATTTTGAACATAAAGACATCTCTCTTCCTTTCATCCTGTACATATTTGCAGATGGACCACCCAGGTCTGAAATATAACCTTTGAAATCCGGAAGTGAAGATATCTTATCTATCTCATTCATAATTGATTTCTCCGACCTGCTTACAATCTGCTTTCCCTGATGTGCCGCTATTGCACAAAAGCTACAGCCTCCGAAGCATCCACGGTGAATATTAACCGAGAATTTTATCATTTCATAGGCTGGGATTTGCCCCTTTTTATTATATTTCGGATGGGGCATATACATGTATGGCAGATCATATGAGCTGTCTGCTTCGGCCTCATCCATTGGAGCAAATGGTGGGTTAATAACTACATTAAAATTGCCTGAAGGCTCAATTAATCGAGCTGCATCTATTTTATTCGATTCCTTTTCAAAAACAACAAAATTTTCTGCAAACAATGATTTATCAGACCTGCATTTTTCGAACGAATGAAGAAAAATATCGAACCATGACTTTCGAACCGGCAATGAGTTTTCTTTTTCAGCAATAAACCCTGTTTGAGATATAGTTTTAAGCGATTGGAATGGAACCCCTTTGCTTAATAATTTCACTATTTCTCTTATCGGCTGTTCACCCATTCCGTAAACCAATAAATCTGCACCACTGCTTATAAGTATTGATGGTTCCAGGATATCCTTCCAATAATCATAATGGGTTAAACGGCGCATTGAAGCTTCTATTCCTCCAATTACTACTGGCACACCGGGAAAAATATTCTTTAAGATTTTGGTATAGACAATTGTAGGATAATCAGGTCGGAATCCTGCTTTGCCACCAGGAGTATAGGCATCATCGGAACGTAACCTTCGGGCAGCTGTATAATGATTTACCATCGAATCCATATTCCCTGCAGTGACAGCAAAAAAATGTCTGGGTCGTCCAAGTTTACGGAAATCTCTCAGGTCATCTTTCCAGTTTGGCTGAGGAACTATTGCTACCTTGAAGCCTTCATTTTCTATAACTCTTCCTATCACAGCAGGGCCGAAAGAAGGGTGATCCACATATGCATCGCCGCTGAATATAATAACATCAAGCTCGTCCCATCCATTTGAGTCTGCCTCTTTTTTTGTGACAGGTAGATATTTGCCTTTTGAATCAAATTGAGTTCTCACGATCGCAATTTACTTAAAATTACTAACTTGCCTTGAAATGTGATATCAACAAACGCTAAAACTGATAATTATTATGAGAACATGGTTCTCTCCAGTCCCAAGATATATTAAGAGAGAAGTCCTGATTGCTGTATTTTGTATTTCTGCATTACTCCTGCTGCCCCTCAAAATCATGGCTCAGAGCTCCGGTAAAAGACCTCAAATAGGTCTCTCATTAAGTGGTGGCGGCGCTTGTGGATTAGCACATGTCGGACTATTAAAGGTTATGGAGGAGGCCGGTTTAAGACCTGATTTTATTACAGGTGTAAGCATGGGAAGTATTATTGGGGGACTCTATTCAATTGGATACAGTGCCGATAGTCTTGAAAAAATAGTTAAAATTATAAACTGGGAAAAACTATTCTCAAACCAGATACCGGAAGACAAGATAATCTTTCCCGAAAAAAAACATTACCTGAACAGCATTATCTCCTTCCCGGTTACATTTAAAAATGTGGTGTTGCCATCAGGATTAATAAACGGGCAACAAATAGAAATGACATTGAGTTATTATGCCTGGCCAGCAGCAGATATTAATGATTTTTCAAAACTTCCCATTCCATTTATGTGTCTTGCCATGGACTTAGTAAAATGCCAGAGAGTTGAACTTAAGAAGGGCTATCTGGCAGAAGCCATGAGAGCAAGCATGTCTGTTCCTTCGATCATGACTCCGGTGAAGATTGACTCACTCTGGCTTATTGACGGTGGATTTTTAAGGAACTTTGCAGTAAGTGAACTTCGGGAAATGGGTGCAGATATTATCATTGGATCATATGTTGGTGGAAAATTTACTAAGGAAGATAAACTTCAGACTGCTCCCGATATTCTGAAGCAACTTGGTTTCTACGCAAGTGTAATTGACTATAAAGAAGAAAAAAAACTTGTCAATTATTTGATAGAACCTCCTCTTGATGATTTCATAGGTACAGAATTTGATAAAGCCGATACCATTATTCAAAGAGGATACAGAGCTGCTGTGCCATTCAGGGAAAAATTCAGGAAACTGGCTGATTCTCTTAATAAAATTGCTCCCCAGAAGCAACCTGAAAACATTATGAACAAAAAGGATTATTCTTTCAGTAGAATTGAAGTCAATGGCAATAAGATCCACTCAGACAAACAAATACTTAAAGTTCTGGATATCAATCCAGGAGAAAAAGTCAATAAAAACCTGCTTGAAGAGAATATGGAGCTTCTTTATGGAAAACTGTGGTTTGAAAAAGTGAAATACAAATTTGTCAGGCATAACGATTCCCTGATCCTTGTGATAGATTGTGTCGAAAAACCAAGAGCAATTATTTATGGATCTGTCCATTATGATGAAGCTTTAAATTCCGGAGCCATTATTGGTCTGACAATAAATAACTTGCTTTCAGACAGATCAATCATTGACATAAACTCATCAATTGGAGAGTATTACAGATTGCAATTCGATTATTTCCAGTTTGCCGACAGATATAATAAATTTGGTCTTTCGGCCAATATCTATGCCGATAATACACTTCTGCCAATGCAATCGGTTAGAGGTGACCTTGGAAATTATTTAAGCAGAAATCTTTACTCTGGAATCAGTCTTGTAAAAAGATTCGGACTTAATCATATGATGGATTTCTCAGCAAGATATGATATATTGAACCTGTTTCCTGAATTCGCTACCAGTGAACATTTAAATAAACTTGGATACAATTACCTGACTATAAACTATGACTACAATATTAATACACTCGATAATAAACATTTTCCGAATGATGGGATAATCTTCAATATTTCTATCAGCACTTCAAAGCTGCTTTCATCAGTTTTTAATAGTGATTCAACAAATATTACCTTAAAAGAAGCCCCGGGTAGCGATCAGACCTTTAAGAGATTTTATACTTTCAGGGCAAGTTATAAACAATATTTTTCACCTTCAAAGAAGATTACATTTTCCCTGGGAGGCGAAGCTCTTTATGTTACTAACAGTGACTCAATATCATCTCAAAACAACTTCTATCTGCTAGGAGGGGTAATGTCGGTCAGTAAGAGATCTATTCCTATGGTAGGGTTCCATGCAAATGAAATTTCTGTCAGAAAACTGGCAGGTATTGGAGGCGAAATGGATATCGAATTATTGCCTTCTTTTCATTTTAACATTATGGCTAATCTTTTTGCGATACAGGCAAAAGAACAAGAGAAGGAATTCTCACTGCTTGCCGGTTATGGAATAGGTTTAGGTTATATGTCTGTTGTAGGGCCACTCAGGGTTGGAGTAATGCAAGGTCTGGAAAACAGATATAGCTATTTTAAACAAATAAAAGGCTATATAAGCCTGGGCTATAACTTTTAAACTGCATTTTTTTCATAATTCAATTATTTGGTACAATGTTCCTGGTAAAAATCAACTTAGCATAAGCTGTACGGCCTGATTGTTGCATTCAATATTCTTAATTATTTAAATAAAATTTTGATATAAGGCTGTTTTCTTGCACTGATAAAAAATGGAAACTTTAAAAGTAATACAGCAACATAAAAGAATAGGCAAACTTATTACTGAAAGAAAAGTAAAGCAATGTCTTGATATTCTTGATGGTATGATCAATGAGTCGTCAGGTGGATTTCTTCGGGATGAATATGATAATATTGTTTTGACATACCGAAACATTCTAAGATATACAATGGAAGGAGTAAAAGATCCTGAACGGAATAAGATATATCTTAAACTCCTGCAGTCAATTTTAACACTGTCTGACAGAGTAAAACAGGACATATTGTCACAATTCTCCGGATGGCATACCTACTGGATAAAACAACAGGTAGAAAAAGAGTATAAACTCAGCGGCAAATCAATTGTAGAAACAGTAGATGATCTGATGTTTAAACAGGAGCTTGATGAATGGCTCAAGCTGACCAGTGAAATTAATCCGGATCCGGAATCTGAAATTTCCAGAAAACATAAACAGTTAATTAAGAATATATTTAATCATCTGTGGCTTACAGATTATTTTGGTGAAGCAGAGGCTAGTCTGATTTCCATAATCAGTTCATCCGGAAAATTCAGGTGGCATGAAATAAGTATCTTTGTAAGCGCAATTACCTTGAGCCTTTTTAGAACATGGCAGCCCGAAAAAGTCTCTCAACTGATAAATATTTATGAAGACGGGAAAGATCAGGTAAGGGAAAGAGCGCTGGTTGGTCTTATCCTCGGTCTTCACTATTATAACGGAAGAATATTATTGCATCCGGAGATTCGATCCAGAATTATTGAGATGAGCAACAAGGAAAAATTCAGGGAGCATTGCAGAATTATAGTATTACAGACTATCAGATCGCGCGAAACGGAAAGCCTTAGTAAAAAGCTTAATGATGAAATTCTTCCTCAGGTCGCGAAACTCAAACCCAGAATCGAGGAGAAACTTGACCTCGATGAGCTTCTTCCAAAAGAAATAAATGAAGGGAGGAATCCCGATTGGTCAGAAATGTTCACCGAATCTGATGAGATATTTAAGACCATGGAGGAGCTTACAAATCTTCAAATGGAGGGAGCTGATGTATACATGTCTGCCTTCGCAAACATGAAGCATTTCGATTTTTTTAAGGATTTCCAGAACTGGTTCGTACCGTTTTATACTGAACATGAGGTCGTGGATACTATTTATAATGACGAAATACTTGGTCCGGGTACCAATGACCTTGCCGAAGCTTTATCAAAGACTCCTTTCATTTGCAATTCAGATAAATATTCTCTTCTTCTTAACCTCAAGTACTTGCCTACTGCTCAGAAAACAATGATGCTCAAGGTTTTCAGAATGGAACTCGAAGGGCTTGACCAGCTAAATGCAGATGATTCAGGAACAGATCCTTATAAAAATTTCAGAACACATGTAACCCAGTACCTTCAGGATCTTTACAGGTTTTTCAAATTATCGCCATACAAAAAAGAATTTGAAGATGTCTTCAGTGGTAAGCTAGATATATACAACTCTGAATTCTTCAGGCTATCATGTAATGCTTCAGAAGCAGAAATTGGTCTGGCAGATTATTTCTTCAGTAAAGGTTATTACGACGATGCACTTGATCTTTTTCTAAGACAGGTAAATGAAAGACCGGATGATGCCCAACTTTATGAAAAGATAGGGTACTGTTATGAAGAAGCTGATTTTTTTGATGAGGCACTCAAGTATTACCGGAGAGCTGAACTTATAGACAGAAAAATCTGGACAGTCAGGAAGATTGCTTTCTGCCTGCGTCGTCTTGCTAAAAATGAAGAGGCGCTTGAATACTATCTTCAGGCAGGTGATATAGAGCCGGAAAATATCCATACAGCAATAATGATTGCTCTGTGTTACATTGATCTGAAGGATTACGATAAAGCCCTTCAGTATTATTTCAAAGTCGAATATAAGGAACCGGGAAATATTAAGATTTTACGCCCGATTGCCTGGTGTTATCTGGCACTTGGCAGGTTTGATGATTCAGAGAGGTATTACGAGCGACTTTCAGTAGAGAAACTTACTGCTCATGATTATATAAACAAAGGCCATCTGGCTCTTTGTCAGGGAAAGAAAAAAGAGGCTGTGGAAAACTATAAACAAAGTATTGTTAGCGGTGAAATCTCCAGGGAAGATTTCATGAGTATTTTTGCAGAGGACAGGTCATTGCTGGTTTCAAATAGAGTAAATCCTGATGATCTTCCAATCTTACTTGACTATCTGTTCTTTATTGTCCTTTAATCTTGCAGAATCCCGGAGATGAAATGGTGGCCTTCCATCTGGAGGCATAGGCATCCTTCGATTTTCTCTGAAGTTGAGAGAATCGTGCTGATTCCGTCTGTTTGCCCTTATCATTTCCATTCTCTTTTGATCCATTTCCTTAAGTCTCGATATTTGATCTTTAGTAAGGTTTGGTTCGAGCTGCCCCCAGAATTCCTTCATAGTAGAATCAAGTTTCTTTCTGAAATCATTTTGAATCTCGCTATTGACTCTCGCAAATTTTGACAGAAGCTGATCAATTTTCTCTTTCTGTTTTTCATCAGGCTGAATCACTTCATAAAATCCATTTCGGAATCGCTCTTCAGAAAAAAAGACTCTTACAGGTTTCAGCCTGTGATATCTTATTTGTGCGGAAGTCAACATCCCAACTATAAATCCAATAACGAGAGTTACAATAATCAGTATGATTGGTTTGGTTTTCATCTTGTCAAATTTAATTTCCTGTAAGCAGGCAAACTATGCTTTCATCATAGCTGTCACTTAGGCCAAGGAACGAGTTAAAAGACAAAGAACCTTGCGTCAGGAAGATTGAAAGAAGCAAGATCACAATAGCTGCAACGCCCGTAAGAGCTATGCGATAGAATATTGAATTCATTGATCTTATAAATTCAACTTCACGGTTAACAGTCGTAGCCGCGGAGAAGATACTTAACATTACCTTATCGCGAAATCCTTCACTAAAAGAGTACTTAACACCTTTGTCTTCCAGCTTTCTCATTGCATCCTCAGTATTAGTATCTGCTGATAATGAATTAATCATTAATTCTTTAACATCAACCGGCTTCATAATTATGATAATTTATTTAATATTCCTTTTAATTGTTCCTGAGCTCTAGATAATCTTGAAAGAACAGTACCTAGTGGTAAATCAAGAATTTCGGCTGTTTCTTTTGTTGAATAGCCTTGCAGCATTCTCATTGTTAATATTATACGAAACTTTGGTTCCATTTTCATTAGTCCTTTTGTCACTATTTCATTTGCATCTTTTCTACCTTCATAATCCTGGTCAGCAACCTCAAATTCATGCATTTCAGAGTTTCCTTTTTGCGAGAAAATTGAAAGAAATCTTTTTCTTTTTTTGATCTCATTAAGCGTCAGATTTACTGCAATTTTCTGAATATATGTTGACAATTTTGCCTCTCCCCTAAACTCGGACAATGAATAATAAAGTTTTATAAATACTTCTTGTCCGATATCTTCTGAAAAAACTGAATCTCCAAGCATACCCTTAATTGTTCGCGCAACCATTCCCTGGTATCGTGTCACAATCTCTCCAAAAGCATTCTTATCGCCTTCAAGTGATGATTTTACAAGTTCGTCTTCAACTAAGCTCTTATACGATTCCTTGATCATCTTTACAATAGACAATTAATAGGGTATGAATATTCCGTTATGTTAATTTTTATTAACAATTAAATTCACAAAATAGAAATATATTTATTTTCAAAATACTATTGCATTGATTTTGAAATAGTTCTATTCTCATCCTCCAGAAGTTTTATTTCCATATCATTAGTAAATTTAATGAGATAGAGTTTCTGATTCTCAAATCCGCTTCCTTCCGCCTTTCTTCTAAACCGGAAAGAAGTCTGTAATAAGTCAGGATTATGAATATCAGGGTTAGAAATAAATTTTTTACCATGCATCGCCAGACCACTTAGAAAATAGTAAGTTAGATCATAACCTTCCCATGCATAGCTGCTTTCGGCTGGTTCTGTCAAAAACTTTTGCCTGAAGGATGCATTGAAATTCTTCACATCCAGCAAATTATAATCAATCCAGAATGGAGTATAGAGTTCAATTCCCAGATCAAAATAATCTTTCCAGTCCTCATTATCAAGCTCTCGTACTGCAGGATAGCCCATCAGACGTATATCGAATTTCTTCGATAAGGTTTTAAGATTAGCAACACATTCGCTCATCATCGGAGGATCCTCGGAAGCAATTATAACAAAGTTCTTTGCCTGGTCAGATAATGCATGTTCAAGCCTGTTGATTGAATCTTCATCCAGAGTTGATCTGCTGTAAAAAATGAACTCTTTAAATTTGATTTCGTCAAATGAAATTTTTGTTGTCAACTCCCTGAATATTTTATTCTTAAAGGAATCAATATCAGGGTTTATATGAGTAGAATCGGAGTGAATAAATATAAAATTATTATCCCAGAAATTTACAAGTCTCCTGGCAATTGCATCTTGTGCCACATCCAAAGAAGGGTTGATTGAAAAAAGGTAAGGATTGTTAATTAGAGGAGCATTATTTCTTAAAGGAACAGGTGAAATAACCGGAATTTCATAAGCTTTGGCATAGTTTGCAACCAATGCAAGGTTATTCGAATAAACAGGTCCAATAATCAAATCCATATTCTTAAGCTCACCTGAATCGATAAGCCTTGTCACCATAACTGTATCACTCTCAATATCATAAACATGGAGATTAATATTAAGACCCATGGATCTCAACGTATCAGAAGCGAGTAACACTCCTTCATAAAGTTCAAGAAACCCGAGACTCCCAGGATAAATCCATTCTTCAGGCCTGTCAATAATCTTGTACACAGGCTTTCCTTTTACGATACGGGAGGAATCAATTTCAGTCCGGATTGAATTTTCCTCAAAATAAAGAGGCAGCAAAAGTGCAACATTAAAAGTTCCTGATAAATTTTTGACCGGAGTAATTCCGATAGATTTATCAGGTTGAACGACAAGATCTGCATTTATTGACCTTAAGCTATCAGATTTATTCTTATCAGGAGTTACGAATTCGCTTAAATCAGCAACAGGGATCCGGATAAAATCATCAACTTTGGGAAACAGAAGTCCTTTGTTAGCCCGTCTCAATTCTTTGACTGTAATTCCATATTTCTCAGCAATTGAGTAGAGATTATCTCCCTTAACTACTTTATATTCGATAATATTTTTTTCAGGTATCTGAAGTTTCTGATCATTGTTCATGAATTGCCTTTTTGGTATTGCAATCTCAAATCCGACCGGCATCTTATTTATCTCAACATTTGGATTACTCTGAACAATTTCCTCTTCCGAAACCCCATATTTTTTTGACAACGCAAAAACAGTTTCTCCAGAGTTTAATTTATGATAGATAAATTTTGTCTCATCCCTCTTCACTTTAATAACCTGCCCCGGTGTTTTAGGGTTTTGCATATTATCGACAACCGGGATCCTCAGGGACTGACCGACTTTAACACCATTCTCAGCTGAGGGGTTTTCTTTAGTAAGTTCCTGGATAGTAATCTCATAAGCTTTGGATATAGAGTAAACAGTCTCTCCCTTTTTTACAATATGCACATAATATGGTTTACCGGAAATGATTACTTTGTCCTTTGATTTCTCCACGACAACCTGTGCAAGTACATTACCAGTCAAGCTTATGAATGAAAGAAAAGCAATTAATAATATTTTCTGGAATTTTATCATAGCCAATTGCAATATTACTTTAACTTAATTCGTAAAACATTTTTTCTCTCTCTTCCAAAATACAACAAACAAATGAAGCAAATGACTTAAAGCATTTTAAGAAAATTTCGGCAGTTGGCCTCAATTCTTGATACCATGTCAGAGACATCGGCTTTGATAAATTTATCACCCGTGATATTTTCATAGAGTTCTATGTACCTTTCAGATACTTCGTTTACAAATTTATCACTCATCTCCGGTACTTTTTCTCCTTCTCTTCCCTGAAAATTATTTACCATAAGCCATTCCCTTACAAACTCTTTTGAAAGCTGTTTTTGTGGCAACTCTTTATCAAACTTTTCCTGGTACCCATCAGCATAAAAATATCTAGAAGAGTCTGGTGTATTTATCTCATCAATCAGATATATTTTCCCGTCTTTCTTACCGAATTCATATTTTGTATCAACAAGAATCAGACCATGCTGAGCTGCAATCTCCGAACCTCTTTTAAACACATCCATAGTGTACTTTTCAATCAATCTGTATTCATTTTCCGGTATAAGTCCGCTGCTTATTATCTCTTCAGATGAAATGTCCTCATCATGTCTGCCCTGTTCAGCCTTTGTGGTCGGGGTTATAATAGGAACATCGAATCGCTGGTGCTCTTTCATTCCATCGGGAATTGGAATTCCACATATAGATCTGGCTCCGGTTTTATATGTCCTCCAGGAACTACCTGTAAGATAAGCTCTTACAATCATTTCCACAGGATATGGAACACATTTATGGCCAAAGGTAACATTAGGGTCGGGGCTGGCAATTTTCCAGTTTGGTACAATATCATTTGTTGCATCAAGGAATTTGGAGGCTATCTGATTAAGTACCTGGCCCTTAAACGGAATACCTTTAGGCAAAACAACATCAAATGCAGAAATCCTGTCCGATACAATCATCAGGAGGTAATCGTCATTTATATTATATACGTCACGGACTTTGCCCTTATAAACACCCTTTTGTCCGGGAAAATTGTAATCAGAAGTTAAAACTGTTTTGACCATATTTTTTGATTAATGAACTGGTTTACCATTCTCTTCATTTTCATATGCCCTTACAATACGCTTTACCAGCTTGTGACGCACGATATCCCTTTCATCAAATTTAATGATTGAAATTCCTTCTATATCTGAAAGAATACGCATTGCCTGAAGAAGGCCGGATTCATTCTTTCTTGGAAGGTCAATCTGGGTTGTATCTCCAGTCATAATAAACTTTGAGCTGACACCCATCCTTGTAAGAAACATTTTCAGCTGGCTTATAGTGGCATTTTGTGCTTCATCAAGAATTACAAATGCATTTTCGAGTGTTCTGCCTCTCATAAATGCAAGTGGCGCAATCTGAACTGTCCCATCCTCAATCCATGTTTCAAGTCTCTTAAAAGGGATCATATCATGAAGTGCGTCATAAAGAGGCTGCAGATAAGGATCAAGTTTTTCTTTCATGTCACCCGGAAGGAAACCCAACCTCTCTCCTGCTTCAACAGCAGGTCGTGTGAGTATAATCTTTTTTACTTCACGATTCTTTAAAGATCTTACTGCCAGAGCTATAGAAGTGTATGTTTTCCCCGTACCAGCAGGTCCCTCAGCAATTATAAGATCATTTGTGGAATAATCATTCACGAGTTGAAGTTGGTTTACAGTTCTTGCCCTGACAGGTTTTCCACTGGTACCAAAAACAATTACCTCTTCAAAATGGCCACGAGATGCATTTTTCATGTGTTCAGGATCGAAAAAATATTTTTCAATATCCTGTTCATCAAGACGATTATATTTTTTATAGTAATCGATTATTTCATTAAACTTTTCTGCAAAAAATGCAATTTCTTCCTCATCTCCCATGCATTTTATCTCATTTCCTCTTGAAATGATCTTGATCTTTGGGAAAAAACTACGGATTTTGTCAAGCAATGAATTGTTTGTTCCAAAAAGAACTACCGGGTCAATATCTTCAAGAATAATTATAATCTCTGTCATTAAACCTCTCAAAAATTAGGTCTGAGCTCTCTTTAAAAATTAAAAATATTTATTCTTATATGGTTTATAAAAATATTTTCATTGTATGATACAAAGTAAGTTTATTTTTCTTTAGAAGATTATCTTTGTCTAAAGTTTTTCCTGATGCCGGTAATTACTTTGACAACTGAGTGGAAGCCAGATGATTTCTATTATGGGATCATTAAAGGGAAATTGTGCACTCTCTCCCCGGGAACAATGATTGTTGATAATGCAAACAATATTCCTGTTTTCAATATTTCACACGCTTCTTTTGTCATCAGGAATACTTATAATAATTACCCCAAGGGTTCGGTTCACATTATCTGTGTACATTCTGAAGGTTGTGAAGGAAGAGCTCATCTTATAGTAAAGGCGAAGGATCATTTCTTTGTTGGAACTGATAACGGAATATTTAACCTTATCCTTAACTCTGAACCAGATGAGATTGTAAAAATCTCATATACAGGTATTAATGACGAACTGGATCTCTTTTCAAGAGCAGCTGCAGATCTCATTTCCGGGAAAAAGCCAGAGGAATTGGGAAAAGTCCTGAAGGATTTCATGGAGAAAGTTCCTCTAAGAGCGACCATTGACAAGGATGTCATTACCGGAAGTATTATTTTTATAGATTCCTATGGGAATGCGATTTCCAATATAACCAGGGAGATATTTTACAGGGTTTTTGAGAACAGACAATATCGTATTCTTATCCAGAGCAATAAAAATTTCACAGACCATATCAGCATAAAGTATAATGATGAACCCATTGGAGAACTGCTTGCACGGTTCAATTCACTCGACCTCCTGGAGATATCAATTAACGGGGCTAATGCTGCTGAATTGCTTAGTCTTAGCATAGGTTCAGTTGTGCGTGTTGATCTAGCGGGCAAGAAATCATCTGCTGATAAATTATTTTAAATCTTATTGGAAATGAATGAAGAAGACAACAGGCTGGAGGAGTTTAAAAAGCTTCTGGATATAATCGATATACTCAGGACAAAATGTCCGTGGGACATGAAGCAGACTAATGAAAGCCTTCGTAAACTTACAATCGAAGAAACATATGAACTGGCTGATGCAATATTATCGGGTAACGATAACGGTATAAGAGATGAACTTGGCGACTTGATGTTGCATATTGTTTTTTATGCAAAGATAGGATCCGAAATTGGTAAATTTGATATTGCCGATGTTTTGAAAGGCATTAATAAAAAACTCATTTACAGGCATCCGCATGTATTTGGAGATATCTCTGTTTCAGGAGCTTCAGAAGTAGAAGAAAATTGGGAGAGACTGAAGATGAGAGAAAATCACAGCTATAAACCTGTATTGTCAGGA
>Ga0182027_10009937_pt1 | contig 13595 bp, 12 predicted proteins | sample 712E1DmetaG_FD_121300 | JGI IMG/M metagenome (GOLD analysis project Ga0182027, IMG submission 121300) | Permafrost microbial communities from Stordalen Mire, Sweden - 712E1D metaG (Illumina Assembly) | ecosystem: Environmental > Terrestrial > Soil > Wetlands > Permafrost | place: Sweden...
GCAGCACGCGACCGTTGTGCTCGGCAGCGCCACGCCGAGCCTCGAAAGCTATCGGAACGCGAGCACGGGAAAGTACCGGCTGCTGTTGCTCACGCGTCGCCACGGCGAGGCGGTTCTTCCGCGCGTCACCATTGTTGACATGAAGGAGGAACACCGGGAAAACAACTGGACGTTCCTGTCGCGGTACCTGAGCGAGCGCATCGAATGGGCGCTTTCGGGCGGGCGGCAGATCATCCTGCTGCTTAACCGCCGGGGGTTTTCCACGTTCCTCATTTGCAAGGACTGCGGTCATTCCTATATCTGCCCGCACTGCTCGGTGAACCTCATTTACCACAAACCGGAGCTGCGGCTCAAGTGCCACCAGTGCGGGTACGAGGAAGACGCGCCCACCATCTGTCCTGCCTGCAAAGGAGAGCAGATCAAGTTCAAGGGCACCGGCATCCAGAAGGCCGAGGAGTACGTCGCGTCGCGGTATCCGTCGGCCCGCATCATACGCATGGACCAGGACACCACGCGAGGAAAAGGCGGTCACGGCGACATCATCGGGAGATTCGAGCGGCGCGAGGCCGACATTCTCGTGGGTACGCAGATGGTGGCTAAAGGGCTCAATTTTCCGGGCGTCGCGCTCGTGGGCGTGCTGCAGGCCGACATCGGGCTGCATTTTCCCGATTTTCGCGCGGCCGAAAAGACCTTTCAGCTCCTCTCGCAGGTGGCGGGCAGGGCCGGCCGCGCCGACAGCCTTGGCGAAGTAGTGGTGCAAACGTATTTCCCGGACGAGCCCGCGGTTCGCGCGGCGGGCAATCACGACTACCTGGAATTTTACAACCGGGAAATTTCCCAGCGGCAGGAGCTGGGATACCCGCCGCTGGGCAAGCTGGTCCGGATCGTTGCCTCGGGTCCGCATGAGGCGGCCGTGGCGTCGCTGTTGTCTGCGGCCGCGCGCGTGGTGAGCGACCGGTGGGGCGCGTCCGTAACGGCGCTCGGGCCGTCCCCTGCGGCATTTGCAAAGCTCAAGAACGAGTACCGGTACTCGCTTCTGTTAAAGGCGCGCTCAGCCGGCCCGCTTCACGAGGCGGTGGCCGCGGTGCGAAGCGGGCTCAAGGTTCCTCCGGCCATCCGCATGGTCATCGACGTGGACCCGGTGAACATGATGTGATCGCGGCGCGGGTGATGTATTTTGGTGCATTCCTTCACGTACCTCAACTATCGGCCGGAAGCTTACCGCACGATGATTCCACAGCAGTTCGACCACATTTTCCGCACAAAGCTGTACAGCTGGACGCAAATCCGCTCCGGCTACGAGGATTTCTTTACGCCGCGGGAAATCGACCTTTTGAGCCAAAGCGAGCGGTCGTTCGACGCCGGGTCGCGCACCATTGTGTTGCTCGCGTTCGAAAACGAGTACGCGTCCCTCGGCGGGCTTTCGGTGGTGACGCGCTTCCTGCCGGCGTTTCTGCGGCAGGCAAACGAGAATGTGGTGTTCGTGACACCCTATCACACGAACCACGCGGCAATAAAGGCCGCGCAACGCAAAGGGAAGTTTTCCGAAGAGTTCAGCGTGCCGTTCGAATGCGGCAACGATTTTCGCCGTCTCACCTGCTTCCGGGACACGGCCGCGGAAATTCCAAGCTATTTCCTGTCCGTCGAAAAGCAGTTCGAGGCCGAGGAGAACCCGTACAGCTATTCGGACCCGACCAACCTTCTTGAGGACAGCCTGGTGTTCTGCATCGCCGTCCCGTTTGCGCTCGCCAGGCTCGGGATCACCGGAAACGTCCTGTTCCACGCCAACGATTGGGAAACCGCGGCAATCGCACTGTCGTCAAAAATGTCAATTGTCAACCACGTGCTGGAATCGGCCAAGACCGTGCTCACCCTGCACAACTCGTACGACGCGCAGCTCCCGAAGCAGGTGACCAGCCGGTATTTTTCCCGGCTGATCCCCGCCGCCACCGTTCTGTCGGCTTTTATTCCGCTCCTCAACGGACCGCTTACCACGGTGAGCACTCCCTTTGCGCACGAGTTGCGCGCCGACCCGCTACAGCAGGGTTGTTTCGCCGCACACTTGCAGAATGTGTTCTCCCGAAACCCTCCCATCGGCATCGAAAACGGCGCATTCGGCGATCGGGAAGCCGCGTTTTCCCGCATGGTAATTGCCAAATGCGAATCTGGCGACGCCGGGCCGCTGCTTTCCGAGAAGCAGCGGCGGTACGATGCCTTCTGGTCGCGCGTAACGGCCTGCGGCGACGGCAGGGTGATCGGCACGCTTGCGCCGCCCCGCAGGGGCGAGCGGGTCCCCGTGTTCTTCCTGAGCGGCAGGCTCGATTTCCTGCAAAAGGGATTCGATGTGGTTTTCTCCGCTTTCCAGAGGCTCAAGCGCGGAAGCGCAAAGCTGTTCTTTTCTCCCAATGTGGGCGGGCTCACCAATGCTTCCGGCGCACAGAATGCCGACCTGGACTTTTTCAAAGACATTGCCCTGCGCTGCAACGGCGATATCACCATATGGCCGTTCTTCGTGCCGCATCAGGAATACAAAGTGCTTCTAAGGGGCGCGAGCTTCCTTGCAATGCCGTCGCTGTATGAACCCTTTGGCGCCGCTACCGAAGGTTTTGGCGCGGGCACGCCTGTTCTCGCGCGCGCCACCGGCGGCCTGTGGATTCAAGTGGCGCCCTCTTCGGCGGTGTACGTGCCGCCGTTCTATGGTTCATTGCTGCAGCGGGCCGCGGCTTTCGACGGCACGGCGGCCACGGGGATCCTCTACCGGGAACGGTATCCCGATGCGCTTTCCGAAAAGGAATGGCAACGCATCCTCTCGTTTCCGCTCGCCGAACGGAGCCGGTCGCCCTTGTACGAAGCCATGGTTGAGGCCGCGCACGGCGCCCTGGAAACCGCTGTCGCGCTGTATGACGACGAGCGCGCCTATGCCGCTGTTGTCGCAAACGGTGTCCGGTCGCTCGATTCGTTTCAATGGTCGGGCGCGGTGGCAAAATACCGGCAGGTGTACGACAGCGCGTCGCGGAGCGTTGTGTAGGCAATGGAACGCGGCCCGCGCCTCCGGGCGCTTGCAGGTTGACAGACGCATGAGCGCCATCGGTTCCATGGGGCTGCAGTCCAATAATAGGTTGATTTTTCCGTCTGCGCGGTGTATCATTGTAAGGTAATTGTAACAAGGAACGCTCTCACAAGCGTTTGGGGGAAAGGAACTCCGTATGAACGACACGGCACTTCTTATTTGCATCGGCTTCATCATCGGCGCCCTGGCAAGCTCGGCCGTATGGCTGGTTCTTGTCGTGGTGGGAAAGGCCCAGCGCCAGCTCGCGCGTGAAAAGAGCCTTGTGATGAAGGCAATTGCCGAGGAATCGGCGGAAGCCGACAAGGTGACTTCGTCGGCGGTGTCGAAGTCGATGAATGCGCATGCGCTCCGCTCCGCACTTTCTCCCAGAATAGACAAGATGCAGAAAATCCTCACCGAAAACATGCACCGGCTCGATATCTACTTTGTGAAGTACATGGAATCGCGGATCGCGATGTACCGCGCCGCCTTTGCGGGCGGCGACGCAGGCCAGGGCGCGCTTGCCGTGGACAAGTACCTCAGCGACGCGAAACAGAAGCAGGCCGATACCTCGGCCGCCATTGTTCAGGAGATCAAGGCGCGCATCGAATCGCTCGGGCCCGCTGCCCCGCTCGAGGCAATGCCCGCGGCCCCCGCGGAAAGCGGCGAAGAAACTATTGCGGCAGCCTCGTCATTTACGGAGCGGAAGACCGTGGCGGTTCCTCCTCCGGCGCCCCCGATTGCCGAGCCGCCGGCACTGGACCTTCGCACCGGCATCATTACCGTAACCGACGACGTACGCGAGGAAAAACCGAAGCGCAAGCTGCCGGTGGGAGGCGTTCGGCATACCGCGCCTGCGCCTAAACCTCCGGCGCAAGAAAAGGAGCTCTTTACCGCGCCCAAGCCGGCGCAACCCGAGGGAAAGCGGGCGCTTGCACGGGACGCAGAAGAAGTCTTCGACCTCGAAAAGGCGATCGACACTGCGCCAAAGAAGACTGCCGCGGAAGAAATCGTGGCGCCAATGGATACGCAGGCTCTGCATGCGGAGCGAATCGAGAAGACGCTCCAGTGGGACAGGAACCAGCTTATGGGTGCCGCTACAACTCCTCCCGAAGCCATTGTTGTGGAGGGCGCCCAAGTTGCGCAGAAACATCAGCAGGCCGCTAAGAGTCCTCAACCCGAGCCGCAAGATCCGGACAGGGAAGAACCCATCATCAGCGGGGAAGACATAGAGAATACGATGGATTCGTTCTTCGGCCTGGGCGGGAAGTAGAGATTAGTCAAGGTCCGAATCGCATTAAAAAAATGGGCGTTCCCCCGCTTCGCGGGGGCGGTTCTCCTTACGTGCTCGGCCAATTTGGCCTCGGTGCCGGTTCGCCCCTATGCCTTCGGCGGGGTCGACCGGCACTGCGCTCCGGCGCGCACTCCAGTCGCCCCTAACGCGGGACAGAAGATAGTTCCCCTATTGTCAATCCCAAAGTTTGCGGATTCCCCGAAGCTTGCTTCGGGGTTAGCAAACGACTACAAAATTCTTCTTCCTAAGGGATGGAAGATGCCTCGCAGCTTGCTGTGAGGCATCTTCACTTTGGTCGCCGCATTTCCTGATGTCATCATTGCACACCCAGGTTGTCAAGGAGTGAAGCGGGGCGCCCAGCCAGGAGTTTTATTTAAACGAAAAACCCCTTTGCCGGGCGCATTCGTACAGCAGGATCGACGCAGCCGCCGACACGTTGAGGGAATTCGCGGCCGGCGTTATAGGTATGCCCACAAAGTGCGTGCACTGTTTCGCCAGATAGGGCGGGATGCCGCGGTTCTCGCCGCCGGTGACTATAATGACGGGTTTGCAAAAATCAATGTCTTGCGGCTTCTGAGGCGCTCCCTGTTCGGCGCCCACAACCGTGAACTTCCGGGACACGAGTGTCGCAACAAGCCCTTCCAGGTTCTTCGGCTTAACAATAGAGATATGTTCCAGCATGCCCGCCGATGCTTTGGCAACGGTGGCGCCGATGGGCGCGGTATTCTTCCGTTCGAGCAGCACGGCGTCGACGCCGAACGCGACGCTGGTGCGTATGAGCGCGCCCAGATTGCGCGGATCTTCCACCGATGCGGGAACAATGAGGAGCGGAAGGGTGGCTTGTTCCGAAAGCCTCTTGAGCAGGTCTTCTGCGCTGGCATATTCCATTGCGCTGCACATCGCAACCGCGCCTTGATGGTTGGTGCTGCCGCATACCTGGTGGAGCTTCCTGGTTGGAACCATCTGGTACGGCAATCGTTGTTTCCGCGCAATCTTGACCAGTTCGAACAGTGGGCCGCTGGAGCGCTCGCCATCAAAATAAAGGCGGTCAATCTGACGTAGTCTGGTTGCAATGAGTTCTTCAACCGGATGTATACCGTACACAATAGTGCCGGCATTAAGCGGAGGAGGTGCCGCACGGTGAGGGGAATGTAAATTGGTGTCCATGGTCGGCTCTTAATATATTTTATGACTGGTTTTATGGATATCTAAATGGTTTTCAACTGCGTATTTTGCGCAGGCGGCGGAGACGACATTTCAAATGAAAGGGGTACTTTATGGGTACCATGAGCCCGCTTCACTGGGCAATAGTTCTTCTTGTGATAGTGCTGCTCTTCGGAGCTAAGAAGATACCCGAGCTTGCAAAGGGTCTGGGAGAAGGAATAAGGGAATTCAAAAAAGCGTCAAACCAAGCCACCAAAGAACTTAACGAGGCGGAAAAGCCGAATGATGCCAAACCTGCTGCGGAAGCTAAGAAAGAAGGGTAAGGGAGACGATGCCCGCGAGGGCATGAATTTCCTCGACCACCTTGAAGAACTCCGGGGCCGGCTTATCAAGAGCATCGTGGCGGTTTTCGTCTGCTCCATACCTTGTTTCGTCTTCTGGAAAAAGATATTTCAGATCCTGCTGGTGATTCCGCTGCGGTATACCAATCCGAAGCCGCACCTCATTTTTACCGCGCCCGCAGAAGCGATCATGCTCAGCATGAAGATTGCTCTGGTTGGCGGCCTCATCGTATCGATTCCCTTTATATTCTACCAGATTTGGGCGTTTGTCTCGCCCGGCCTGTACGGCAAAGAAAAGAAGATGGTGCTGCCCATCGTGATTTCTTCGTCGTTCTCATTCTTCGCGGGAATCACGTTTGCCTATTTCATGATACCTTATATGATAAAGGTGCTTGCCACGTTCGGCGGCGGCGTGATAGAACCGTATTTCAAGGCGAGCGAATATATTTCCTTCATGATAAAGCTGGGCCTGGCCTGCGGCCTGATTTTCGAACTTCCCGTGGTCTCGTGGGTGCTCACGCGAATGGGGCTTTTAACCCCGAAATTTCTGGTGAGCAAGCTGCGGCACGCCATCGTCATTATCGCGATCGTCGCAGCCGTTATCAGCCCGCCCGACCTGGCTTCCATGCTGTTTATGTCCATTCCACTACTGTTTATCTACGGCGTGAGCATTCTGGTATCGTTTCTCGCTCGGGGGCGCACCGCATGAACATGGGACTTAATTTTTCGGAAATTGCCGTCATCCTCGTTCTCATCCTCATCTTTTTCGGGTCAAAGGAAATCCCCAACATCATACGGCAGGCGGCTCGCTTTATGGGCAAAGTCCGCATGTACACCGAAAAGGTCCGCAAGGAAATCAACGAAATAGGCAACATCAACGAGCCGATGCCTTCCTACGATCAGGAAGTGATCCGGAAGAAGGAAGATCTGCGCCAGCGGTTCATTGCCAAACGCAAGGAGCTTTCCCCCGAGGACCATGCGGCAAAATCCGCTGCGATATGGGAGAACCTGAAGAAGGAGCCGGACTTTGCAAAGGCGAAATCGGTGCTGGTCTACGTTGAGGTGGGCGCCGAAGTCGCAACGCGACCCGCGATACGGGAGGCGCTTGCCTCGGGCAAACGGGTGGTTTTGCCCTACGTCAACGAAGATTCTTCCATGGGCCTGGGCGAGATAGCCGACCTGGAAAAAGACATCCAGATCAACGGGATGGGCGTGTGTGAGCCGGTTATGGCGAAGCGGAACAACTTTTTCAAGTCCGACCTTCAGTTTATCATTTGCCCGGCCGTTGCTTTCGACATTTTCGGCGGCCGTCTTGGCAGGGGCAGAGGATGCTACGACAGGTTCTGCAAGGAACTCAAGGGCCGAGTTCCACTGTACGGCATCGCATTCGACTGCCAGATCCTGGGGCCGAACGAAAGACTCCCGTTTGCCTACCACGACATCGTGATGGATCAGGTCATCACCGAAAAGGGCGTTCTCATCGCGCCACCGCAGGAGAGTGCGCCTCAGGTGGTTCCGCCCATGCAGCCCGCAGGGTAGGATCGTCCGCAATCGCCTGCGTTTCTGACGCCGCTTTCAGCGGGAGCCACTATGGTTCTGTCAATTTTTTTCGCAATTCTTCTTTTCCTTCTCGCGTTCGCCGCCGTTGTGCTGTGCGCGCCTATCACCCTTGCATGTTCCGGAACCACGGGCACGGGCGAGGATAATGGCATCCTTCGTTGTTCCTGGCTGCACCCCCGAGCGCTCAAGGCCGTCCTGGACATGCGCAATGGGCGGTTCGAGGTCATTGCGTTCGGAAAGTACCGACTGTATGCCGGAGGCATGCAACCGGAGGCCGGAGAGCCGCCTGCCGCGCCGCACCCTGCGGTTAAGGAAGCAACGAAGACCGCGGCTGCCGCTGCCGAACCGCCCGAAGCCCCGCGGACCCCTCCGCCAGACCGGCCCCCCATAGACAAGCGTGAGCCGCCGGCCGCCGAAAAAGAAGCGGCAGGTGCAACGTCGCCCCCTGCGCCGGGAAAGAAATCCGGGCCGCGATCGAGATTCGCGATGGTCAAGAGGCTGTGGGTGTTTCTCGGCAACGAGTCTTTTCGGCGTAAGATGCTGCGCTGGCTGCGCAGGCTCGTGCGCTCGCTACTGGGGATGTGCAGGATTGCGCGAATTCGTGTTCACGTAAAGGCCGGATTTTCCGACCCTGCGCAGACAGGCGTTTTCTACGGGTGGTATCAGGGAATTTCGCACATGCTGAACTTGCCCGGCAGCAGGCGCCTGGAAGCTGTTTACGAACCGGAATTTTCAAGGAAGACATTCGAGGCGGACGGCGAAGCCGTGATCGCGACATCGGGTGTCCGGCTATGCCTGCCGCTGGTGAAGGCGCTGGCCACGTTTCCGTATGTGCATGCTTTTGTGCTGTACCGCAGGGCAGGGAAGGTCGGGTAGCGCGGTGTCCACCGCGTGAAAAGAGCAAATCGGGGTCTCGTGAAGATGGATGGTTCCCGGAAGGAATCTGCGCGAGCAAAGCCGAAGAGGAATTGGTAGTCCCTATGGGAATCGAACCCATGTTGCAGGAATGAAAATCCTGTGTCCTAACCACTAGACGAAGGGACCGTTTTCGTTTTTGCCGGCACATAAAATACCTTGCCCCGAATTTCGGGGCAATCACTTTTTTCCAAGGCTGCCCGTTTTATGAACGAGAAATTTCGCATTGTTCTCGCAATTCCTTCGGGCTATGCCCACGCGAAGTGCTTCACGGAAGCCGCATTCCTGCTCAAGAATTCGCTGCAGGACCTGGGCAGGGAATGCGATATCGCCATAAACGACTTTTCCCCGGACCGTACCAACGTAGTTCTTGGATACCATTTGCTTGCCGCAGGAGATCGCTTGCGCTTCTACCGGTACATTCCCTACCAGCTCGAACAGCTGAGTGCGTCCGAAAGCGTGTTTTCCGATAATGTCAAGAATATCTTGTCCGGCGCCGCGGCGGTGTGGGACTATTCACGGGAAAACATCCAATTCCTCGCACGTCACGGGATTGCGGCACAGCACCTTTTGGTTGGATATCACCCCGCGCTTGAGATGATCCCCAAAGGTGCGGCCAAGGATATCGACGTGCTGTTCTTCGGCAGCATGGTGGATCGCAGAAAGAAAGTGCTCGACGGACTCGCCGCTGCCGGGGCCAGGGTGCATGCGCTGTTCGGAGTTTACGGAAAAGAACGCGACGCGTTTATTGCCCGCGCCAGGATCGTCATCAACATCCACTATTATTCATCGAAGATCTTCGAGGCGATCCGCACCTCGTACCTGTTCAACAATGCGTGCTGCGTGGTGTCAGAGGAATCTGAGGTGTATCCCTATCCCGGCGTGTCGGCGATGCTGGTGCCCTACGAAAGACTGGTGGACACGTGTTTGGGATTGCTGGAAGAAAACGGCGCGCCAGACGAACTCGGCCAAAGGAATTATGAAGATTTCAGGGCCGGGTACCTGATGAGGGATATGGTGAAAAAGCTGGTGGCGTAACCGATTGTTCCGTTTCGGCCTGCGTCCTCAATCGTCTCATTTTCTCCCGCAGCCCGGCCTTGTTGGACAACATCCCCATTCCCCAAAGCCACGCTATTATTCCGCGGTAGAATCATTCTCTCGATCTTCTTGTTGTCACCGAACTATTAACCCCATCTTGGACGTATACCAGAGAGAGATGGAAAGTGCGGCGGTTCTACCTTCGAAGGAGGCGAAAATGCCAAGAGTAACCACAGATCTCAATTTCGAATCCGACGTTCTCAACTCGCCAATCCCGGTTCTCGTCAATTTTTGGGCACCATGGTGCGCTCCGTGCAGGGTGGTTGATCCGATTATAGACACAATTTCCCAGAAGGCCGGAACACAGGCAGTAGTATTCAGGATGAACGTTGACGAAAACTCTCTAATACCCAGCCGCTACGGGATAACTGCCGTGCCTACGATCGTCGTTTTCACCAAAGGCAGAATTACTCGTGAAATTGTGGGAGTCGAACGCGAGGAGGTTTACGCTGGAGCGATACCCTTGTGGTAAAATGGGGCCAAAGAGCCACCGCCGGGGAACGATGACAGTCGAGTGGTCGGTGTGATACCGGCGTGCAGGCAGTATATTGGTTGATAGGGAGGCTCGGGCCATGCAGAAAAACAAGGTTGCAGGAGCGCTGTCGATCGCAATGGCGTTGTTGATTGCCTCATGCGGAGAGCGGGGGGAACGCAAATCGGAAATGACCAGTATTCTCACCATTGGTGAGGTGAACTCCGTGATGGACAATTCCGGAGACTCGCTGGTGGCCTTCGACATGTATGCCGACTGGTGCGGTCCGTGCCGAATCCTTGCGCCAACGCTCGAAAAGGTCGCTGCGGCAACCAAGGGGAAGGTCGCCTTTTACAGAATAAACCTGGACCAGGTGCCCGAGGCCGGTCAGACGTTCGGCGTCGGCGGCATCCCGTTCGTCGTATTTGTCAAAAACAAAAAAGTAGTCGCCACATTTACCGGCGTGCAGCCTGAAGAATCGTACCTGCGGGCAATTCAGCGATTTTCCGGCCACGAAGAGGCATCGACACCGCCCGGCGCGCAGAAAATGTAAGTGTAATAAAAGCCTTCCTCCATTTGAATCCCACAGCGAGTGCATTGCAGGCTGCTCACTGGGGCGTACATCCAATTGTAATCGCGCGGTCCCCGCAGGTTCGCAAGAGCGTCTACTCCTGTAGTGCTGTATGCAGTCGTAGTCGTGGTGCTGCGGGGTCCTTCAATCCGCGTTCGATAGGTAGGCATAGTGTCGGGTTAGCGGCGGGGAGCTTCCTGCTCTCCTCCGCTAAGAGAGCCGCAATAATTACTCGCGTTTGGCCAACATTCCCCGTGGTTTGTTACCCAAAAAGAAGTATTTTTCCTGTTCTCTGCCTGAAATGGCCGGGAAACAAATCTATACTAAATTCAATACAAGGAGCGTTATTCCGTGGAATTAGCCGGAGCACCAACCGACCAAAGGGCGGTACGAATAGAGAAAATGAAAACTCTCCGCGACGCGGGCATCCTGCCGTACGCGGAGCGGTTTGAAAAAACACACATGCTCGCGGAGGCCAAGGTCCTTGCGGACGGCACCAAACCGGTGCGGGCCGCGGGCCGCGTCATCGCCGTGCGTGGCTTCGGCAAGCTCACGTTTTGCCATCTGCTCGACTTTTCGGGCACCATGCAGTTCGCGCTGCAAAAGAACAAGCTGGCCGGCCAGTTCGAATTGTTCATGAAAACCGTTGACATGGGCGATTTCGTGGGCATCGAAGGCGAGATCATCACCACACGGACCGGTGAAAAGACCATCGATGTCTCGTCGTGGATGTTCCTGGCGAAATCGTTGCGCCCCCTGCCGGAAAAATTCCACGGCCTCACCGACCAGGAGCTGGTGTATCGCCGGCGGTACCTCGACCTCATCACCTCGCCCGAGCATATGGACCGGTTCAAGAAACGCACCCAGATCATCCGGACCATACGCCAGTTTCTTGACAAGAACGACTTCATGGAAATCGACACGCCCGTGCTCGCCAACAAGGCGTGCGGCGCGCTGGCAAAGCCGTTTATTACGCACCATAACGCGCTCGACATCGACGTGTTTCTGCGCATCGCGCCGGAAACGTATCTCAAGCGCGCCATCGCGGGCGGGTTCGAGCGCGTCTACGAATTCGCGCGCTGCTTCCGCAACGAAGGTCTCGACGCGTCGCACTTGCCCGATTTTACGCTGCTTGAGTACTACTGCGCCTACTGGAACTACGAAGACAACATGAATTTTACCGAACAGCTCATCAAGCACCTTCTTACCGCGGTGTCCGGCGGCCTTACCCTCACCTACGAAGGCACGCAGATTTCCTTTGACGGCGCCTGGCCCAGGATTTCCTTTCGCGACCTGATCTTCAAGGACTGCGGCATCGACATCAACACGTGCGCAACCAAGGAAGACCTTCTCGCTCAAATCAAGGCCAAGGGTATCACTTTCGAAGGCGACGTCGACATCGCGCATGCAGGCCGTGGAAACCTGGTGGATCTCTTGTACAAAAAAGTGTCCAGGCCCGCGCTTATCAATCCGGTGTTCGTGATCCACCACCCGCTCGATCTGTCGCCGCTGGCGAGAAAGAACGACGCAAACCCGCAGGTGGTCGACCGGTTCCAGCTCGTGGTGAACGGGTGGGAAATCGTCAATGCGTACTCGGAACTTGTCGATCCCCTGGATCAGGCGCAGCGCTTCGAAGAACAGGCCAGGGCTCGCGCGCACGGCGACCTCGAAGCAATGGAAGTGGACAACGATTTCCTCCTGTGCATGGAATACGGCATGCCGCCCATCTCCGGCTGGGGGATGGGAATCGACCGCGTCGTTGCACTATTGACAAACGCGCCAAACCTGCGCGATGTGGTGCTCTTCCCGCTCATGAGACCGGAATAATAATGGCCCGATCCATGGAACTCTTTGTCGCCCTGCGATACCTGCGCGGCAAGCGCAGGATGGGGTTTGCTTCGTTTATCACCTGGACCTCGGCCGCAGGCGTGTTTCTCGGGGCGCTCGTGCTGGTGGTGGCGCTCTCACTTGCCAACGGGTTCGAAAAGGAAGTGCGCGACCGGATCGTCGGCATCACCGCGCATGCCAAGATTCTCCAGTACTACAGCAGGACGATCGTGAATTACGATTCGCTGCGACTCCGTATTATCAAGTATCCGGGCGTGGTTGCCGCAACCCCGTACATCATGGAAAAAGGCGGGATAGAATACGAATCGGTGAAGGAGGGCGTCATGATTATGGGCGCCGCCGCCGCGACCGAAACCACCGTCACCGAAGTTGGCCAGAAGATCACTTTCGGGAAATTCGCGCTCGATTCCGCTGTGTCAAACAAGAACCGGAAGCTGCCCGGCATCGTCATCGGAATCGGCATGGCCGACAAAATGGGCGTCCGGCCCGGCGCAGAGGTGGTAGTGGGCGGCCTCACGGCCGAGGCGGTCGATGGCGAAATCACGTCCATTCCCATGGCGCGGTTCGTGGTGCGGGGCATTTTTGAGACCGGCATGTACGAATACGACCTCAACCTCGTCTACATCTCCATCAGGTCGTGCCAAGCGCTGTTCTCCATGCGCGGGGTGGAAGGCATCGCTATCAAAACCAACGACATGTTCCGGGCCGATGCTATTGCGCATGCCGTCAAGGATTCACTGGGCGGATATCCGTACCGCTGCATCGACTGGAAATCGCAGAACAAGTCACTGTTCGACTGGATGCGGCTCGAACGGTATGTGATCTTCATCGTGATATCGCTTATTATCCTCGTGGCGGGGTTCAACATCGTGTCGTCGCTCGTGATGATGATCGTCGAGAAACGGCGCGAGATCGGGATCCTCATGAGTATGGGCGCAACGAGTGGCGCGATCATGCGGATTTTCATGTTCAACGGCGTGGTCATCGGCATCCTCGGGTCCACGCTCGGCGTGGCCGCGGGCGTGCTGCTGTGCCTGCTGCAATACCACTACAAATTCATCCCGCTGCCCGGCGACATCTATTTCATCGACCGGCTGCCGGTCCTCATCCGCTGGGCCGACGTGATCGCAATTTACGTAACGTCAAACGTCATCTGTTTTCTCGCCACGTTGTATCCGGCATGGAGCGCCTCACGCGTGCTTCCTGCCGAAAGCATCCGCATAGAGTAGGGGACGGCCGTGAGCATGGTTGCTGTTTCCAATCTGACAAGGACCTTCGTGGAC
>Ga0182027_10009938_pt1 | contig 13594 bp, 10 predicted proteins | sample 712E1DmetaG_FD_121300 | JGI IMG/M metagenome (GOLD analysis project Ga0182027, IMG submission 121300) | Permafrost microbial communities from Stordalen Mire, Sweden - 712E1D metaG (Illumina Assembly) | ecosystem: Environmental > Terrestrial > Soil > Wetlands > Permafrost | place: Sweden...
CCCCTTACGGAGCGTGGTTTGGATATCGGATCCGCCTCCGGCGGACAGGGAGGTTTTACCCTCAATGTATAAGACTACCACATGCTATAAATATTACAAAGTTAAATGAAAAGTGTAACCTGTGTATAATCAAAAACCATGAAAATTAGTCACAAAAAAATAAATCAAAAAAGGGCCCGGGTAAGCCCCAGTCCCTCTTTTGATGAGCGCGATGTAGTACATCGCGATCAAAGATAGTATAGCAGAAATTAGAGTGAAAAATAAATGAACTGTGAATAACTAAAGAATAATGAAAACCAAGCATAAAAAAGAAAGCTCCTGCTCCGTCTGCAAAAATCCAGTCGGCAGGTACGTCGAAACCGGCGAAGTCGAGGAGTTTGAAAAGAGGATAAAGGAGGTGAGGGGGAAATATGAATAATATGATTTCAACCAGTACCATTAATTTCTTAAATTCAAATAGTGGAGCTATACAAGCTTTTTCCACAATCTTACTTGTTATTATTACCGCATATTATGCGTTTCAGACCCGCAAGACGGTAAGAGAAATGAAAAATTCTCGTGAGGATGCTAGGTTACCGATTATTAGATTGAGTATAGATGGACCATATACATCGGGACTTTCCAGTGATTACAGTAACTTCGATTTTAAATTTGAGAATATTGGCTATGGATTGGCACTTGATGTAATCTTCAAACTCCCAACCAGAAAAGACATACAAATCGGCAATGTAAATATTGGTGAGCAGGGTTGTCATAATCTATATCTTGAAACCGATGAGACTAAAAAATTACTTGAGTTACCAGCATCGGATAGATTCATTTACTTGAATTATAAAGATATTTTTGATCGTAAAATAACGACCATCTGTTATTTTGAATTTAAGGGTGAAAGAAAGGAATGGAGGCAACTTAAGATAATAAACTGGAGACTTATTTTGTAGAAAAAAATATTATGCCTAAAATAAGCACAAAATTCAAAGAAACCGACATCGGACCCATTCCGGAAGAGTGGGAGGTTGTAAATATTGGTGAAGCTTTAGAAATTATCGATGGAGATCGTGGCGTGAATTATCCAAATGAATCAGATTTTCTTGAAGGCGATTATTGTTTGTTTCTTAATGCCAAAAATGTTTGCGGAGATAGTTTTGATTTCTCAAATTGTCAATTTATTTCAAAGAAAAAAGACTTACAATTAAGAAAAGGTAAGATGCAGAGAGGTGATTTTGTATTAACTACAAGAGGTACAGTTGGCAATATTGCTTTCTATGATAAGTCTATACCATTTGAAAATATGAGGATCAATTCTGGAATGGTAATTTTACGGAACGGTACAGATTTCGATTCTAAATATCTTTTTCAATTATTGAAAAGTTTGGTCATAAAAAATCAGATCATAGAATTGACTACAGGATCTGCACAACCGCAATTACCGATTCGTGATATAAACTTTCTCAAGTTGGTTAAACCTCCGTTACGCGAACAATGCCGCATCGCCGAAATTCTTTCTTCGTTGGACGACAAAATAGAACTCAATCGTAAAATCAACGCCAATCTTGAAAAATTAGCCAGCACATTATTCAAAAAATGGTTTGTTGATATTGGCGATAAGTTGCCGGAAGGGTGGAGGATGGGAAAAGTTTCTGATCTTATCAAAATTGAATCTGGTTTTCCTTTTAACAGTAGTATGTTTGACGAATCAGGTAATTATGAATTGGTCACAATCAAAAATGTTCAAGATGGACAGTTTGTTTCTGAATGTACCGATTCTTTGAGTGTTATGCCGGAAAAAATGCCGAATCATTGCAAGCTTAAAACCAGCGATATTCTTTTGTCGTTGACTGGTAATGTCGGAAGAATATGTATTGTCACTGGAGAAAATTATCTTTTGAACCAACGAGTTGCTGTTCTTGTTCCGATAAATGAAAGGGATCGAGCTTATACCTATTTGTTATTCAGACAAAAGGATTTTCAAAATACACTCATGGGAATTTCTCGTGGTACAGCCCAGCAGAACTTGAGCCCAATTGAGACTAGGTCCTTGGAGCTCACTATTCCATCAGATGAAGTACTAAAACACTTTGCTTTGATAGCGAATCCAATCTTTGAAGCTATGGTCGGTAATTTTAATCAAATTAAAAATTTTTCCGTCCTCAGAGATTCTCTTTTACCTAGATTGATGAGTGGTAAGATAAGAACAACAACATGAACCGAGATATTATAAAATCTTATAATTTTCATTCAGAAACACTGAAAAATTTAGATAAATTTTGTTGGTGGGTACAAAATGTCTATCAATGGCCATTTAAGTCCAGAGATTTGTTAGATAAATTGGATATTATTGCTAAAAAAGCAGAGACTTCAGAAGATAACAAAACACAACTCAAAATTAAGGTGAGACATATTTCTAATACAACTAGAGACTGGAGGGGAAAGCATCAGAGAAATTTAGATATTTATGATCATGAAATAGAAAGAAAGGTTTTAGCTCTATTTTCTGAATTATTTGTTTACGATAATTTGATAAATAACAACTTCACTGATATTGCATTTATTGTCGAAAGTAATAAGCCGACTCCAGACATAATGTGTAAAAAGGATAACAGCGTTTATTATGTTGAAGTAAAAAGAATTCAAAATCCAAGAGATGAAGATACAGCCCTAAGAACTTGTGGTATGTTTAGTAATAGTGTGAACATTAATTATAGGGAAGCAGTAGAAAAGAAAATCGTTGATTTTATCAATAATGCGGGGAGAAAGTTTAATTCAATGTCTACCTTGAACAATTTAGGGAAACATCAGAAAATATTAGTATTAGATTTTTGTGCCGGCATAGATACAATTTTGGAAAACAAAAGTAATGCTAATCTGCAAGATATTTTCGGGAAGAACTTTTTTGATAATTTAAATAGCAAGTACAATATGACGATTTATACGAAGAAATATTTACAGTAAAACCATGACACCAAAAACTTACATCGAATCGGATCTTGAAAAAGCCGTACTTGAGTGGCTGGAGGAACTTGGATATTCGATTAAGTTTGGTCCTGACATTGCTTTTGATGGAGAGACACCGGAAAGAAGCGAAAAGGCAAACTACACAGATGTCATCTTGGTCGAAAGGCTGAAAGCCAGCATTGCAAGAATAAATCCATATATACCAATAGAGGCGCAAAAAGATGCCATAGACAAAGTGGTTTCCTTGCCATGGTTAAAACCAAACCTCATAGAAGTCAATCAAATCTTTCATAAAATGCTCACAGACGGCGTCGATGTCGCTTACAAGGACAAAGACGGCTTGTTGCGCGGAGACAAGGTGTACCTCTTGGACACAAAAGACATGACAAAAAATGATTGGTTGGCCGTCAATCAATTCACCATCATCGAAAATAATCACAATCGCCGACCAGACATCATAGTATTCGTAAACGGTATTCCACTTACCATATTTGAATTAAAGAATCCAGCTGATGCAAACGCCAAGATAGAAAACGCTTTCAATCAGATCAAAACGTATCAATCGGAAATCCCGGCATTCTTTACTTACAATCAATTCTGCATAATAGTCGATCACATCACCAACGCTCTCGTCGGCACAATTTCATCCGACCTCGACCGATTCATGGGATGGAAAAGTGAAGACGGCAATAATCTTGTCAAGAGAAACGAAACAGAAACTTTGATACGTGGAATATTCACACAAAAGCGACTGCTCGATATTGCTACAAATTTCATTGTCTTCGAGAATGAAAAAGATTCTCGGAACAATGTTACGAAAGTCATAAAGAAGCTGGCGGCGTATCATCAATATTTTGCCGTAAATAAAGCAGTTGAAGAGACTGTCAAAGCAACTTCGGAAACAGGCGACAAGCGTGTCGGCGTAGTTTGGCATACCCAAGGATCCGGCAAGTCACTTACCATGGTTTTCTATGCAGGAAAAATAATACAGCGATTGGGTAATCCGACACTTGTCTTGCTTACAGATAGAAATGATCTCGATGGCCAATTATTTGGTGTATTCTCCAAGTGTAGTGATCTATTACGACAAACGCCCAAGCAAGCAGAAAATAGGGAAGACTTGAAAAAATTACTTTCTACAGCTTCCGGCGGCGTTGTGTTCACTACCATTCAAAAATTCATGCCTGAAAATAAAGGCGAGGTGCATCCGATGCTTTCAGATCGCCGAAACATAATTGTCATAGCCGATGAAGCCCATCGCAGTCAATATGATTTTATTGATGGATTCGCTCGGCATATGCATGACGCATTGTCCAACGCTTCGTTTATTGGCTTCACTGGCACACCGATTGAATTGTCGGACAAAAATACCAGAGCGGTATTTGGAGAATATATAGACACGTATGATATTACTCGAGCCGTTGAAGACAAGGCTACCGTGCCGATATATTACGAAGCCAGATTGGCCAAGATTGATCTCTTGAAATCAGCTACGCCAAAGATTGATGCTGATTTTGAAGAATTGACTGAAGGAGAAGAAGTGGAAAAGAAAGAAAAACTCAAGAGCAAGTGGGCGCGGCTGGAAGCCATGATCGGCTCTGAAAAGCGCATTGAGCTTATCGCCAAGGATGTAATTGAGCACTTTGAAGCGCGTCTTTCTGCCATGGATGGCAAAGGAATGTTTGTGGCCATGAGCCGAAGGATCGCTGTTGAACTTTACGATGAGATTATAAAACTGCGACCGCAGTGGGCAAGTGATGATATAAGCAAAGGATTTATAAAAGTAGTCATCACCGGCGCCGCAAGCGATCCGGCCAACTTTCAAAAACATATTCATTCGAAAAAAGAAAGAGATTTGCTTGCCGATAGAATGAGAGATCCGAAAGATGAGCTCAAACTGGTGATTGTCCGCGATATGTGGCTTACAGGATTTGATGTGCCGTCAATGCACACAATGTATATGGACAAGCCGATGCGCGGGCACGGGCTTATGCAGGCCATTGCTCGTGTCAATCGTGTCTACAAGGATAAACCGGGCGGATTGATTGTGGACTATATTGGAATGGCGCCATCATTGAAGGATGCCCTTGCTCGTTACACAACAGGAGAGAAGCAAGAACCGATTGTTGATCAAGAACAAGCAGTTGGAATCATGCTTGAAAAACATGAGACTGTTAAGGCGATGTATCACGGCTTTGACTATTCACCATATCTTACCGGAAGCGCAAAAGACAAGGCCACTGTCGCAGGAAAAGCCATGGATCATATCCTCGGTATCAAAGATGGCAAGAAAAGATATATGCAAGCGGTTGCAGAGCTGTCGCAGGCATTTGCTTTGTCGGTGCCAAGTCTTGAAGCTATAAAAATAAGAGATGAAGTGGCATTTTTCCAAACGGTTCGTGCATTCATCGCAAAATTTGAACAAACAGGCGGACTGGGCGGTCCGACTATGGATGATTATGACCAAGCGATAAGACAGATTGTTTCTGAAGCTGTCGTGTCGGATAAAGTAATAAATATATTTGATGCGGCTGGATTGAAGAACCCGAACGTGGCTGTGCTTTCAGATGAATTTTTGGAAGAAGTAAAAGGATTGGATCGCAAAAATGTGGCTTTTGAGATACTTCGCCGACTGCTCGATGACGAGATTCGAACTATGGAGAAAAAATTCTTGGTAAAATCTCGCTCATTCTCGAAGATGCTCGAAGAAACGATAAAGAAATATCAGAATCAAACAATTGAAGCGGCACAAGTCATTGCCGAGCTTGTCGAATTAGCCAAGAAAATTAGAGAAGAGAAAGGTCGCGGCCAGAATCTCAATCTATCCGAAGACGAAGTGGCTTTTTACGATGCTCTGTGTGCAAATGACAGCGCTGTCATGGAATTAGGCGATGATACTTTAAAAAAGATCGCTCAGGAGCTTGTTTCCATGCTTCGCAAAAATACTTCAATTGACTGGACACTGAAACAAAGCGTTCAAGCCAAGTTGCGCGTTCTTGTCAAAAAACTTCTTAACAAATACAAGTACCCGCCGGATAAACAGGAGCAGGCAACAAAGACCGTTCTCGAACAGGCGGAGATGCTATGCAAAGATTGGAGTGGTAACTAAGTTATGGCTAAATATCACACACACTTTTTCTCAGAAAAGGATAAGAAAATTATTCTCCAGTGGTGTATCGCTGCTGTTATTTTCACTTTAGGAGTTGCGATTTATTTTTCATGGTTCTTTGTTCATAATTGTATATTTCACTGGCCGATTCGGTGGGATATAGGAAAATGTTGGCAAGAACAAATATTGCCTGCACAGCAGAAAGCGGGAGAAACTGCTAGTCCATTTGTTCCATTGTGAAAATGATATAATTTTCGTATGGACTCCTCCGAAATCCTAGAATTAGTCAAAGACGGCGTAATTGAACCAGACCAAGTCGAGGACTTTGAAGTCCTTCGATTTTCGCTTCGCTCAAATCTCAGGATGAGTATGTAAATGCCATGCAAATGTCTGATCTTATAAGCGGCGCTCTCAAGGATTATTTTACAGGCAGGAACAAGGATCTGCGAAAAATTATCGAGAAAAAATATCTCTACAAAATATGGTGATGGAACCCAAAAGAGCGGGCCCTAGACCTAGGACACGCTCTTTTGGGAGAAAAACCGGCTCGCGGCATCACGCTCGCTCCCCGGCCTTTCATGGTTACATCTTATTAGAATGTTTGCTAAAAGTCAATGGCTTGAGTGTGGATTAAGTCAAAAGCCCACCCAGTGAAGGGCAGGCTTTGAATAAAATCCGATAGGTGAAAACCTACGTTCAATATACTAGCAATTTTACTTGCGAGGCGCAAGAGGACGGCTGGGGAAAATCTTTTCTCATCCGTCTATTAACAAGTGGCCACGCCGACCATCGCTTGCCATGATAGACTATCTTTATGGATGACCAAAATACTCCAAGCGAACCAGTTGAGGAAGCCGATGTGCCAGAACCGACTCCTATTCCCGTTGAGCCAGATTCTGGTCAAACAACAGGTTCTGACCCTGCCGATACCCCTCCTACGGCCCCAGAATCGCCTATAAACGCTCCTAGCAACACTCCTGTAGAAGATCAAAATCAAGGGGTAAATCAGCCTGAAAGCAATGAGCCAGAAGAGCCAATTTCTGCCCCAAGTGAGCCACAAGCTCCAACTGGCGAATCGCCGACAACTTCGCCGATTCCTTCGACTTCAATTCCTGTCGCGCCTGTTTCTGCTTCTTCTTCAACTTCAATTAATGAATCACCGACTTCTGAACCAGTCGAGTCTCTTGATCAGCTTCAACCAAATCATTCGTCGCAGGATCAAAGTGGCTTCATCCGAGGTCTTCTGGTAAAAGCACAGGCCAAGATTCAGTCGAATAGACAGAAGAAGCTCGACAAAGTAATCGAGCTTGCTCAAAAGAAGGGAACCATCAGCAATGAAGATATTCAGAAATCATTGCACATGCCGGACAGGACAGCCACGCGTTACTTGGTCAAATTGGTGGAAGAAGGTCGGCTTGTCAGAGTCGGCTCTCCTCGTGACGCCAAATATCGATTTTTGCATTGAAAATGTTTGTGGGCCAAATGGTGGAAATGGCCCACGGGTGTCTTGCTTCCAAATGGCGCTTGGTGTGAATAGGTGATACACTTGTCCCCCTAGGTCGAATTTGGCAACTTAATCTTGAAAAATATTATGAATAACAACGACCAGACAAACAAGCCGCAGCAACCCGCACCAGCGCCAGCTCAACCGACAACGCCTCCGACTCCGCAGCAGAAGTAAGTCTTTTGGAGAAGACCGCCCACTCGAGAGAATGGGCGTTTTTCTTTTTTGTGGTACAATATGTTCGCAAGTCTATAAATTTTAATCAATCAAAATCATGTGGTACAACCATTATTCAATGTTCGGTCCGCAGGTCTGGAGTCCATTCGGCTACGGCATATTCGGATCGATCTTTTTCCTTGTCGCGGCGATCTGGCTCCTCTTTACTATCGTTCTAAAGGGTTACGCTCTCTGGCACGCGGCAAAGCGCGCGCAGATCTGGTGGTTCGTCGCTCTGCTCATCTTTAACACTCTCGGCATACTCGAGCTCATCTACATCGTCTTTTTCCTGAAAAAGTGGCCGGGAAAAGCGGACGCGGAACATCACGAACATCACGAGCATAATGAACATCACGAACACCACGAGCATCATGAACACCACGAGCATCATCACGCGGCATAAAAATCTACATGTCTTTTCGTAGCATCATCGGCATCATAATCTTGGGGCTTGTGCTCGCCGCCGCTATCGCCAGCGAAGGCTATTTCTATTCCACTTCGCAACGAGAGAACAAGAACGCGGACTCGATCATCCAATCGATACAAAAGACATTGAGCACGAAACCGACACAGGACACATTGGCCGAAGCGCAGAGCGATCTGCAGGCTCAAACGGAAAAATTGAAGGCAATGCAAGCCAGTTTTCCGTCGTCGCCGGTGCTCGACGCGGCTATAAAAGCCGATGTGGCACAAGCCGCCGCCGCTGCGGCTCTGGCGGACACGTTGGCGGCCGATCCAAAGCTCAATATTCCACCGGGGTCGAACATCGTCATCCTCGGTCAAAAAGCGACGCAAGCTCTGTCGTATCTGCAATATCTTTTGACCACTCCCGCTTCGACTGTTGCGCTGAACGATGCGGCGCAAAACGCCATCGACCTCGTCGCGGCCTATGTCAATCAGCTTCATTCATATATAAATTCGCTATCACCATCCGATTCAGGTCTGACTTCCGGTGAAATTGCGGATTTGGAGTCCCAAGCGAACACTATCGTGGAGCAAGTTAATTCCGTCCAAGATTCCTTGAATCAAATAGAGTCTATACCGGCGAGCTCCGTACCTGACATAGTTTCGTCGTCGGACATTCCGTTGGCTGTTTCCACTTCAACAAATAATTCCGGCAATCAAGTAGCTACAAACCCGTCCGCAAATGCCTCTAGTTCGGATCAATCTTCGAATCAATCTTCAGGCGGGACAAGCAATCCATCCGACGGCGCGGTCACCTTGGGCGACATCTCGAATCAACAAAATGTTGTTTCGGATGACACAAACCAAGTAAATCAATTGTCGGATCAGGCGAGATCAGACACTGCTTCTTCGTCGGATTCTTTTGACAATTCATCTGTGCAAGATAATGGCGACAATGGTAATAATAATTCCGGCGGAATCCAACCGCAGGACGGTCCGGTAAAATTGATAGAAGGGGAAAATACGTTCTAAATTATTTCTGCAATTAATTTTTTCGTCGCTGTCACATTCGCCACTTCGACGCATTCGACGCCGGAGGCACGAGCCGCGTAATCATTTCCCCCTTCAAATAATGCATCACCGATATAGACTGCTTTTTCAATAGGGATTTTGATATATTCGCATATTTTTTTCACGCCAAAAGCCTTGTCGATGCCTTTTTTTGTCACATCGATTGATGTCATGCCGCCGATGCCTATGGAAAAGTCTGGTAAAAGTGGCTTGAGAAACGAAACAATATGCAAGCGTTTCTTTTCCGTCGGATCCCATTCGGCTTTGACCGAAATCGGCGCCTGCTGGCCGTCGGCGGAAAAGGTTATCTGTCCGCCGCGGTCTTCAGAGACAGGTCCGTATGTTTCCGTGGGCATCTTTTCTCCCGATTTTTCCACTGCTTCTTTGAACGCGGCATAAATTTTTTCTTTTTCAGCCGGCGAGAGGTCGTGCGAGTATTCCTTGACCCAATTATTTTTTTTGAAGATATACAAAGTAGAGCCGGTTGTTGGTAGAAGTAATAAATTTGAAAAAGGGAACGACTCGATCTTCTCAAAATTTTCAAGTCCGGGCAGAAATTGCTTTTCAAATTGTTCAAACGAGCCACCTGAGATCACAGCGACTTTTTTGCGCTTCAAAAGCTGTGCCAAAAGCCCGGTCATCTCACTGTCCATGACCTGCTTTGACTCGGCCAGTGTACCATCGAGGTCGAATATAATGAGGTCTTTTTCGGCGATGTTTTTCATAGAAACATCAGGAGGACATCGGCCAATTTTGCCGTCGCCACGCAGGTGCAATAATCCGCGCCGCCGTAATAGATATAGAGCGTGTCTTTGCGCACAACCGCGCCGCAGGGGAAGACGACATTGTGGACAGGTCCGCCATCGCGCTCGTAGGGCATGATAGGTTCTAGGATGGGCAAAGCTACTCTCCCGAGGATGATGGTAGGATCGTCGAGGTCGAGCAAGGCCGCGCCGATGCGATATGTCGGTGTCGTCGATACACCGTGATAGAGGAGTAGCCAGCCGCGCTCCGTTTTTATAGGCGGAGCAGAAATGCCGACTTTCCAACCGTCCCACATGCCGCGCCGCGGCGCCAGGATATCGATGCATTTGTCTATTTTTTGCTTTTCGAAATCGAGCGTCGGCACATAATCGCCGCAGATATTGTCAGAGACGCGATGGAGGATGAGGTATTCTTTGCCGCGAGATGTTTCCGGTGACTGGATTTTTTCAGGCAAGATGCAGGCATCCTTGTCATCGATCGAATCCGGCGAAATGACAGTGGGCGGCGCCCAATTCCATTTATGCACCAAAAAATCGCTTTCTTTTATAGAAGTGATCGCTACGCGCGGGCGACTACCGTCGAATCCGGTGTACGCCATGTATATTTTGTCACCGATCTTTGAAAGGCGTGGGTCTTCACAGCCGTGGCGCTCGAAATCTGCGCGCGGTATGTAGACTGGTTTGTCCAGACGCTCGTCGATGGTCAGGCCGTTCTTGCTCCGCGCATAGCCGATGGTCGAGATATTGTTCGAATCGACGGCGCGATAGAGGATATGCACCGAACCGCCGAGGTCTATGGCCGCCGGGTTCATGGTGCCGCGAGCTTCCCATGATATATTCTCGCGCGGCGTCAGGATAGGATTTTTCGGCGAGCGTGAAAGAGCAGGATTTCCATCTGGTACAAGAGCGTTCAAGAGGCTAAAGAGGGGAATACGGGCAATGGCGCATTGGGTGTCAGCGGCACCGTAATAGAGCTCGACCTGGCCGCTTTTGAGATTTGCGCCCGAAGGGAAAATGATATTCGGCACAAGCCCTACTTTTTCATAAAAAGCTTCCGGTGCCATGATGGAGCCGCGCGTTCGGCCTATGATGCGGCGGGGGTTTTTTAGATCAAGCAGGACAACTTCGACGCCAAATATCGTGTCACCGCTGCCGTACTTTTGTATATGAGAATAAAAAACAAGCCAGCCTTTTGCGGTTTTGAGAGGTGGTGCGCCCAGCTCCACTTGATCGCCGTCGTGACGGCGCAAGGGTAGTGCGAAATCTTTCATGCGTGTTTTCCAATTGTTCCAAAATTCAGGCGATGTCATCTGTTCCTCGTTGTCGAATTCGACGTAGCATATGTCCGATGGCGGATAGTCGGTATTGACGGTGACGAGGGCGGCGATTTTTTTGCCTATTTTTGCTGGAAAGAGCGCCATGGCCTTTGCGTTGAATGGCGTTACAAGCGCTTTCTTTTCTATTTTTTTGAAATCTCTCGTCACAGCCATTGCCACGCGGATTCCATCGGCATTGAAAGGATAATTCGAAAGAGCAGTATAGAAAATATAATATTTTGTGCCGAGCTTTGTCACTCGCGGATCCTCACAGCCATATTTCTCGAAATCATACTCAGGCACGATGAGCGGTTTGCGGCCAGTAAAATGCACGCCGTCTTTTGAGGTGGCGTGGCCGATGACAGAAACGCTTCGGTGCTGGCCGTCGAGGAGGTCTGGCACAGACAGTGCACGATACAGGGCATGAATAGTCCGATTCTCCTTGACTGGGCACCAATTAAAGGTGGCCGCCGCTTCCCATGGATGATCGAGGTCAGGCGAAAGCAAAGGATTTTCTTTTTCTCGTGTTACGGTAAACATGTTTGTATTATACCTTCCCGTAGCGGATGAGCCAATCCAAAAGCTGTGAAATTGGAATCGTGGCCACACCGACATGTTTGTCCCCGGCTCCATAATAAAGGAAAACGACCCCATCTTTTATCACTGCTCCGGAAGCGTAGACCACACCCGGTTTACCATCGTTTTCGTAATGTGTTTCCGGTGCGAGGATGGCTTGCGGTGAACGATGGGTGATGAGTGACGGATCTTTTAGATCGAGCAACATCGCTCCTATTTTGTATTTTCCAGGATCGCGCGGACTTACGACGTTGTAAAAGAGGAGCCAACCTTTTTCAGTCCTAATCGGTGGCGCTCCGGCTCCACGCACCCAATTGTCCCAGTGCTTGCTTCTCTTTTTAACTTCATATCCCGGCATGCCATCTCGGTTTGGCAGGCTTTTTATATGTGGGACTGCCTCGAGATTGTCTACATACTCAATCAAGGCCTTGTCCAATAGCCCGTGTATGATAGCAAATTTACCGTTGAATTTTTCTGGAAACAGAACCCAGTTTTTACTGCGCTCCTTTGAAATGAGTGAGGGTCGTTTCCAGTTCCAATGGCGTTTTTTCAAATCCACAGCGCTGATAGAAGTAACTGCCATATGCAAGTGTTCCCATCCTTCAAAAGCGACATACGTCAAATAAACGCGACCTTCGATTCGTACCGCGCGCGGATCTTCCGCGCCGCCCCAGCCGCCGCCCGAAGTATAAAATGTCGGGTCATATGTCATCGGTCCGTTGAATTTTTTCGGATCTGGCAAACCGTAGCCTGTCATGGGCTGAAATACTGGATATGCGGAACGTTCCTCAAAGCGTATTCCATCCTTGCTGACCGCATGACCTACACGAGAAAGGCCGTCCGATCCTATTGCTCTGTAAAATAAATGCACATTTCCGTCATCATCTATGATCGCTCCAGGATTAAAAGTGCCTTCGAGTTCCCAAATTTTTCTACGATCCGGTGAAATTATCGGATTACTTTCTGAACGAACAAGAACGAGGGTCTTGCGAAGGTGGAGCTTTCTCTTGAACCTAAAAAAGAGGCGCAAGATTTCCCATATCAATGCCAACAAGAGCACTGCCACCACTCCCGCGATGACAAAATGTATCAGTGCGCCGTCATAAATGTTTGTCATGATCGTCCGTAGCGATCATTGAGTCGGGTTATGTCGCCTTCATCAAAATCGCCGAATGAGATTTCCAAAAAAACCACGGGAGACGCCCCGGCAGTGATGCGGTGCTCCGTTCCGCGCGACACAAAATATTCATCGCCGGATTGTATTTCCTTTTCCATTCCACCGATGGTCGCCTGTCCATCTCCGCTCAAAATTGTCCACCATTCGTCCCGACCTTTGTGTTTCTGCAGACTAAATGCTTCGCCGGCGTTGACGGTGATTATCTTGACCGTTGAAAGTTCATTTTTGGTAAAACGTTGAAATGAACCCCACGGTCGCTCTTCACGATACGACTTTGGAGCTTCAGGCATTTGTATTGATTTTCATTATAACACCTTGCATTTATTGAAATTTAGACTTATCCACAGGCGGGAAGGATTCAATGCGCAATTCCGATTCCTGAAACGTCTTTTGCTCCAGCTAGGCGCAGAGTTTCCATAGCCGAATGCATGGTACTGCCAGTAGTGACAACGTCGTCGATGACAATGATGCGCTTTCCCAAATGTGAAAGGGTGCAAAGGG
>Ga0182027_10009939_pt1 | contig 13593 bp, 14 predicted proteins | sample 712E1DmetaG_FD_121300 | JGI IMG/M metagenome (GOLD analysis project Ga0182027, IMG submission 121300) | Permafrost microbial communities from Stordalen Mire, Sweden - 712E1D metaG (Illumina Assembly) | ecosystem: Environmental > Terrestrial > Soil > Wetlands > Permafrost | place: Sweden...
AGCTGGTATTTTTTCATTACTGGAGCGCTGCTGGCCGTAACCGCGCTCTTTACAGGGAAAGGTTTCCCTGATACAGGCTGGACGTTTTATGTGCCTTTCTCCATTCGGACCGGGACGAACGTCACTATGGGCGTATTCGCCGCTTTCGTTCTCGGCTTTTCCTCGATTCTGACGGGCTTGAACTTCATTACCACGGTGCACCGCCTCCGGGCCCCCGGAATGGGCTGGCATCGCATGCCCCTGTTCGTGTGGTCGCTCTATGCCACCGCGTGGATTCAGGTGCTCGCCACTCCGATTGTAGGGATCACGCTTCTAATGGTGATTGCCGAGCGCTGGCTTAGGATCGGATTCTTTGATCCTTCCCTGGGCGGGGACCCGATCTTATACCAGCATTTATTCTGGATCTATTCCCATCCTGCAGTTTACATAATGATACTTCCTGCCATGGGGGTGATCACGGAGATCATTCCCACTTTCGCCCAGAGAAGGGTATTCGGTTACAAAGCCATTGCCCTCTCCAGCCTTGCCATCGCCGGGGTAGGTTATTTTGTGTGGGCACATCATATGTATACATCCGGAATGAGCATGACTGCGCGCTGGGTCTTTTCGCTGCTTACGTTTCTTGTTGCCGTCCCCAGCGCCATAAAAGTATTTAACTGGATTGCCACGATGTACAAGGGATCCATTTCTGTGAAACCCCCTTTCCTGTTTGCACTGGGGTTCATCTTCCTGTTTATGATAGGAGGTCTTACAGGGTTGGTCCAGGGTTCCCTGGCGACAGATATACATGTTCATGACACATCATTTGTTGTAGCGCACTTCCATTATATTATTTTCGGAGGTGTCGGTTTCGCTTTCTTTGGTGCACTGCATTACTGGTATCCAAAAATGTTTGGAAGGATGTATAACTTTAAACGGGCCAATATTGCTTTTGTATTCCTGTTTGTCGGTTTCAACCTGCTTTATTTCCCCCAGTTCGTGCTCGGCTTGATGGGCATGCCCCGGCGGTATTTCGATTATCTTCCGCAATTTACTTTAGGGCAACAGTTATCGACCATAGGAGGCTGGATTCTATTGATCGGGATCATTATCATGCTGGTCAACCTGTTCAGTAAAAAAGGCGCCAAAGCACCGGATAATCCATGGGGAGGCAAGACGCTTGAATGGACTATCCCCTCTCCCCCGCCTGTCGAGAATTTTGACAAACTGCCCGTGATAACAGGGGAACCATATAATTATGAGTGATAAGCGAATAGCGAATAGCGAATAATTACAATTAGGATACACTTGATTTCGGTAACAAATAATTATAATAATAAAGAGGCTATGGAATTACATCGAGACGATATTGGCGCGAGACTGGGAATGTGGATATTCATTTTCACCGAGATACTTTTGTTTGGGGGCTTGTTCCTGGTTTATGCCGTCATGCGCGACCGCTATTCCGATGAGTTTCACCAGGCTGCACATCAGCTCAATGCATTCATTGGCACACTGAACACGGTAGTGTTGCTGTTCAGTTCTGCAACTGTGGCCATGTCTATAACTGCAGTCCGGAAAGGCGAAAAACGTAAAGGGGTTTTATTCATTTTTATTACGCTGGTTTGTGCCGGGATATTTTTATTCAATAAATACCTGGAATGGGGTCATAAGATTTCGATCGGACTTTATCCGGGTTCAGAGATGATGATCGGGCTGAAGCATGGTTATATTTTATTTTTCAGCCTGTATTTCTTTATGACCGGCCTGCATATGCTTCATCTGGTAGTCGGGAGCATCATCCTTACCATCATCATGGTGAAAATCCAGCTTGGAATCATCAACTCCGGAAAATATACATTGCTCGAAAACGGAGGTCTTTACTGGCACCTGGTCGACCTGATATGGATATTTTTGTTCCCGTTGCTGTATCTTATAACATAGCGAATGGCGAATAGCGAATGGCGAATAAAAAAATCCCTAATCGCTATTCGCTAATCGCTTGTTTCAAAAAACATTCACCTCCGAAAAAACAACAAAAGACATGTCACATTTAGAAACACATATCACGGATTACAGGGTTTACGGGTGGGTGCTGCTGGCTTTGCTCATATTGACCAGCATTACAATTACAGTAACCTGGATCGATCTTTCGGCCCTGACAGTTCTGGTGGCCCTTATAATCGCATCGGTCAAGTCGTTCATTGTGCTGCGTTACTTTATGCACCTGAAATTCGAGTCGGGTATATTTACTGTTTTTATAGTTATGGTGCTCCTTATTTATGTACTGGTTATTGTACTGACTTTTTTTGATTATCTGTTGAGGTAAGTCATTAAATTATTTTCTAAAACTAAAGTATGTTTACGGAAGCTTCAAATTTTGCCGCGGGTGTTGATCTGGTCTTTAAAATCATCTTCGGGATCAGCATTTTCCTGCTGGTCGGGATAACAACCGTGATGATCTTCTTTGTGATAAAATACCGCCGTTCCAAACATCCGAAAGCAGAACAGATAAAAGATAATACCGCACTGGAAGTTACCTGGACATTAATTCCACTGGCTATCGCGTTGTTAATGTTCTATTACGGATACGTAGCTTTCAGCCCCCAGAGAGTCTTCCCCAAGGATGCCATGAACGTTACTGTTGTCAGTAAAATGTGGGTTTGGTCGTTCGTATATCCGGGAGATAAGGAGTCGGACATGCTGGTACTTCCTGTTAACAAAGCTGTTGTTCTGAATTTAACTTCACTTGATGTGATTCACAGTTTCTATGTGCCTGCATTCCGGCAGAAGGAAGACTGTGTTCCCGGAAAAACGAACCAGATGTGGTTCATCCCCACATTGATCGGTGAGTACTGGGTCCTGTGCGCCGAATACTGCGGAATGAACCATTCCTATATGGAAGCGAAGGTGAAAGTTGTTCCCCAGGCCGTATACGACACATGGATTAATACCCTGCCTAAAAAGGCTGCTGAGCCCGAAGGCCTTACAATCATCAAAAAGAATGCCTGTACAGGTTGTCATTCCATTGACGGGACAAAACTCGTAAGCACATCGTTTAAAGGCATTTATGGAAAAAAAAGCCTCGTAGTTTCCGACGGCAGAGAACATACCGTAAGAGTGGATGATGCCTATATTAAAACCAGTATTTACGAACCTGACAGGGATGTGGTAAAAGGCCTTCCCAAAGGTGTGATGAAATCATACAAAGGCCTTATCAGTGATGATGAGGTTGCAAAGGTCATTGAATATTTCAAATCCATAAAATAACATCTCAGACCTTGGCTTTTCGCTCCTATCTTCAGCTTATCCGTCCCGGTGTAACCATAGCGGTCACCGCTTCAGCCCTGGCCTCTGCAGTTATCTGTACAGGAGGATTATCGCTTTCACTTCTCTGGCCGGTGACCGGCATATTTCTGCTCGCTGCAGGCGCTTCGGCCCTGAACCAATACGAGGAGTGGGAGTTTGATGAAAAGATGGAAAGGACAAGGAACAGGCCGATACCATCGAGGCAGCTTACCACTTCCGACGGGCTGAGAACTGCAAATATTTTTATTATCTCGGGTTTTATCGTTCTCATTCTTGAAGGGAGTCTGGTCCTTTTCGGGCTGGGTGTTTTCAATGTTCTCTGGTACAACGGGGTTTACACATTTCTGAAAAGGAAAACCGCCTTTGCCGTGATCCCGGGAGCCCTCACCGGAGCAATTCCGCTGATGATGGGATGGGTCGCTGCCGGTGGAAAGCTCTCCGACCCGGTCCTGGTTTTCCTTTCCGTATTCATTTTCATCTGGCAGATGCCTCATTTCTGGCTGATCATGATAAAGTATAAGGATGAATATAAAAAAGCCGGGTTCCCTGTTCTTTCCGATACATTCTCCCCGGTAATGATGAAACTGACCATCCTGGCCTGGCTCATAGCAGCGTCAGCCATTACAGTTTATTTTTCCTGGTTCAGCATAGTTAAATTTATAAACCTGCGGTACCTGCTGGCAGGAGTTAACCTTCTTGTTGTCCTCTTTATAGGCTATCAGCTTTTTATCTCCCGTAAAATCAGGTACAGGCTCATCTTCCTGATCGGGAACCTTTATATTTTCATTGTATTTGCTGTCCTGATCATCGAAAAAGTATAATTGCTGTTCTTTTGTATATCACTTTTTGGCTGATGGCGGATTAAGCATAAAAAGCATTTATGACACAGACAAAGATATGGGTACATGCTGTCTGGGGTGCAAGGGGACAGCATACCCTGTTTTCGAACGGCTCACGACAGGAGTTACTGGATCACCTTCAGAGCGTGGCGGTTAAGAATAATATTGAACTTGGGATAATCAACTGCTGGGTGGATCACATTCATTGTCTTGTCCGTCTTAAAAGTGATCAAAGCCTTGAACAGGTTGTGAAGGAATTACGGACTGAGGCAGGCAAATGGATTAATTCAAAATCGCTTACCGTAAAACGTTTCTCGTGGGACAAGCAATATTATGCCGCTTCAGTAAGCGAAGGGAACCTTCAGGGAGCTAAAAATTACATTCTGAGCCAGGAACGGCATCATGCCAACCGCACTTACAAAGACGAAGTTGCTGCATATTTTTCTCTTGACTTTCCGGTAAAAAACCAGTAGGTTTGTAGAAAATAACCGGAATCGTTATTCAATAAAACCAAAATTATGGCTGGAAAGTCAAACATCCTATTCGCCGCGATAGCCGGGCTTGCCCTTGGTATCGGCATAGGCATGCTCATTGCACCGGAAAAAGGGACCAAAACAAGAAAAAAGATCAGGGATAAAATACTTGACATTGCCGATAGATTTGAAGAAGGCTTTCCGACCAGCTTTGAGGAACTTAAGTCGGTCCTGACCTCTGAAAAGCCTGCTGATAATGCTGAAAAGCCAGGGCAGGAATCAAGTCCGGCCGCCTGAACGAATTTAACAATACAGAAGATCACACTTAAATGGATATACAATGGAATCAAACCGCATATCGGATAATTTCTCATCGATGACGGAGAACGTGAAGGATTACGTCAACCTGAGAATAGATTATATCAAACTTTTATTGACCGAAAAGATCGCAAGAACGGCTTCCTACTTCATGATGTCGGTGATCTTTTTCATCCTCGGAATGTTCCTGATTTTATTCATCTCCTTTGCTTTTGTTTTCTGGTACGGAGATGAAGTCGGACCAACCTTCGTAGGTGCGCTCATCGTCGTGGGCTTTTACGTTGTCGTTAGCCTGCTCATTTACGGGATGAGGCATAAACTGTTCATCAATCCCATGGTAAAACATCTTGCGAAAATCATAATGGAGGAAGAAAATGAGAACTAGTGAACCATACAAGGTCAGGGCGAATCATCTCAATTCCCTGTCGGACCTGGAGCGTGAGAAGGAAAGATTACAGATGGAGATTGCCCGCAGGGAAGAAGGCATTAAATACAATTATCAGAACCTGGTTCAATTGCTTTCGTTCCGCAATTTAATAGGCACCCTCATCGATGAAGTGAGTACAACCACAACAGTCATCGGCAAACTTTTTTTGCTTGGCAAGGACTTCCTGGCAAAGCGGAAAAAGAAAAAAAAAGCTAAGTACGAACAGCTTGATCAGCAGGAAACCTTAATCGAAGAGAAGGCTGAATAAACATTTGCTGCCTTGAACTTCATCACTTTTCCCCGGATCCTTAATTTCATAAAACTTCTTTACGGATATTTTTTATCGCGTATCCTGCGCAGGCCGTTTCAATACGGACTTCCCGTCGCTGTTTCCATCGAGCCCACCAATCACTGTAACCTGCATTGCCCCGAATGCCCCAGCGGTTTAAAAGAACTCAGCAGGGCTGCAGGGTTCATGGACCTGCCCATGTTCCATTCAATAATTGATCAGCTTTCACCCGGGCTTGCATGGCTTACCCTGTATTTCGAGGGCGAGCCTTTTATGAATCCCCGATTTATTGATTTCATTTTCTATGCCCGCTCCAAAGGCATTTACGTGAGCTCATCCACCAACGGGCATTTCCTGAATATGGAAAATGCAGAGGCAACAGTGAGATCCGGCTTGAACCGCCTGATCATTTCCATTGACGGAACCGACCAGCAGACCTATGAGGCATATAGGATTGGTGGTTCGCTGAAAAAGGTGGTCGAAGGGATTAACGTTCTGGCAGAAGCGAAAAAATCGGCCGGCAGTAAAACCCCGGAAATAATCATACAATTCCTGGTCCTCCGGTCAAACCAACAGCAGATAAAGGATATCCGGAAAAAAGGGATTGAATTGGGAGGCAACAGGGTTGAGATCAAGACCGCCCAATTTTATGATTTTGAGAATGGTAATCCGCTTATGCCTGATAATGGAAGGTTCTCCAGATATCAAGGCAACGGGCAATTCAAGCTTAAAAACATCCTGCCGGGCCATTGTTTCAGAATGTGGACCGGCAGCGTTATAACCTGGGACGGAACTGTTGTTCCCTGCTGTTTTGATAAGGACGCGAAGCATTGGTTTGGGAACATTAAGGACAAAAGCTTCAGGGAAATCTGGAATAGCAGGGAGTATAACGATTTCCGGCGAATGATCCTGAATCAAAGGAAAACTATTGAAATCTGCAGAAACTGTACAGAAGGAATGGGCCTGAGCAGGTGGTTCTAGGTTTGGCCCTTAATCCTATATTTGCATGCCGGTTCCGGTAATTTAATTTTCAGATTTTACATATATGAAGAGGATACTTGAAGCCTGCGTCAATTCAGCAATTTCGGCAATTAACGCACAAGAAGGCGGCGCCGACCGGATCGAACTTTGCGAAAACATGAAGGAAGGAGGCTGCACCCCGAGCGCCGGTACAATCAGGTTTGCAAGGCAGCGGCTGCATATTCCAATCATGGTGATGATCCGGCCAAGGGGAGCAGATTTCCTGTATTCAGATGATGAATTTGAGATCATGAAAAATGATATCCTCACAGCTAAAGAGCTTGGGGCCGATGGAGTTGTTTTCGGGATACTGAGAAATGACGCCAAAATTGACATTGATCGTATGGGCAGGTTGGCCGAAATTGCCAGGCCGATGCAGTTAACCTGCCACCGGGCATTCGATATGACTTCAGATCCTTACAAGGCTCTCGATGACCTGATAATGCTGCAAATTGACAGGGTCCTTACATCAGGCCAAAGCGACAGCGCCCTGCTGGGAGCACTCCAGATTAACGAGCTTGTTAAATATGCCAACAAACGCATAATCATTATGCCGGGCCATGGCATCAAGGAGCATAATCTGCATGAAGTTATTGATCTAACAGGGGCATCGGAGTTTCATATGTATCTGACCAGGCAGGTATCCAGTGCAATGAAATTCTTAAGGCAGGATGTGAAGATGGGAAAACCCGAACTTTCGGAATACGGTTATGAAGTTGTGGATGCGGAGCGCATAAGGAAGGTGAAAGAAATAATCAGGAACCTGGAATGAATATCAGGAAAGGAATGAAGGATTGAAGGAATGAATATCGAATATTGATTAACGAATATCGGATTACGAAGTCATCATGATATTCAAGCGAGCATATACTTTCAGCTATTGTTAATTTTAATGACCAGCTCGTGATTTACAATTCACACGAGCCGCCCTGGGTCCAGCGTTGCGAACCCCGGCGTCGGTGTGAAGATGCGAGCTGAACCACGATCATCAAGATAAAAATATGACTGGGATACTAAATATTGCAGAACAGTTTTTTATCGAAGGCATACCCACCGGGTTTGAAAAGACCGGTTCCGGTCATATAAATGACTCATACCGGATTAAAATTTCTCCTGCCGGATCACAGGAATACCTGCTTCAAAGGATCAATCATCAGATCTTTACTGATATTCCTGCGCTTACGGATAACATCCTGAAAGTCACAAAACATATATCGGAAAAGATAAATTCAAACGAAGCAGGTCTTCCTTTCTGCGATCTCAGGCTGATCCCGGCCAGAAACAACTGCTTTTTCTATAAAGATAAAGATGGAAATTACTGGAGGATGTTCAACTTCATAGAAGGAAGCAGGAGTTTTGACCTGGTTCCCGGTCCTGAGCTGGCGTATGAAGGGGGAAAAGCTTTCGGCCTATTTCTGCAACTGACTTCCGATATGGATGCATCAGGACTGGCAGAAACTATCAGGGATTTTCATAATATGGAGACAAGGATTGAAGCTTTCCACAGGGTATGTGCTGATGATCCCCGCGACAGGGTTGCCGGAGCAGGAAACGAGATAATGTTCATTGAAGAACGATCAGAAGAAATGCATACCATTCTGAAACTTGGACGGTCAGGACAGATCCCGTTGAGGGTTACTCATAACGACACCAAGTTCAACAATATTCTTTTTGATAAACAGAACAAAGCTATCTGCATTGTTGATCTCGATACCGTGATGCCTGGATATGTGCTTTATGATTTTGGCGATGCTATCCGTACCGGGGCAAACACCGGGGCCGAGGACGAAGCTGATCTGCAAAAAGTGAATATCAACCTGGTTCTTTTCAGCGCCTACAGCAAGGGATTCCTTGAGGCTGCCGGCAAATCTCTGACATTGGCAGAAAAGAGCCAGCTGGCTTTTTCAGCCAGGTTTATGACCTTCATCATCGGCCTGAGGTTTCTGACAGATTACCTGGCCGGCGACACCTATTATAAGACGCATTTCCCTGGCCATAACCTGCAAAGAGCCAGGACCCAGTTCAGGCTGGTAAAGAGCATGGAAGAAAATGCCGCTGCTATGGAAGCAATAATTTATGATCTTTGCAAAAAATCCAATTGAATCAAGTCCCCATGATAAAAAATTCAGTCCTCCTTGTAATCCTTGTTTGTCTGGTTTGCTTTAACCAGGTAACGGCTCAGACCCAGGCTGCTGTCAACATCATCCCGAAACCATTTTCCGTGAAGCTTAAGTCAGGCACTTTCGAACTTAACGCGAACACTGCTTTGTATGTTCAGTCCATCGATTCGGAAGCCGCATCAACAGCAGGTTTCTTTGCACATCTGATGGACAATGCCGGTTTAAAAGGGCTGAAGGTACTTGAAGCCCCAAAAGAGATCAGGACAGTGCAGGATGGAATTTTCTTTCAGTTTTCAAAAAAAGGGAAAATCCCTCCCGAAGGTTATCTTCTAACCATTTCGCCTGAAAGGATCATTATTGAAGCAACTGATGGAGCAGGACTGTTTTACGGAATGCAAAGCCTGATACAACTGCTGCCACCGGAAATCTATTCAGGGAAGAATGAGGCGCAGAATCTGCAGTTCTCAATTCCCTGTATGGAGATTAAGGATCATCCCCGTTTTCCATACCGAGGCATGCACCTTGATGTTTCCCGCCATTTCTTTCCAAAGGAATTCATCAAAAAGTATATCGACCTTATCGCCATGTACAAGATGAATGTTTTTCACTGGCATCTCACCGATGAAAACGGCTGGCGCGTAGAGATCAAAAAATATCCCAGGCTTACGAGTATAGGTGCATGGAGGGTTGACCGTGAAAATGATCCCTGGACCCAGCGCGTACCCCAGAAACCCGGTGAGAAAACCACATACGGAGGGTTTTACACCCAGGATGACATCCGTGAGATTGTGCAATATGCAGCCCAAAGGCATGTCACGATAATCCCGGAAATCGAAATGCCGGCCCATTCGGTTGAAGTGCTTGCAGCTTACCCCCGATTGTCCTGTACAGGCGGTCCGTTCACAGTACCTCCCGGATCTTACTGGCCTAATAAAGATATCTTTTGTGCAGGAAATGATTCTGTATTTACTTTTCTGCAGGATGTGCTCACCGAAGTCATGGAGCTTTTCCCTTCAAAATATATTCATATTGGTGGTGACGAAGCCGATAAGACGAACTGGAAGACTTGTCCCAAATGCCAGGCCAGGATCAAAACCGAAGGTCTGAAGGATGAGAAGGAGCTTCAAAGTTACTTTGTAAAGCGAATTGAAAAGTTCATTCTTTCAAAAGGCCGGAGACTCATCGGATGGGATGAGATCCTCGACGGTGGTATAGCGCCTGAGGCGACCGTGATGTCGTGGCGGGGGGTTGAAGGGGCTATTGCTGCAGCCCGGCAGGGGCATAATGCGATAATGACCCCTGATGATTATTGCTATTTTGACCATTACCAGGCCGATCCTGCTACTGAACCCAAAGCTATAGGTGGGTTTCTTACACTCAAGAAAGTATACTCCTACGAACCAATTCCGGAAGAACTCAATGCCGGGGAGCAAAAACACATCCTTGGAGCACAGGGGAATATCTGGACAGAATACATCCCAACTGTCAATCAGGTTGAATACATGGCTCTGCCCCGGATGATAGCGCTCTCGGAAGTGGACTGGTCCCCGAAGGCAATACGCGATTTCGGTGACTTCAGGAGCAGGTTGAATCCTCATCTGAAGAAGCTTTATTACATGAAAATCATTTACTCCGCAGGCTCCTTCAAAGCGGATATCAATACGATTTTCGAAAAGAAGACAGGCAAAGTGCGAGTAATAATATCTTCTGAGCAACCCGGTTTGCCGATATATTATACTCTTAACGGGAAGGACCCGAATTTGAAATCTGCGATATATAATAAGCCTCTTGAGATTAAAGGAAATACTGTCATAAAGGCCGGGTTATTTGTCGACGGTAAATTGAGAGAGAAGATCAGTGAACGGAGTTTTCTTTTTCACTTTGCAATCGGCAAAAAGATCGAATACAGGACCAGATGGTCGGAAAGGTATCCGGCAGGAGGAAAAAATGCACTGATTGATGGCTTAAGAGGCAGCAAAGACCACCATGATGGCTTATGGCAGGGTTTTCTTGGCAATGACCTGGATGTTATTATTGACTTTGGAAAAGAAATCCCCGTGACCTCGGTCATGCTAACCATGCTTCAGAATCAAAAAGCCTGGATCTTCCTGCCGAAATATGTCGAATATTCGCTTTCTTCGGATGGTAAAAAATGGCATTCGGTGAACCAGGTATTGAATTCTATTTCTCCCAAAGAAGAACTGGCTTATATCCAGCCCTTTACCCAGCCATTCCCCTCCACACCTGCACGATACCTGAGGGTGACTGCAAAGAATTACGGGGTTTGCCCTGCCTGGCATGAAGGTGCAGGAGAACCCAGCTGGATCTTTGCCGATGAGATCGTGATTTATTAGCGGGCAATGACCGCGAACGATTTAACTACTTGTCCTTCCGTTGTGCCGATCAAGAGGTAATATATGCCCGGAGTCAGGGTAGTAACGGGTATTTCATAATCAGTACCCGACGACACTCCCGGTTTAATCTTTATAATTTCTCTGCCGCTGGCATCTGTAACTATGAGAGATTCCAGGCTGATGTTCCTGGAAAAACTGATCTTCAGCCTGTCCTGAACAGGGTTAGGGAAAAGGTTGATGGATATGTCCTGTCCTGAAATATCACGTATCCCGGCACCATAAAAGCGTGTGTCCACAGCTATCGCGTCGGAAGAAATTCCTGTCGGATACGTGTCGATGGAATCACCCTTCAGGGAAGTCACCAGGCAGTGACCGGGAGTTACATAATCGCCGATATTTGAATATATCCTGCCATCAAGCGTATCCACTGCCGAAGATATAATGTAAGTGAAAACAGCGGAACCCGGGTCTTTTACAATGCTTGTATCGGCGATGGCAAGTGTATTCAGGTTAAATGAACCGATGCCGTAATTTATTCCAAGATACAGAAGGCTGTCTTTTACACCGGACCCTGCTCCGACAATAGCTGGAAGGAATATATTTTTGTAACTGCGGTTTGGCGGTGTGTAAACCGTTACACTTCCGGTGTCAACAACTCCATATGGTGTTTTGTTCACCGAAAAGATCCTTCCATCAGACAGATAGAGCTCCATTATACCGACAGCCTGATGCCCGAAGTTCACTTCGGTTTTCAGAGTCCACGAAGCGGGATCAACAATGGCCAGCTTGCCCTCGGTTCCCATGTATCCTCCGTTCACAGCAATATATATGGTATCGTTAAAACTGCAGATCCCGCCGCAGTCGCCTGATATACCGGATACCTGAGCAATAACACCCAAGTTCGATGTATCAAGTACCTCAAGGAAATTCTGAGTGACCGGATACTGTTTTGATACAAGCAACCTGCCCTTATACATAGCCATGCGGTTCAAGCCTGTATCTGCAATGGCTGCCATGCGCTCAAAGGTATTCAGGTCATATTTCACAATGGAATCCTGGGCTGCAAAAAAACCAACATGCCCGCTGATCAGGATGGATTGAGAAGATTGCGTATATATCGTACTGAAATTAGTTACATGCTTCTTTTGCGGGTTGTAAGACTGCAACGTTACCCAATCGGTGTAAGGGGGATTGTATTCAAATTTACCCGAATTGGAGGTTATGACCTGTTTAACGTAACCCGAAGATTGGGTAAAGCCCTGAATAGAAAACATCAATACCAAACAAGCAGTGGCAGGCAATAGTAAATTTTTAAATTTCATAGCTGAGCGATAAGTGGTTATTAAGAAGCTCATTCCCGGTTTTTAACCGGGTTCCCTTTTCAAATCACCGAAGAACATCAGTGAAAATAACACCGGCATGCTGCAAAAGTAAATAATCGGATTGAATTAATTGACAGCAGGAATGGAAAAACCTGACCTGACAGGAGCTGTTACTTCATGCAGGCCGGGAACTGAATCCGGAAGGAACGGGATTAGCCGATGAACAATCCCTCAATCCTTACCTTAAAGCCTCCGTCTTTCAGCTTGGTGACGGCATTTACAAGGCCGCTGTGTCTCCACTGCAGCATGCAACGGCGGGGCAGGAACCAATAACGCATACCTAGTTTGATCTCCTTATTGGTTTCTTTGATGAGCCCTTCGTACCCCTGGGCTACGTAATAGCCTATATCGATGAAGCCCTGTGAACGGGGCTTCAAGGGGCCGGTCACACACCAGTTTATAATACCGTTGCGTACATCAACCCCTGTTACGATTCCGCAATGGGTTACCGGACAGCCGCAGGACATGCCCATAGGACGGCCAATCATAATATCATCTTTCTTTACTCCCAGTTCCTTTACCAGGGCCGGGTTATATGGAAGAATGGTTTCCCTTGGACCGGGTTCGTTATCAAAGGAATCCAGTATAAAATCAAATTCACGATGCAGGTTGTCTTTCCATCCGAGTTTTTCACCCAGGCCATTGTGGTGGCAGCTCAGGCATGCCACTGGGTCGGCAGGCTGCGTTTTCCGGTTTTCAATATGGATGCAAAGTTTAAGGTCATCCGGGTTTTTAACCAGATAGTCACTGAACATTCCGCATGTCCGGAATCCGCATGCGCCGCAATCAAGGCCGGGAAGGGCCGGGATCACATCTATTTGAATATTGTTTTCTTTAAACATATAATTGGTTTTAATGGTTTCTTTTCATAAAATGCCGTGAGTCTCCCCATGTATCATATCCGATTTCATCTCCAACCAGCTTAATCCTTATTTCGAGGCAGCCCTTGCATTCTTCCCGGTCTTCCTCAATACATGGTTTGTCTTCATAAAGAAGATAGTCTTTACGGTGCTCCCTCGGAGTATGGCTTGGCATGATTATATTAGCCCCGAATTTCAGCGCCCTTTCACGGCCAAAGCCGTC
>Ga0182027_10009941_pt1 | contig 13593 bp, 15 predicted proteins | sample 712E1DmetaG_FD_121300 | JGI IMG/M metagenome (GOLD analysis project Ga0182027, IMG submission 121300) | Permafrost microbial communities from Stordalen Mire, Sweden - 712E1D metaG (Illumina Assembly) | ecosystem: Environmental > Terrestrial > Soil > Wetlands > Permafrost | place: Sweden...
CATAAAAATAAACTTACGACTAAATTCTCGCGTCTGGCTGATATAGCCAGGGAAGCTAACTACTGGGCTAAACTTGAACGCGCCAAAGTCATTTCCGCTAAACATGTAAAATTGTCCTATGAAGGCGCAAAAGAAAGACACGGTATGCTTGAGTCTAAAGTCTCTGAAATGATTACTGAAAATATGATCCTCCTTGATATTGAAGGAGAATGCATTGGACAAATAAACGGACTGGCCGTGTATAATGCCGACTTCTATTCATTTGGCAGACCTACGCGTATTACTGCAACTGTCTCCCTAGGCAGCGGAAGCATTATAAATGTTGAACGCGAAGCAGGTATGAGCGGAAGACATTATAATAAAGGTGTCCTTATCATAAGCGGATATTTCCGTGAAACTTTTGGCCAGGAACATCTATTATCCTTTAATTGCAACCTTGTGTTTGAACAGTCCTATGGCACTGTTGATGGTGACAGCGCTTCGTGTGCTGAAATATTCGCCCTTCTATCTACATTATCCGGCCTACCTCTCAAACAATCAATTGCGGTAACAGGTTCTCTTAACCAGAAAGGACAGGTTCAACCTATCGGTGATGTTAATGAAAAGATTGAAGGATTTTATGATGTATGCAAAACGAAGGGACTTAATAAACAACAGGGGGTTATAATCCCCGTTCAAAATGTTCAGGAACTGATGCTGCGAGATGACATCATAGAATCAGTTGCTAAAAAAGAATTTCATGTCTATCCTATCTCCAGAGTCGAAGAAGGTATAGAAATCCTCACCGGCGTTAAAGCAGGCAATAAATTAAAATCAGGTTATGATCCGGAAACTGTTTTCGCCCTGGTAGAGAAAAAATTAAAAGACCTTTACGCTAAATCAAAATCAAATAAAACCAATGTTCCACCCACAATAGATAAAAAGAAAAAGAAAAGATGAAAAGTATGCTACCCGAATCATTTGCTAAAACAAAAATTCTATGTACACTCGGACCCGCCACAACCAGTGTCGATTCTATTAAAAAATTAATGTCCGCAGGAGCCGATGCATTCAGAATGAATTTCTCCCATGGAGATTATAAATTCTATGATGATCTGTATGCTAATATAAATAAAGCATGCACTGATGAAAGATCTCCTGTAGCCATTCTTGTTGATCTTCAGGGACCAAAAATAAGAGTCGGGGAACTTGAATCCCCGGAAATCGAAATAGTTACCGGCCAACAGATTGAAATTACTATTGATGATATTAAGGGAAATAAAAATATTATCTCAACATCCTATAAATCGCTTGCTTATGACGCAAAGGTAGGTGACCCTATATTGATTAATGACGGTCTTTTAAGATTAAGAATCCGGGAAATAAAGAAAGGATCGGTAATATGTTTTATTGAGAATGGCGGAGTTCTCCAGCCGAAAAAGGGAATGAACCTTCCGGGAATGAAACTATCTACCCCTTCAGTAACTGAAAAAGATTTTAAGGATCTTGAATTCGCCCTGAATCACCAGGTTGATTATGTTGCCCTTTCTTTTGTAAGAAGTGCTAACGATATAACTCACCTCAGAGAATGGTTGAAAGCAAAAAATATGCTGCGTCCTATTATTGCAAAGGTCGAAAAGAAAGAGGCTGTTGACAGTTTTGAAGAGATTCTGAAAACAGCTGATGGTATAATGATTGCTCGCGGCGACCTTGGTGTTGAACTTAACCCTCAGGACGTTCCGATTATTCAGAAGCATATTATTAAAAGATGTAATGCAGTAGGAAAATTGGTTATTACTGCAACGCAGATGCTGGAATCAATGATTAAGAATCCAATCCCAACCCGTGCCGAGGCTTCCGATGTAGCCAACGCTGTATGGGACGGAACTGATGTTGTAATGCTAAGCGGTGAAACTTCCGTGGGTAGTTTTCCCGTCCATACTGTGCAGATGATGAACGATATTATTCTTATGGCGGAAAAGAATGCCGGGAAGGAATACATTAAATATGAAATCCCGGATCAGATTGAAGCCAACCTCTTTGATTCAGTAAGCAAAGCTATTGTTTCAATCAGCCGACAAATAAACGCTGGTGCTATTGTTGTGTTTACTTATAAAGGCAGAAGCGCATGCAATCTTTCAAAATATAGACCTGATGCTAAAATAATTGCAATATCAAATAGTTTCGAAACAATGAATAATTTATGCCTTCACCGTGGAATCGTTTCACTCTTCCAGGAAGAGATCGATAAAGAGAATTTTGCCATAGACCGGGCAAGGAAACTTGTTCTTGAAGCAGGCCTTGTTAAAACAGGAGAATTCGTTATCTTTATGGCCGGAGCTCCGTATTCTGAAAAGAGCCGCGCCAACTGGCTCCGCTTCGAAGCTATGTAATAATTGTCATCCCAGATTAATTCAAATCCAAATGTCATGAGGCAGAAGAATCCCATAAATCACCCACTTCCCGGAAGGAATATTGGTTAACAAAAGGTTAATTAGTGGTTAAATTTGGAGCAACTGGAGAGCAAGGTGGGAGCAACCTGAGAGCAACGTGGGATTTCGTGTGTTTACCTATTCAGAAGGGGAAAAACTATATTTGTTTTTCATGGAATTAAGTTTAAAAAATATTAATTAAATGTCAAGGGGGAAAACGTTAAACAATAAAATGACAACTTAATTGTTGTTTTTTGAATATTTCATAGGCTCATCTTTATAGTTTTAATACTCAAAAACCATCTGTGACAAAAAGATGGTGAATTTTAAGGGTATTTCAATTTAACCTTATATAAGTTAAATTATAAAGGGAATTTGGAGTTAGTTATGAATAACACGGCCCTTAAGGAAGCCCTCTGGTGGGAAAAAACTGACAACGAAAAGATACTATGCACCTTATGCCCGCGCTATTGTAAAATAGGCGATGGTCAACCCGGATTCTGCTATATAAGACAGAATCACGGAGGTGTGCTTTATTCACTTGGTTATGGACATCCTACCGGTTTCGCAATTGACCCAATTGAGAAAAAACCTCTTTTCCACTTCCTTCCCGGTACCTCAGTTCTAAGCTTTGGAACTGCCGGATGCAATCTTGGCTGTAAGTTTTGTCAGAACTGGTCTATCAGCAAATCAAAACTCGACGAATTGAATTCCCTTACCGCAAGTCCTGAATCCGTTATTGCGCTCGCAAAAAAACATTCCGCCCCTTCTATCGCTTATACTTATAATGACCCAACTATTTTCGGAGAATATGTTATTGATATTTCAAGGATCGGCAGAGAAGAGGGAATAAAATCTGTTATGGTCACTGCCGGTTATATCGATAAGAAAGCAAGAAAAGATATTTATAAGTTTATTGATGCTGCCAATGTTGACCTTAAAGGATTTACTAAAAGGTTCTATCATAAATTAACGGTATCAAACCTTGATGATGTTCTTGATACTCTACTCTGGCTCAAAAATGAAACCGATATCTGGTTTGAAATTACAACATTGTTAATCCCCGGCGAAAATGATTCCCCCGATGAAATAAAAAATGAATGCGGCTGGATATTAAAAAACCTGGGAGATTCCGTTCCGCTGCATTTTACTGCATTTCATCCTGACTTCAAAATGCTTGATAAAGAACGAACTCCTGAAAGCACATTAACAATGGCTCGCAATATAGCTTTTGATGAGGGTATAAAATTCTGCTACATGGGGAATGTCCATAATATTGAAGGACAAACCACTTATTGCCCAAACTGCATTGCAAAGTTAATTAAACGTGACTGGCACTCTGTCCATTTCAATAAATTAATAAACGGTAAATGTCCCGAATGCGGCACTCAAATACCCGGCGTGTTTATTTAACCACTTTTTACCTACTTCACCCCGCCTCCCAACAATACCGGGCAGTCCGTTTTATTCAGAATGACTTTCCGCATAACTAATATTTTCCGTAATTTCGTAACAGAAAATAATTGAGGCTGCATGAGAAAATTACTTGGTGTGTTAGCTGGAATAGTGGCAGGGCTCCTTTCGGTTCTTTTCCTTAACATATTATTCAAATGGTTAATTGCATCATGCTTTATTTATAGACCGGAATTGATTTTCAAATGGTCCCATCTTTCCCTGGATTTAAGCTTTACCGGCCTCTCCTTTTTCCCGATGCTGCTTATTATTGTTTCTCCCCTTTTATTTAGTCTGCTAATGATTGAAATATCCTCTTTTATACTTAAGAAACAGACAAGAGAATTTTTCAGGATAAACCTGATAATTTATATCCTTATAAATATCGGGTTCATCATAATTAATATCATACTTGGCATTCTTGCCTTAATTTTCAGATCAGCTTATACTAATGATTGGGGAAAGTTTCTTGAAGCAGTTGGATATTCCTATAACGAAAAACTTGTTTTCATGTTTTTTGTTATGGTGCTCCTTTTTGCTTATCTGAATTATACTACTAAAAAAACTAAAGGGTTTATTCCTGTAATTAAAAAATCAAGTGAGAAAAAATGAATAAATTAAAGAACAAAACTGCATTTATATCCGGAGCCTCGTCCGGTATTGGCAAAGCTTCCGCTGCTGCATTTGCTTCCGAAGGTGCTAACCTTATTCTTGCCGCAAGAAGAATCGAACGTCTAAAAGAACTTGAAAACGAATTAGTAAATAAATATAATATTAAAGTACTTTCGCTTCAGCTCGATGTAAGAAAATTAAGCGAGGTTAAAAAAGCTATTGCATCACTTAAGGATGATTGGCGGAATATTGATATTCTGCTAAACAATGCCGGACTTGCCAGAGGATTGAGTAAAATTTATGAGGGGGATACGGACCAATGGGATGAAATGATAGATACTAATATTAAAGGACTCCTTTACGTCTCTCGTTCAATAATTCCTCTTATGGTTGAAAGACAACGGGGCCATATAATAAATTTAGGTTCACTTGCAGGTCATGAATCATACCCGAATGGAAATGTCTATTGCGCAACCAAATATGCTGTTAAGGGTTTATCAAAAGGCATGCGTTTTGACCTGTATGATAAAAACATTCGTGTAACTTCAGTTGATCCCGGCATGGTTGTAACTGAATTTAGTGAAGTCAGGTTCTCCGGTGACAAAGCTAAAGCTGATAAAGTTTATGAAGGTATAAAACCACTCAGTGCAGAGGATATCGCAGATACCATATTATGGTGTGCAACACGCCCGGAACATATTAATATTAATGAAGTGCTTATAACGCCTACAGCCCAGGCATCAGTTTCATATGTGAATAGGAAATAGATAACTGACAGACGGATAATCAACTTACAAAAAGACTGACGTCTCCGGCCCCTTCTCTAATAACTTCGGGCTCATCCCGGCTAAGGTCTATAATACTTGAGGGAATGCTCTTTAGTGCTCCTGCTGATAACATAAGATCAACCTGGTTATTAAATACCTCTCTTATCTCTTCAGGATTAACTAAAATGTCTCCGTCTCTATTTGTTACACTGGTGCTGATTATTGGATTCCCGACTTCTTCAACAAGTGATAAAGTGACTGCATGATTTGGAACTCTTATCCCCACTGTCTTTCTCTTTGTCCATAATGTTTTCGGGACAAGCTTTGCAGCCGGAAGAATGAATGTATATGGACCGGGGAGCAGATGTTTCATTGTTCTGTATGCATAATCTGAAACCACTGCATATTTTGCTATATCCTTTAGATTCGAACAGACAAAACTAAAAAGCTTAGTATTGTTCTTAATAGTAAAAATTCTTTCAAGCGCTTCTCTGTTAAATATATCGCATCCTATTCCATAAACCGTGTCAGTCGGATAAATAATAACCCCGCCATCTTTTAACACTTTTACTGCTTTGTTAATATATCTTATTTGCGGATTCTCGGGATGAAGCTCATAAAATTCCATATATCACCTTTTATTAGATAAAAAACAAAAACCCAATTCCGGATTAACCGGAATTGCATAATAAAAAAAATCTCTAATAATATAATTGTTATCCGGCAAATTACACATTTTAAGGGTTTTAATCATAAATTCCCTGAATAGTCCGAAAATGGTGAAATTTCAAACATTAAGCCCATTCAAAGAATTCAAGATTACCTCTATAGCTGCCTGATTTCAGTAAAATAAATTAATTTCTTCTTTATTTATTTTGCTTATTTTCCTTATATTAGAGATTCAATTTAAAATCGAATGCACTGTAAGGAGTAAAAATGTCAAGAAGATGTCAATTAACCGGAGTTGGACCTATTGCAGGTAATAGCGTATCCCATGCTCACAACAGATCCAAAAGAAGATTTCTTCCAAACCTTCAGAAGAAAAGAATTTGGGTTCAGGAATTAAACAGGTTTGTTACTCTTAAAATATCAGCTAAGGGAATTAAAACTATTAATAAAAATGGCACCGCTGCCGTTGCCCGGTTAGTTGCAACTAACCAGATTAGAGTAAGGTAATAATCCGATCAGTTTTAAAACAAAAAAAGGAAAGCATCTGCTTTCCTTTTTTTAGTTTAAAGAAGATTTACTCTCTTACTACCCATACCTTTATTTTGGCATTCACGTTTGCATGAACTTTTACGCTGATACCATAAATACCTAAAGATTTAATCGGCTCATCAATCTCTATCTTTCTTTTATCAAGATCGAATCCTTTCTCTTTTAGCGCATCTGCTATCATCTGGGTTGTAACAGATCCAAACAACTTATCTTCCTCGCCTACCTGAACAGGTATGGATACTGACACTTTTTCAAGTTCTGCAGCAAGTTTTTCAGCAGTCTGAATTTCATGCTGTTTCTTTTTATCAAAAGTCTTCTTTTCTTCTGCAAGTGCCCTTATATTCCCTTTCAAAGCGGCATAAGCTATTTTATTTGGTATAAGAAAATTTCTTCCGAAACCATTCTTAACTTCGACCATATCTCCGATCTGGCCTAAGGTCTCATAATTTTGTCTTAGTATAACTTTCATATTACTTTATCCTACCTTACTGTGTCGGAGACATAAGGAAGCAGAGCCATATGTCTTGCACGTTTTATAGCTATTGATAATTCTCTCTGGTACTTAGAGCTGGTTCCTGTTATTCTTTTAGGAATAATCTTCCCCTGCTCTGTTATAAATTTCTGCAGCATTTTCACATCTTTATAATCAATGTATTTAACATGATTCTGTGTAAAGCGGCAGACTTTCTTAGTTTTGGGTTGTTCTTTTCTCATTAAAAAATACCTCGGTTATTTTAATAAATCAGATTCTTCATGTGATAAAAACTTATCAAATGAATCCTCTGTATAATCGATACCTTCTTCATCAGTAAAAACAGCAGGTTCATCTTCCACTGTACCGTTTTCACCATCGTTAGGTCTTCTTGTTTTATTCAGGAACTGAATCCTTCTGGCTTTGATTTCAACGATTGAACGGTTATGTCCTTCGTCTGATTTCCAGCTTCTGCTCTGGAGTTCACCGTCTACAAGAACTGCGGAACCTTTTCTTAACCTTTCACGGCAGCTCTCTGCTAACTTATTCCAGGCGACTATGCCGACATAACAAACATCCTCCTGCCACTGGTTAGTACTGTCTTTGTACTTCCTGTTAGATGCAATAGAAAAATTCACTACAGGTGTACTGTTTGTCGTTTGACGAAAAATAGGATCCTTTGTCAGGTTTCCAGCTACAATTACATAGTTAATTTCGGGCATTTTCAAATCAGCCATTGGTTTCCTCCACTCTATAATCGTTTGTTTGTAATTAAATCGTTTCCTTAGTATTCACAACTTTCAGCAGATCATCATCTATTACAACGGCCGGTATGTCGGCAATAAGGTCTGGATTAATGGTTTTGTTTTTCTCAAAATACTCCAATGCATCCTGATCTAATTGTATAGTAAGGAATCTTAATATGTTTTCGTCAAGGGTATATGACCTTTCAAGTTTTACAATGACGTTTGATGGTGCATAAAACCTGTAGATTGCATAATAGCCAATTTTACTTTTGTTAACCATAAACGCGAGTCTTTTTCTCCCCCACTTATCGACTTCAATTATTTCGCCCCCGAGATTAATGATGTATTCCTGTAACCGTGAAACTACACCTTCTATTTGTTCGTCATCTAAAGCAGCGTTAATAATAACGGAGCTTTCGTACGCATTCGTCTTCATTTTTCACCTCCCTTCGGATATTATAGCCTTCATTCTGGAATGAAAGCAGGGATTTATAAATATGTTATTTAAATTGACCGTAAATTTATTTATTTAATAACCGAATTACAAATTAAATTTACCTGATCTGCTGATTATCAGGCAATTTGCTGTTTGCATCAAGCATCCCCTTTGTCCCTGATTTAATGAATTCATCAATTAGAACCATTGTATCCGCAAAAACCTTTGAAATAATCACTTCTTCCTCTTTTGAAAACACTGATAGCACATAATCCGCCATTTGACCCCTCCTGAAATCATTTCCTATACCAATCCTTAATCTTGGAAAATTATCCGAATTTAGATGATAAATGATCGAATTCATCCCGTTATGCCCCCCTCCACTGCCATTTGCACGTATTCTGAATTTACCGGTCTCAAGATTTACATCATCTGCAATTACAAGCATATCAGTCAACTCTATATTATATTCTTCTATCGCCTGGATTGCTGCTAAACCGCTGTCATTTACATAAGTAGACGGCTTTATAAGAGAAAAACCGCAATCAGCGGTTTTTCCTTCTGCAAAATAATAATCTTTTTGGGAAGCCTTAAAAGAGATCGAATTCTTCTGCGCGTAATTATCAAGAAGTAGAAAACCCGCATTATGCCTTGTAAATGAATACCGTTTGCCGGGGTTTCCTATTCCTAATATAAGACGCACTGCTTATTTTTCTTTCTCTTCTTCTACCTTTCCTTTGGCTATAACTTCTGGTTCTGTTGCTGCACCCTCTGCACCTTCCGCACCTTCTTCAGGTGTGGCTACAACCTCAACCTTTGGATGGGTCACTGTAACAATTACTGATTTTGCCGGTGTAAGAATTGTTATATTGTCATACTTAAGATCACCAGCATGGATTGCTGCCCCAAGTTTTATGTTTGTTACATCAATTTCAAGATGCTGCGGGATATCTTTCGGAAGACATTCAATCTCAATTTTATGAAGTACCTGCTGAAGGATACCACCTTCTTTAATTCCAACTGCTGTTCCATGGAACTGAATGGGAACTTCTAACTGGAATTTTTCTCCCTTAATAAGGCCTAATAAATCAAAATGAATTACACGGTCAGTTAAAGGATCAAACTGAACATCTTTTATTACACATTCGTGTTCTTCTTTTCCATCTACCATTAACGATATAAGATGTGTTTCAGCTGTAAATACCAATGGTTTTATTTCTTTTTCAAGAACTTCTACCGATAAAGGTTTCTGGTTCCTGACATAAAAAATACCCGGAACCTTTTTGTCCCTGCGAAGCGTATTTAATGCTGATTTTGTTGCTGTTTTTCTTTCTACTGCATTTAGAACTACTTTTTCCATTATTTCTCCAAGTCTAAAAATTATCCTTTATCAATTGCAAATAATGAGCTGATTGACTCATTATTGTACGTTCTCCTAATCGCTTCCGCGAACAATCCTGAGGCAGAAATTACCTCTATTTTATCTGTTTTACCATCTGCATCAAAATGTACTGTGTCTGATACATAAAGCTTCTCAATTACAGATTTATGAAGCTTTTCCACAGCCTGACCCGATAATATCGGGTGGGTTACTGCTCCGTATATTTTCTGCGCACCTTGTAACTTTAATGCTTCAATTGCACTTATAAAAGTACCGCCAGTATCTATCAGATCATCAACTAACAATACATCTTTACCTTTAACATTGCCGATAATATTTACTACCTCTGCCATGTTCTGTTTGGGTCTTCTTTTGTCTATCACAACAAGATCTGCATGAAGCGTCTTGGCGTATGATCTTGCCATTTTGATTCCTCCTACATCAGAAGAAACAACTACAAGTTTATCTGACAAATCGTTAAATAAACCACTGAATACAGATGAACCATAAAGATGATCAAGCGGGATATCAAAAAATCCCTGTATCTGAGATGCATGCAAGTCCATCGTCATTACACGATCGGCACCTGCAGTTGTTATCAGGTTAGCTATAAGCTTTGCTGTAATAGCAACTCTCGGCTGATCCTTCCTGTCCTGCCTTGAATAACCGAAGTAAGGTATAACCGCTGTAATCCTTTTAGCGGAAGCTCTCTTGGCAGCATCAATCATTATAAGAAGTTCCATGATGTTATCACTGGGTGGATTTGTGGATTGAATTAAATATACATCCGATCCACGTATGTTTTCTCCATACTTTACCCAGATCTCACCATCACTGAAACGTCTGAATTCAATAGCTCCTAATTGCTGCCCCAGCTTTTTTGCAATCTTCTCCGCTAATGATAAATTTGATGTGCCGGAAAAAATCTTTATTTCACTTGGTTGCATGGTATTAACGGTCTAATTTAAAAACAGACGGTAAATATAAGTAAAAGAGATTAAAAAGAAAATAATAATCATTGGAGTTTGGAGTGATTTACTCCAATATTCCGGCTTTACAGGCTCAACATTTCCTTGAATTTGATCGCCTGTCGGCGAGAAACTTCAATCTTGTTGCCTCCCTTTAACTTCACAAGAAGTCCCCCGTTTAACCAGGGTTCTATATTCTCAATCCATTTAAGATTAACGATGTGCTTCCTGTTTGCCCGGAAAAACACTTTATTATCGAGGCGCTCATCTAAATAATTCAGAGTTCTTAATATTAATGGTTTGTGATCCTCAAAATATAAACGGACATAATTACCCTCGGATTCAAAAAGACGGACATTAGTAAGCTTTACAAACCAACACCTTTCCCCGTCTTTAACAAACACCTGATCGCTTTCGGAAAGGACAGGCAAATCTGTCTCTCCAATGGTTTCCTTTTTATACTTTTCAATAAGTTTCTTTACAGTATCCTCAAGCCGCTTCGGTTCAATCGGCTTTAGTAAATAATCCATTGCATTAAATTCAAATGCTTTAAGTGCGTATTCATCATAAGCGGTTGTGAAAACAACAATTGGAACCGAGTCAAGTTCTTCCAGAAGTTCGAACCCGTTCTTGCCGGGCATCTGGATGTCAAGAAAAATAATGTCCGGATTAAGTTCATTAATTTTCTTCTTTGCATCGTCAGCATTTACGGCTTCACCAACAATGCTAATTTCCTTAAATGGTGAAAGGAGTCTCTTCAGTTCAACCCTTGCTAATCTTTCATCATCAATTATTATTGCTTTCATTTGTCTTCCCTCCTGTCGGAATTTTTATCTCAGCCAATACTTCATTTGGAAGTTGATTTTGGATTGTAAATTTAGCGTTTCCCCCGTATATAAGGTTTAATCTCTGTTTTGTATTATCTATTCCAAACCCCTTAGAATAACGGAGTGAATCTAAATCAATATTTCCACTGTTCTTAATCTGTAATATTAAAAAAGCTCCGTTAAGCTTTGATGTAACCTCAATCTTACCGCCCTCTGTTCTTTTAGATACTCCATGTTTAATTCCGTTTTCCACAAGCGTCTGTATCATCAAAGGAGGAATTTCTATCTTTTTGGAATTGGGATCAATATCAATTGAATAATTTAACCTCTCTTCAAAACGAATCCCCTCTAAAGCAAGGTAATCTTCTACTGTCTCCATCTCTTCTTCCAGCGGAACAGTCTCATTTCTTTCTATTTTAAGTGAATACCTTAGAATGTTTGACAGTTTTGTTAAAGCGGTTTTAGCATTTTCCGGATCTTCTTCTATTAAAGCCCTTATACTATTCATGGCGTTGAACATGAAGTGTGGATTAAGTTGAGATTTCAAAGTCTTCAATTCAAAATCTTTAACCGCTGCTTCCCATATTAAAGATTCAATCTCAACCCTCTTGTAGTTCTCAAAAAAGTGAACTGAAAAGTAAATTAACGACCACAACAGAATAACACTGCTAAGATTTGAAACCCAGACTAATGATGACCCTGCGTTAATTTTAGAAAGCCCCAATGTACCAACAAGTAAATTTGAACCAAAATATAAAATAAAAAGAACTATTCCCGTAGAAATGCTCGATATTAATACACGGGGAATTATCTTTTTAAGAGGCAGGTCTGTCCAAAAGTTTTTATTTATCACATTCCGGAGAATATGAGTAAAACTTATCCCGGCAAAACAAAGAAAAAAGAAAGTTATTGTCTTTTTCCAGGAAAAGATATCAAATGAAAACATTGCTATTAAGTTCAAAATCGCATAGAGAGACCACCCCGCCAATTGACAAATCCAGTATGTCCTTTTTCTGTATGTTCTGGTCAATGCATCCTTCATGATATTCGCAGAAACATTTTCATGGCTTCCATTGTTGGTTGTAGATCTAATCGTTTTTGTCTTCATCTAATATAATCGTATCGCTCTAAAAAGAAAATTGTTTTCTCACCTAAACAATTTAGGTCAATAGCATGTAAAAACTGATTAGTTTAGTATTTATGGTTTTATAAAATGATAAACGGCTCCCTCAAAGGTTGAGGAAGTCGTTATATAAAATAAATGCCATAAGAAGGAGAAGTAAAACAAATCCAACATTCTGGATTCCCACCTTTATTTTAACCGGAATTTCTCTTTTGATTATCCCTTCAATAATGATTATCAATAAATGGCCCCCGTCAAGGACAGGGAAAGGCATAATATTGATTATTGCAAGACTTAAACTCAAAAGCGCAAGAAAATACAAATAGCTTCCTATTCCACGGTCTGCCGAAGATGTGGCAACCTGAGCTATTTTAATAGGACCTCCGAAAGCTTTACCGAAGGCAATTTCCCCCTTAAACACTTTCCCGAGCATATTGAATGTGAGATTGGTCATCATTACAATATCTTTATAACCCATATATATTGAACTGAAGAAACCGTAAGTTTTATATTCTATGGGACCGGTAAAAGTATTTATTAACACTGCTCCTATTTTACCATCATTACCCGGTGTTACTGCAAGATCAACTGTATCTTTTCCTCTGAGAACCAGAAGAGGAATATTTTTCCCCTTATTTGAGGAGATAATTCCGACAATCTGTTCATTATTATAAACCGGTTCATTATTTAGTCGAAGAACTATATCGCCCGTTTTTAATTTAGCTTGTTCTGCCGGACTATGTTTAACGACTTCCCCGATTGAATCCCTTTCTCCTTCGGGAATCAGAAAAAGCTTGCCTGATTTTGATATCTCTGCATCCGGAATTCTTTTCCTTGGAATTTTCAGGTCTTCTACAACGCCATTTCTAAGTAAGGTTACATTTAAATTTTCACCCAGAGTATGAATGAATATCCGGGCCCTTAAATCTTCCCAGTTATCTATTTTGACTTTATTGATTGTAAGGATCTTATCACCGGTCTTGAAACCTACTGAATCTGCCGCTGAACCCGGTTCTACATACGCAATTTGAGTGGTTTTGGTTATCTCTTGTCCCTGAAAGAAATTAGCTCCCCAGAATATTACCCACGCAAGGAGTAGGTTCATTATTACTCCTGCTGTAATAACTATTACCTTCTGCCATATTGGACGTGCCCTGAATTCGTATGGCTGTGGTACTTC
>Ga0182027_10009942_pt1 | contig 13592 bp, 13 predicted proteins | sample 712E1DmetaG_FD_121300 | JGI IMG/M metagenome (GOLD analysis project Ga0182027, IMG submission 121300) | Permafrost microbial communities from Stordalen Mire, Sweden - 712E1D metaG (Illumina Assembly) | ecosystem: Environmental > Terrestrial > Soil > Wetlands > Permafrost | place: Sweden...
CCAGGGCGTTCAGGTCAGCGCTCCCTTCGGCCGCTACACCGCCGCCGCCGAGGTCATTGCCAGCGTGCTGCCCACCGCCCCTACGGAGTAAATCCCATGCCCTCATTCGAAGAATCGCTCAAGAAGCTGGAAACCATCGTCGATCAACTGGAAAAGGGCGACCTTGCCCTGGAACAGTCGCTCAAGCTCTTTGAAGAGGGCGTAAAGCTCTCCGCGGCCTGCAAGAAGGAACTGGATGCCGCTGAGGGCAAGGTGCAGATGTTGGTCAAGCAACTCGACGGCTCGCTCAAACCGGAGCCGTTCCCGACGGATAAGCCGTAGAGAAATCTCGACCGCACGCCCTCAGGCGACTTCTGGAAATTTGAGCCGCTCCCGCAGCCAGTCCACCATCTCCGGCGAAATCCTATTCATATCCGCCAGAACAAAGCGCGGCCGCTTGCCCTCCACGACTCCATCTCGGTCTGCACTCGCTACTATCGCATCCACGCGCTCCATCACAACTGCAAATGAAGGTTTGCGCTCAATCAACGGTCCTCCATCAACGGCCAGGCAAATATCCGGCTTCAGATGGTCGAGAATTCTGTTCGACTCGAAGAGGACGTGCGCGCCCGGCCCTGTCTTGACCCAAAGTTCTTTGAGCAGCACGGCAAAATCGTCGCCAGGCGCGGCAACCAGCAGCGCACGTTCGGCCCCGGCAGCCAGATAGCGCGCGGTATCGCTTCCCTGCCCCGTAATTGTTTCTTCCCATACCGGCTCTGGCTTTCCGTGTTCGTGGCCGGTAATCTTCACCGCCGTCCAGCGAAACTCCGGCAGCGCAGCGATCAGGCCGCAAACCAGGGCAGTCTTGCCCACACCCCGGCCGCTGCCTCCCACCACGATGATCGCCATCGGCCTAGTTCCTAGTCCCTGGTCCCTGCCTTTTCGCCAGCCTAGCCACCACCGCAATCTCGCGCAAAACCTGCTTGAGCGGACGCGCCGGCGTCCCCCACAGCACGGTTCCCGGCTTCACGCCCATGCTCTCATTGGTGACCGTCTTGCCGTTCAGCACGCCGGCTTGGCCGCCCAGAATCACGCCGGGGCCGACGTGAGCGTGATCGCCAATGCCCACCTGCCCAGCGATTACCGCGCCATCGCCCACGCTGCTCGACCCTGAGATGCCGACCCCAGCCACCAGGATCACGTCCTCGCCGATATCGCAGTTGTGCCCGACGTGAACCAGGTTGTCGATCTTCGTTCCCCGGCCGATTCTTGTCTGCTTCAGCGCTCCTCGGTCGATCGTCGAGTTGGCGCCGATCTCCACATCGTCCTCGATCACGAGCGTTCCCTGCTGCGGAAACTGAGTGTACGCGCCGGTCTTCTCGTCGCGCACATACCCGAAGCCGTCCGCGCCCAGCACCACGCCCGCATGGAGGACGACCCGGTTGCCGAGAGTGGTTCCGGAGTAGATCACCACCCGCGGGAAGATGCGGCAGTCGTTGCCGATGCGCACTCCTTCGCCGATGACTGCTCCGGCATCAATCCGGCTTCCTTTCCCGATCCGCGCATTCTCTCCCACCACAGCGCAGGAACCAACGCTCACGCCCTCACCTAGTTCTACATGCTCTCCAATAACCGCCGTCGGATGCACTCCCGCCACAGCAGGCGCAGCTTTCATCAACTTTGCCGCACGGGCAAACCACAGTCGCGGCTGTTCTGTCTCGACGACGCCCATCATCGGATATTTTGCATAATCCGCAACGCACGCGGCCTTCAGAACCACCGCAGCGGCGTTGCCGGCCAGCGCCTCCGCGGCAGAGGCGGCATCCTCGGCAAAGACCAGCTCCCGGCCATTGGCCGATTGAGAGGCTTGCACGCCGGCAAGAACGATGTCAGGGCTTCCCTGCACCAATTTGCCGCCCAGCACTTTGACCAGATCACCCAGCGTCATCGCTTCCTCCTCAATCAGTACAGCCCCGGCTCCCCCGCCGGCCGGGTCTTCCAGCGCCGATGAATCCAAAGCCACTGGTCCGGATAGCGCCGAATCCAGCTTTCGATCACATCGGTGCATTGCTGTGTGGCGGCCAATATATCGGCCTGCGCGTCGTCCGTCCGCGTAAAGACAAGTTCCGGGCCGAAGTGCAACACATACTGCCGCTCGGCCGGCTCCCAAAACACGAATCCCGGCAGAACCGCCGCGCCAGTCTTTAGGGCAACGTGGGCCAGGCCCGAGGCGGTGCAGGCCTGCCGTCCGAAAAATGGGACATAGACGCCCTGCGGCGGGGTCATATTCGTATCCATCAAAATGCCCACCGTTTTACCCGCGCGCATTGAGGTGATCAGGCCGCGGCCGAAGTCGTCCTTGTGAATCACCTGGTTGCCATGCAGGCAGCGGATGCCGTTCACAAACTCGTCCAGCCGCCGGTTATCGAGCCGCCGGATGACCATGCCCATCGGGTGGCCCATCAAGGAGTGGTAAAAACTCGACAACTCCCACGCTCCCAGGTGCCCGGTGACGATCAGCACGCCTTTTCCGCGGGCCTCGGCGGCAAGGTAGTGCTCCAGTCCCTCGGTGCGCAGCCAGCCGCGTGTGTTCTCGGCGGTGTAGCGCGGCATCCGGCAGAACTCCACCAGTTGCCACCCCAGGTGCAGATAAACTCCGCGCAGGATGCGGACTCGTTCCCGATTCGATAGCTCCGGCAGAGCCAGCTCCAGGTTGCGCACGCCCACGCGGCGCAATCGCCCATGCACCCAATACAGAGTGAAGACGAGCATGCCCGCCAACAGGCGCGCCAAACCGCGCGGCATGCGCCCCAGGTTGCGCGCCACGGCAATTGCCAGCCAATACTCGATCGTTTCACGCATCTTCAAAGGCAAGGACCAGTTTAGCCTCCTGGCCAAGTTTTCGCGGCTAAAAGCGACAAAGGGGCGGCCCGAAGCTTGCCGGACCACCCCTCAACCTATCCCTGCCGCTCTGTCGCTACTTGCGGTTCTTGGCTGCAATAAAGTAGTGCGCCACGCCGCGCACAAAAGGCACGGCTCCCTCGGGAACCGCCACATTCCCCTTGAGGACCGACTCAAAGCTGTGCGCCTGGCCGTAATACAGCTCCGTGTCCTCGCGATTCTGGCTTACGCTGGTGCCATTCAGGTCGATCCCGGCAAAGAGCCCCTTGCTGCGCGAGTAGGTAAGCAGTTCGGCGTTCAACTTCCAGTCCGTCGCGGCCTCCGTATTGCGGCCCACCGGCCCGGCCGAGGCTGCTGCATCCCCGCCAACCTTGAATTTGCTCTTCAAAAGGTCCTGAAAACCGCGCTCGTTTACGGCAATCAGAACCAGGTCGACTGCCTGGCCGCCCGCCTGGAATCCGAACGAACCGCCGGCCATGCGAATGAAGACCGGCGCGCTCCAGCCGTGACCGGTGCGGCAGGTGACCACTCCCTGCCCATACTGCGCGCCAACCAGAAAGGCTCCCTTCATCATCCCTGGCACCACCCCAACGCAGGTCGCCTGCTGCAGGATATTCATTGGGATGCTTCTGTCCGCCGCTGCCATGATCTTGTCCAGGACTACCTTGGCCGAGTCGATGCGAAGCTGCAAATCCTCCTTCGAGGAGGCTGCAAAGGAGGTGCATGCAAGCGTGAAACAGAGGCAGATCGATGCCATCGTCTTCTTCATATCTAGGTCCTTTCCTATCCGCCGTCTTCCCGGCGCGGTGGTTTGAGCTCTGAATGGAAGGGCGCATCCCGATGCAGCGGAACTCGAGCCGGCGCGGTTGCGCGGCATCCTGCAACAGCCTACACCATTTTCCGCGGAACGCACCTCCACGCCCCGGATTTTCACTCTGCGGTCGCGAGCATTGAAAGCGGAGATCTCGCTCTCGATGCTCGAATGGATGAATGGGGGGGAGGGCTGAATCGGTTGCGCAGAATCCGTATTTACTGTGAGTAGAAAAAAGAGGAGTTCCCAGGCTTCATGGAACACATGCTGTCTGGGAACTCCTTTCCCCAGATCTGCGTTGTTTCTGTACACCAGTCTGTGGAAAACGTTTCACTCGCACAAGAGTACGGAAGGAGTGCGGCCAAAGGTAATGAATTTGATTTACAGATAAAATATCTAGGCAGAGGGATTCGCAAAGTGCAGAGGACCTTTTTATCGAGTCAACCCTCAAATAAACAAAAACTGAGGAGATCCCAGGCCTCGTGGTCAACATGCAGCCTGGGATCTCCTCTCCGCAGTTCTGGGTAGGTTATGATTTTGTGGAAATCCGCTCTTTGAAAAAGGTCAAAACTGCTCATTCCGCGGATTACGGAAGGAGCATGTATTAAAGTAACTACGTTTGTTTACTAATTGATAAACAGCTAATCCGGTGGAATATGGGGCTGTGCCGGAGTCTGGCGTCGTTCTCCCCGCCGGCGCTCGATGTTTCCTGCGCCAGGCGCCATCGGGTTTTGCAAGGCGCGCATGGAGAGGTCAACGCGGTTTTCTGCTCCTGCTTTGCGCATCAGCCTGCTCACATGGGCCTTGACGGTGCGCTCCTCAATGCCTAACTCCCGGGCAATCTCCCGATTGGAACGGGCCGTCAGGATGAGTTCGAGCACCTGGCGTTCGCGGTCGGTCAAATAGGGGGTGGCGCTGGTCAGGCTGGCATCGGAGACCGCAAGCACCCGGTCGATCAACCTGGAGAGCAGCCGGCGTGGCGCCCAGATGGAACCGCCGATGACCTGATCGATGGCCTTCCGCACCATCTCGGGTCCGGCCGTCAAGTCAAGGTAGGCCCTGGCTCCGGCAATGAGCGCTTCCAGAACCAGTTCGTCGTTGCCTTCCGGGCCGATCACAATCAGCCGGATGTCGGGACGCGCCCGGCGAATGGCGGCCAGAGTCTCGATCCCGCAGGACGAAGAGTTCAAGTCGACGACCAGGTACTCCAGTGTTGAGCCGGTCAGCAGTTCGTCCAGGCTCCCGGTAACGGGGAGCAGCGAAGCGTGACGCTCATGAGCTTGCTCTTCAAAGATGCTGGTGAATCCGGCAAGCCGGATGGGTTCATCTGTCATCAAGCCGACCCGAATAGGGCCGGGGTTGGGTTTCGGTTGCATGGAGTTGTCCCAAAGTGCCTGTAAGCGAGATGCGCCGCGAGCGCTGCGCGGAGGGCACACATCCGGCATCGCCCACTCGAATTAGCCGTCCCAGCCAGCCAACCGGATTGCCCTGGTCAAGCCCCTAGAGCTTGGGAAGCACAATCCCCTGCTGCTTCTGGTATTTGCCCTTGCGATCGGCGTAGCTGATCTCACAGGCCTCGTCGGAACGGAAAAACAATATCTGGCACAGCCCTTCGTTGGCGTATACCTTGGCCGGTAGCGGGGTGGTGTTCGAGATTTCGAGGGTTACAAATCCCTCCCACTCCGGCTCGAATGGCGTTACGTTCACGATGATTCCGCAACGCGCATAGGTCGACTTTCCAACGCAGATCGTCAGTACATCCCTGGGGATACGAAAGTATTCGATAGATCTGGCCAATGCGAATGAATTCGGCGGCACAATCACAGAGTCCGCCTTCACTGAGACGAAAGATCGCTCGTCGAAGGCCTTGGGATCGATGATCGCGCTGTTCACATTGGTGAATATCTTGAATTCGTTGGAGACTCTCAGGTCATAGCCATAGGACGAAAGCCCGTACGAGATGACGTTGCCGGCAACCTGCTTCTCGCAGAAGGGCTCGATCATCCGGTGTTTGGTGGCCTGTTCCCGTATCCAACGGTCGCTCTGAATCGACATGCCTCTCCTATTCCGGACCTGGTTTTCCACATCCGGATATAAAACATGGGCTGATATTCAAACTCGGATGAGCCATAGTACGAAAAGCGCGCGCAATTGACAATGGGCTTAGCCCGCATTGTGCTCGCTGCCGGCCCCGGAACGGCTTCTCGCCGTCGATAACCGGCCTTCCCGGAACGAAAAAATATGCTCCGGGCCATTTATGGAGTTCCACAATTGATGCAAATCCTGTAGCATCAACTCCGTACGCCGTAGTACAGTCAATACCAGTTGCGCCAGCGAGGTTACTCCTTTGATCAAGCAGGACATCGTCCATCATGTTATCGAGCGCACGGGACTGCCCCGCACCAAGGCAGAGGCCGCGGTGGATACGGTCTTCGAGGGCCTTAAACAAGCTCTCGCCACCGGTGAGCGCATTGAATTGCGCGGGTTTGGCGTCTTCAGCGTCCGCGCACGTAAAACCGGCATAGGCCGCAATCCCCGTACCGGCACCGAGGTTAGCATTACCCCCGGCAAGGCAGTACGCTTCAAACCGGGCAAGGAACTGCATTCGCTGGAATCCGGCGGCGCGCCCCAAAGTTGATGTCGCAACCGGCCCGGCAAAAATCCTTTCTCGGCGCAGATCGACCCATGCGGCGAGAGCATTCGGGGTTGTCTGCACCCGTCGCGATTCGGCATCCCCAGACCGCCTGGTGCTGAGCTAGAGGAGTTTCGTGCGTTATTTCTTACGGGAGTATGGCCTGCCTTTGCTGCTGCTAGTCGTCAGCATGGTCACTACTACCGCAAATGGCGCCCGGTTCATGCAGAACTTCATCGAGGGCATGCCGCCGGTAGTCCGCGACAGCGATCTCTGGCCCTGGGGCTGGCTAGCCGGCCACCCCAATCTCTTCGTAACCGGCTGGACCTTTTCCCTGGCCTTGCTTGGCATCCTGCTCATCCACGAGTTCAGCCACTACATCGCCTGTAAAATGCACGGCATTCGCGCCACGTTGCCCTGGGTTCTGCCCGCTCCAACGCTCAGCGGCACTGTCGGCGCCGTCATACAGCTCCGCTCACAGTTTCCCAGCCGCGACGCCCTTATGGACGTAGGCATTTACGGTCCGCTGGCCGGTTATGTCGCCTCCGCCGTCGCCGTAGTCGTAGGCTTTGTGCTCAGCTTCCACTCTGCAGTCAACGCGCCCGCCACCATCGTCATCTTTGGCAGCGAACCGCTGACCATCCGTCTGCTGCATACACTGCTGGCGCACTGGGATCCCTTGATTCCTTCCTTCGGCCACATCGCGCCCCACCCGGTGCTGGTAGCCGGCTGGATTGGCCTCTTCATCACCTCGCTGAACCTCATCCCCGGAGGACAACTGGACGGCGGCCACATCCTCTTCGCCATCTCTCCCCGCATCCACCGCATCTTTACCGTCTGCCTGCCGTTTGTTCTCATCATTGCCGGCACGCTTTTCTGGATAGGCTGGATTCTCTGGGGACTCTTCCTGTTGATCCCCGCCATGCGCCACCCAGCGATTCCACTTGAATCCCGTCTGAGCCGGAGCCGTCTCATCCTGGGCGTCATCGGCATCGCAATTTTCCTGCTGACTTTTACCCTGACGCCCTTTGCCGACAGCTCCCTCTTGCACTTCATGCACATGGACCCGTTCAGCGTCATGCCACGCTGACTCGCTAACTCCGCTCGCCTCACATCAGCCGCAGCGCATCCATATCTACAATCAGATTCCTGCGCGGAATCCCGGCAGCTTCGGCGTGGGCCAGCATCCCGCGCAGCGCCGCGTTCAACGCCTTGCGCGAACCGGCCTTCAAAATCATGTGAAAGCGGTAAACGCCCTTGATGCGGGCGATAGGCGCGGTGCAGGGGCCCAGCACGCGCACTCCTTCATGCGCGGCCTTCTGGAACCACCGGCCCAGCTCTGCCGACCAGCCAGCCGCCTCCTCCAGCTTAGGCGACTGCACCAGAACATTCGCCAGCACGCCGAAGGGCGGATAGTGCATCCACTGCCTGTATTTCAGCTCCCGCTCCACAAAGCTCGTGTAGTCATGAGTGCTGGCGGCTACGATGGCATAGTGGTCCGGGTAGTAGGTCTGCACCACCACGCGCCCCGGCAACTCCCCGCGCCCGGCACGCCCTGAGACCTGGGTCATCAGTTGGAAGACCCGCTCGGCGGCGCGGAAGTCGGGCATAGAGAGCGCATAATCGCAGCCCACTACGCCCACCAGCGTGACCCCGTGCACGTCGTGGCCCTTGGCGATCATCTGCGTGCCCACCAGCAGGTTGATCTCGCCCGAGTGCAGCCGCGCCAATAATCTCTCCAAATCGCTTCGGCCGCGTACCGTGTCGCGGTCCATGCGGCCAATTCGCGCGCCGGGGAAAATCTCCCCCAGCCGCTCTTCGCCCTGCTGAGAACCTGCGCCGAGATAGTAGAGATGCTCGCTCTCGCACTTGGGACACTTGGCGGGAACCGTGCGCTTGTAGCCGCAATAATGGCACTCCAGCCGCTGCCCTGCGCGCGCCAATCCCGCATCCTCCGCCGGCGGCTTATGGTGGGTCAGCGAGATGGCGCAGTTCTGGCACTCCAGCTTTTCGCCGCAGGCTCGGCAGATGACGGCAAACGAGTAGCCGCGGCGATTGAGCAGAATGAGCGCCTGTTCTCCGCGATCCAGCACCTGGCGTGTCTGCTCCACCAGGGCGCGTGAAAAAAGCTGTTCCTGCCCCGTCTCCTGGAACTCGCGCCGCATGTCAATCAGTTCGACCTCGGGCAGCGGCCGGTTCATCACCCGGTCGCGCAGCTCGATGCGCGCGTACTTGCCTTGCACCGAATTTTGCCAGCTCTCCAGCGACGGCGTGGCCGAGCCCATCGCCACCACCGCGCCTTCCAGCTTGGCCCGCATCACGGCCACGTCGCGGGCGTTGTAGCGCGGCGTCTCCTCCTGCTTGTAGCTCTGGTCGTGCTCCTCATCCACTAGAATCAGCCCCAACTTCGGCGCGGGAGCGAAGATCGCTGACCGCGTGCCTACAACGATGGGCGCATCGCCCCGCCGGATGCGCCGCCACTGCTCGCTGCGTTCCTCGGGAGTGAGTGCCGAGTGGAGCAGCGCCACCTTCTGCCCGAAAGCCTGGTCGAGCAGGCCGGCCATTTGCGGCGTCAGGCCGATCTCAGGAACCAGCAGAATCGACGACAGGCCCCGGTCAAGCGCGCGCTGCATCGCCGCCAGATAAACAGCCGTTTTGCCTGAACCAGTCACTCCGTGAATTAAAAAGGAGTGGAATCCCCCCAGCGCCGCGGCCAGGCCGGCCAGGGCGTCTACCTGAGGCTCGTTCAGCCGGAAATTTTCTGTGGTTGGGGTCAGCCCTCCCAGGTGAAAGGCCGCCGGGCGCTCGTCGATGCGGACCAGCCCCCGCCGGACAAGAGTCTGTAAGGTGGACGAGGGCAGCTCCTTGCGCCGCAGCTCAGCCAGAGGCAATTCACCACCGCAGGCCGCCAGCTCGGCCAGAATCGCCTGCTGCTTCGCGGTCAGCGACGGCAGCCGTACCTCGGGAATCAGCACCGCAAACCGCTCCATCCGCCGCGCATCGCGCTCCACGGCCGCGGTCTCCCTCGCAATCCACTTCTTGCGCACGAGGCCAGCCAGCACCGGTAGCGTGGCCGCCGTGGCCGTGCGCAGCGTAGAGACCTTCACTGGCTCGCCCTTGGCCAGCCGCGCAAGTACGCGGTGCTCCATGTCCTGCTCTTCGGCAGACAGTTTCCCTTTGCGCTTCGCGCCGCCTTTTGAGCTTGCTAAAAAATTTACCCCGGAGGGAGGCGGGGGTTTCAACCCCCGCATAAATCCAACAGAATCGTCGAGGGCTTTAGCCCCGGAGGTATCCTCTTCAGGAAACCGTACAACCCCATCCAAACTCCCCGCCAGCACATCCCGCCCCAGGTCAGTGATGCGGTAATAAACCGTCCGGCGCACCTCGGCCATCAGCGGCAACATCCCGCGCAGCACCTCGCCCAGAGGGGCCAGGTAGTACTGCGCCATCCACTCGGCCAACTCCAGCAGCCGGTCGCTCAACAGCGGCTCATCGTCCAGCACCGCCTCCAGAAAGCGCATCTCGAACTCCGCCGGAGCCTTGACGTTGAGCGCGGTCACCACGCCAATCAGCTTCTCGTTGCGAAAGGGTGCAATCACCCGCGCTCCCCGCTGCGGCGCCTGCCCCTCGTGCACCGCGTAGGTATACGTGCGGTCCAGCGGCACAGGCAACGCGACTTCGCAGTAGGCGGGCATGGGGGTCAGGTTCAGTTTATGGGATGCAGGGCGCAGGGCGGACCGCTTGTGAATATCGCGTCTTCTCGCCGATTACATTCCCGCTCGCAGGCGGTACAATTCGTGCTGATGACACCTCTAACTCCTCCGACCGTACCTCCTGCGCCCGCCGCCTCCGCCAAATCACCCGGCCCCATCACCATCTCCATTGATATCGGCGGTTCGGGGCTGAAAGCCATGCTGCTCGATCCTAACGGCAAGCCGGTCAGCGAGCGGCAACGCGTGCTCACGCCTGAGGTGCCCACGCCGAATGCGGTACTGACCGGCCTCGACGAGCTGCGCAAGCTGTTGCCGGATTTCGATCGCGTCTCCATCGGCTTTCCCGGAGTCATCAAGCGCGGAACCACGTGGACGGCGGCCAATCTTAACCCCAAATGGGTAGGCTTCCCACTCCAGGATGAACTGGAAAAGCGCTGGAAGAAGCCGGTGCGCGTCTGCAACGACGCCGCCGTGCAGGGCTACGGGGCCATCCAGGGCAAGGGTGTCGAACTGGCGCTTACCCTGGGCACCGGCATGGGCTCCTCGCTCTTTACCGACGGCCGCCTCTGCCCCGGCCTCGAGCTGGCCCACCATCCCTGGCGCAAGAAGGGCATGACCTACGAGGACTACCTGGGCCGCCGCGGCCTCGACAAGTACGGCAAGGCGCGCTGGAACGACTTTCTGCAGGCGGCCATCAAGCAGACCCTGGCAACATTCAACTGGGACCACCTCTACCTGGGAGGCGGCAATACCAAAAAGATCCTCTTCACGCCGGGACCAAACGTCACCATCGTCCCCAACGAAACCGGCCTCCTGGGCGGCGTGGCTCTCTGGCGAGAGTGGAAGTAGAGCCGGTTTTCAGTTGTCGGAGGTATGTGGTTATGGCGGAGAACAAAACCAAGCCCACGCAACAAAGCGTTGCGGCGTTTATCGATGCGCTTGCGGACCCGGTCAAATCCGCAGACGCCAGGGCGCTCGTCAAGTTGATGCAACGTCTCACCGGCGAAAAGCCCTGGATGTGGGGACCGTCGATTATCGGTTTCGGCAGCTATCACTACACATACGAAAGCGGGCGCCAGGGAGATATGCCGGTTGTCTGTTTCTCGCCGCGCAAGGCCGCAATCGTTCTGTATAGCCTGATGGGGGCCAGCGGCTCTGAGAAGTTGCTTGCCAAACTCGGCAAGCACACCACCGGCAAGGGCTGCCTCTACATCAAGAAGCTCTCCGATGTGGACCTGAAGGTGCTGGAAGAGCTGATCGCCAAATCCGTCGCCGCAACGCGAGCACGCCATTCGGGCTAGCGAGAGCCTGTACAAGACATCTTGTCATTACTCAACGCCCCGCTTTTGGGACCCGGAACGAACCGGGCCTTTCGCATTACTTTGCAGAAAATATCCACTCGCTAGCGCACAATTGAAATTGTGAGGAAAGTAGAAAAGTCACCTCGCGCCGCTCAGGGCTTCCCATGGCCAAAAATGCTCCCGGAAGCCTGATACAGCGCCTTCGCACCACAAAATCAAAGTTTGAACGCGCTGAATTTGAAAGAAAAAGTCCGCTTTTATGCCAACATTCTTAGAGGGTGGTTTTTATGCAACAATCTCAAACTAAATCGCTTATCAATCCGTGATCCACAGCCATCCTGCTTCTTAAAAACGCATTTTCCGATTGTGAAACTGTGGAGCCTCTTAACTTATCCAGATTCAATGATTTAACTCTGAAAAATCCACAGGAACACAGGTGTTGTTAATCTGTGCATTCGTGGACCCCTTCGTAACCCATACATTTTCAATGGATTACGCCGCACATTTCAGAGCTCCGCAACGCAACGCAATTACTGTGGAGCGTACCTTTCACGCTTTGCTCGGCGGCTTCAGCCCCAGCTCCTTCATCGCGATCTGCAAATCGGCCCAGGCTTCCTTCTTCTGGCGCGGGTCGCGAAGCAGATACGCCGGATGATAGGTGATGATGAGCTGCATGCCGCGGAATGCATGGACACGCCCGCGCAACCCGGCCAGCGGCTGGCGCATGCCCAGCAGGTACGTCGCCGCGGTGGCTCCCAGCGCCACCAGCACCTGGGGCTGCACCACGTCGATCTGGCGAAAGAGGAACGGTGAGCAGGTGTTGCCCTCCTCCGGCTCCGGGGTGCGGTTGCCCGGCGGACGGCACTTGACTACGTTGGCGATGTAGACCTGCTCTCGTTTGAGGCCCATCGCTCCGATCATGTTGTTCAGAAGTTGCCCGGCCTTGCCGACAAAAGGCAATCCCTGCGCATCCTCGTCGGCGCCCGGACCCTCGCCCACAAACATGAGGCGCGCGTTGGGGTCGCCGTCGGCAAAGACCAGTTTGTTGCGGCCCTTGTGGAGCGCGCAGCGTGTGCAGTCGCCGATCTCATCGCGAATGATCTGCAACGCGGCGGCGTGGTCGGCGGCAGGAATGGCTGCTACAACTTGCGGTGGCTCGGAGATGTGCTTGCGGGACGGAATCGGGGCTTCCTCCTGGAAAAGGACGGGCTGAGAAGTTTCGGTTTGCGCCTCCTCCGGCCTGGCGGCCAACTGGGCCATCAGCGCAGGATCCACGGGCCGCTGGTAGAACTCCGTCAGGCCCAGATCGCGGTAGAAGCGAAGTCGCTCTGCAAGAGCGTCACGAGTTGCGGAATCTAGCGATTGCGCCAAAGTCTTTTACTCCACGATCAGTTGCTGGGCGGCGGCGGCCTCTTTCAGCACCCGGTCCTGCCTCGTTTTCTCGTCTTCATTCTCATCGAACTCCACAACCAGGGGCCGTGGCCGGCGCAGCGAGAGAATCTCGTCCAGAATGCGGTCGGCGAGCTGGCGCTTGGGCATCTCGTGCAGCTCGTTGGAGGTGTTGAGAGTGAGGAAGGTGGCCGCGTTGGAGTCGGCCTCAATGCCTTTCCCGTCTCCGATTGCACTGTTGACCACGATGGCGTCGACGCCCTTGGCCAGTAGTTTTGCGCGGCTGTTTGCAGTTTGATTGTCTTTTTCTGCGGCAAAGCCCACGATGAGCTGGCCGGGCCGCCGGTGGTGCGCCACATCGGCCAGAATATCTTCCGTAGGTGCCAGCTCCAGCATGATGGAGCCAGTGCGCTTGAGCTTCTGCCCAGAGATGTTTACGGGCCGGTAGTCGGCCACGGCTGCGGCGTTGACGACCAGCGTGGCCTCTGTCATGCGCGTGAGTACAGCCTGCCGCATTTCATCTGCTGTGACGACCTTGACCAGTTCGCAGTGAGCCGGCGGATGCAAGGCTGAAGGCCCGCTGATGAGAATCACTTTCGCGCCGCGGCTATGCGCTGCTTCAGCCAGCGCATAGCCCATCTTGCCGCTTGACCGGTTGCCGAGGAAGCGAACCGGGTCGAGAGCCTCGCGCGTGCCTCCTGCAGTAACCAGTACGACTTCGCCGGCCAGGTCGTGACGACGGCCCAGCGCGCCCAGCACCACGTCGGCGATTTCGCCGGGCTCGGCCATGCATCCCTCGTTTAACTTGCCTTCAGCCTGCGCACCAGGCTCGATAACGCGCACGCCGCGCTGGCGCAGAATTTCAA
>Ga0182027_10009944_pt1 | contig 13588 bp, 10 predicted proteins | sample 712E1DmetaG_FD_121300 | JGI IMG/M metagenome (GOLD analysis project Ga0182027, IMG submission 121300) | Permafrost microbial communities from Stordalen Mire, Sweden - 712E1D metaG (Illumina Assembly) | ecosystem: Environmental > Terrestrial > Soil > Wetlands > Permafrost | place: Sweden...
ATTTCGATGTTCAGCGCCTTTGCCGATTTCGCCGATCTGGTTAAGGGTCCAGAGGCGCAGTGGGGTATGGTGAGTTGCGGGTGCCACCCGAATTGTGGGGTGGGTACGGCGCTCATGATCAACAAGGAGACCAAGGAGTGGGCGCCGGTGCCTGAGTTCCTTCAGGTTCCCGGACTTGTGAAGGATATTCAGAAGATCACTGACGCCGGCCGCGGCAAGAAGTTTTCAAACTTCATGCTGGCCATGGCGGTCCTCAAGAATTATAAGCCGTTCAAGGCGCCCAAGAGCCTGGCGCTCATGGACTTGATCAAGAAATTTGACAAGTCGTTTGCGCTCTCGGGGGAAAAGAAGACGCGGGAGAAGTACGGCGCCTCGGACCCGAATCGCACCCTGGAAGACGCCATGAAGCGCCGCTCCGATCCGTGGAACCTGCTCTTTATCGCGGGAATGTGGTTCCAGGATCTTTTCAACTACGACTTCCGCCGCACCGAAATGTGCATCATCCCGTACGCGACGCAGTTGGGAGAAATCTCCTTCTGCGCCTACAACACGGGCATTGGCTGGCGGCAGATTATCGAGAACATGTACAAGAACGCCAGCGTGGCGGAGTGGTATAAGACCCACGGCAAACACGCGATTTATGCCAAGGGTAAGAGCGTGGAACTGGATACCGTTGAGCACAGTCTCAAGGTGAACGCCGAAGACGCCGCGCGCGTTCGCACTCTCGAAGACGTGCCGCAGACCGCGGCGGAAGAAGAAAAGGCTCGCCGCAAGGCAGCATGGGAAGCGCAGCAGGCCGCACAAGCCCGGAAGGTGTATGAGGATATTGTCCTTCAGAAGCCCAAGTCGGACTTGGTGCAGATTGGCGCTCCCGCGAAAGCGGAAGAGGAGAAGGTCGCCGTTTAGTTCGATTGTCTCAACTATATCGAAAAGGGCCGCCCTCGCAGGCGGCCTTTTTTGTTGGGAGCCTCCACCTGCCGCCGCAAACCAATAAGGAATTCACCACAGATTCGCATGAGCCTGGGGCTCGCCACGACGAATGAAAATGCGCGAAGCGCTGTGGCACAGCCATTTTCATAGCAGAGGCACAGAGGTCATGGAGAACAGACGCACGTAGAAACTCTGGGTCAAGAAACCAAGGAACCCTAATTCCAACCCCTGTAAGCAGAACTGTTTTTCTCTGTGGTCTCCGCGGTGAATCTTTTCCTTGCGGCGCGAGATGATTTTAGGAATGAGAATTAAAGAGGTTTCAATTACACAGTAACCGGCAGCCCGACTGTGGCGTGCCCGGGCGCGCGGGGGGGAGAGCTTCCATTGACGTTCGCGGCTTACTTGGAACCCACGGCAGGCCCCGCACGGCGTGTTGCAATTCCCGAACGCAAAGGGAGTGATGGTCAGGTCGAAGAATGGAGCACAGGTTCTTGAAAAAGCGTTGGCGTTGCCGCCAAACGAGCGAGAAGAGTTGGCAGACAGGCTCCTTTCAAGCCTTGACACGAAGCGTCAACGCAAAATTGACGAACTGTGGGCAGAGGAAGGGGAAGACCGGATTGATACGTTTGAACCAGGCGGGATCAAAGCCCTCTCGGTAAAACAGCTTTTAATCAGGTTACGGGGGTGATCCATGGCCATAAGATTCCTGGCGTCTACAGGGTCCTCAAACGATGCCAGCAACTCTCTCCCTTGAAGGCGACGGCAAGTTGTGATACATGTAGTACAATCAGCTAAGAAGAGAGATTTGCACATGCCCTCATCGGTGCGGTTAGGAACAAAACTTGAAATGCGGTTGGAACGACTTGCCCAACGGACGGGCAGGCCCAAATCCCTTTACATTCGGCGCGCGGTCAAGGAATACCTGGACGAGCAGGAAGATTACTTGATCGCGGTCCAACGATTGGAAGAGAATCTTCCCTCTATCCCGCTTGAAAAAGTCCTCGATGAACTCAACCTACGCCGTCAGGCTCGACCCAAGGGCCGCCGCTGAACTCCGCAAACTCGACCGCTCCGCTCAGGAACGGATCGCCCGCTTTCTCTCCACACACGTCCAAGGTCAGGCGAATCCCCGCGAACAGGGTAAATCCCTGACGGGCGGCAAGGCAAGGTTGTGGAGATACCGGGTTGGCACCTACCGGGTAGTCTGTCACATTGACGATGCCGAACGGACGGTCGTGGTGATGCGAATTGGCCACCGCAAGGACGTGTACCGCTAGCGGACCGCGCTCAACATTTCTTCTATTTTGGCGGATTAAGCAGGGTTTCCAGGTCGGGCAGCCGGTGGCGAACAAGTTCGATTTGTTCGGGCGTGAACAAGTTTTTCTTTAGCGCGTCGGCGAGTTCCTGCATTGCGTCGAGTTTGGCTTGGGGTGTCGCGCTCGCGTCCTGCAAGATTCTTTGCAAATTATCCTGGGCCTTTTCCGCCTCCCGAATCTGAGCGGCGGCCTTATAGGTCAGGACAAACTCCCGCACCGAAAGCCCGCGCTTTTTGATGATGCTTTCAGCCTTGGGCTGCTTTTGCAGGTTGGCAATCTCTGCGTCCAGGTCGCCACCACCTATCTTGATGGGAAGATTTTGGGCGCGAAGGTCGGTCAGTGCTCCCAGCGTTTTATTCAGTGCGTCCTGGGTGAGAACGTAGGGATTGGAATCATCCGCTGGAGTGCCGTCTTTCCCGTCCGCCCCGAGGAGCACGGGCGCAGCGATGAGGAGCACCATGATGGGCAGCAACGAGAATGAACACCGCACTTTTGGCCTCCTTGGATCGTGGGAGAGGGTCTCACAGCCTTCGTTAATCCCCGCCGGCGGAGGGAGGAGTCATGCAATCTGACTCAGGCCAATTTGGGGCGGTTTGACAGCCGTACCAGCGGCTTGGTGAGTAATTCCGGGCAAATTTCCCGCAGGAATTGGTGATTTTCCGCGTCAGTATCCAGGAATTCCAATCCCACCTGGCCCTGCTCACTTCTCCACGCGACCACAGCAGGAGTCCGGAATTCCCGGCCCTTCCACATCATGGAAAACTGGCACTCCTGGTGAATCTCCATGGTGGGAGCATACTCCAGCAGGCATCCGAGGACGCACAAGTCTTCCACCATCACCGCGAGGGCGGCATCCACCCCCGGCAGTTTGACGCTGGCCTGCAAGTGAGTTGAGTAGCGCGGAACCCGCCGTCGTTCTTCACCCATACGCGCAGAGTGTAAATCCTCTTTTCCGAAATCGCAACATGGTTTATTGATGCGCGGTCATCAGCTTCCCTTTCACTAGCGCCGCCTCAACCTGCGGGGGAGGAAAGATTTCTGAGCAACATGTTTCACACGGTGATAAGGGAGGCCGCGAACCCCAAGGATATTGGTTGCATCTTCACCCCGTGGGGCGTCATATTTCAAGTTCGTTCGTTGGGAGTATATTTATTGGGTATTTGACAGCCAGAAGGGAGCAACCATGCGCTGGTACCACTATGTGGCGTACTTCTTCGGAGGCGCATTCTTCGCCAACACGCTGCCCCATCTCGGCAATGGGATCTCGGGGCATGCCTTCCAGAGCCCCTTCGCATCGCCACCCGGGGTAGGCTTGTCTTCCTCGATGGTCAATGTCCTTTGGGGCCTCTTCAACCTTGCCATCGGCTACCTGCTCGTCTGTCGTGTCGGCAGCTTCAATCTGCGCAAGACCCAGCACGTGCTCGTCCTCGGGGCGGGCATCCTGCTCATGTCGCTCATGCTTGCCCACGCATTCGGACGGTTCCACGGGGGGCAGTGAGCGTGCCTTTCCAATAAGCGCGCGTAGCACCCCGACAACTCACCCAGAGGCGCGGAGATTTGTGAGCACATTGTCTTTTCTCCGCGACTCAGCGCCTCTGCGGTAAATTAATTCCTCACCGCGTTGAAGGCTGCCGATCACAACCGCTGCTGTAAAGCGTTGCCCACTTCTTCCTGCGTTGCGGGGTCGAGCTTGCCGCCACGGCAGGTGAGATAGAACACGTCAATGGCGCGCTGTCCTTCCGTGTCAATCAAGGCGACTTCAATGTTGCACCTCTGAGCCGCAAGCACCGAGCTGACGTCAAAAAGCAATCCGGGCCGGTCCTGGGCGACAATTTCCAAAAGCGTACTGTGGGAAGAGCTCTCGCTGTCAAAGCGCACGCGCGTGGATACCTCGACTTTTGGCTGTGAGGCGGCTTCGGCGCGAGCCCTGCCACCGAGGAGTTTTCCCAGCTCCAGCGATCCCCTAAGAACATCCACAAGGTTTTGTTTCAGCCGGTCCCCTTCCGAAGGATTCAGCTCGAGGGTGCGGTGCAGATCGACAAACGTGAAGGTATCCAGAATCATGCCGACGGCATTGGCGAAGGCATCGGCTTTGACGATGTTCATTCCCCAGGCGGCAAGAGTTCCGGTGATGGACGCAAACAGGTAAGGCCGGTCGGCGGTGACGACGGTCAATTCAAAATGACCGTTGCCCGCATGGATCTCCACCACAATCTGTTCGCGCACCAACCGGCGAGCCAATTCAAAATGCCCGGCGATTTGCTCCGGCGCATGCGTGACGGTGTAGCGCCGGGGGAATCCTTCCAGGAAAAAACGCAGGTCCTCAGGGCTGGTGGGGGTACCCAGCACCGCCAGAACTTTTTCCAGTTCCCCTATGGAGGCTTCGGTGATGCGCAACCTTTCATCATCGACGCTGCGCGTCAGGTAATTGGCGGTGGCGGCGTAAAGCTGCCATAGGAGTTCAGCCTTCCAGGGCGTCAAGGCTTCCGGATTGACGGCGCCGATGTCCGCGTAAGTGAGCAGGCAAAGCATTTTCAGGCGTTCCGTGGTACCCACAACCTTGGCAAAGCCTCGCACCGTTTCCGGGTCAAAGACATCCCGCCGCTGGGACGCGGCGGACATTTCCAGGTGGCGGGCGACGAGAAACTGAACTGTTTGCCAGGCCTCTTGCGGAATTTCCAGACGCGATTGAATTCGTTCCAGCGCCAGCAGGCTGCCTTCAGCGTGGTTTTCCAATTCGGGCATTCCCTTGCCGACGTCATGAAAGAGGAGCGTGAAATAGAGAAGCTCCGGTTGCTCGACTTCGGAGAGAATCTCTGCAAATTTCCTCTCCCAGGTTTGTCCGGCCCCGGAAGTTTCCTGGCGCGTGGGCTTCGCTTTCTCGCGGAGAAGGCGATGGAGATTTTCCAGCGTCATGAAGGAGTGCTCATCGACCGTGTAACGGTGGTAGAAGTCGCGGATGACCAGGGAATCAATCACCCGGAATTCAGGAAACAGCCGGGTCAGCAAGCCCAGGCGGTGCATTTTACGCAAGGCCTCAGCGGCGTAAGGCTGAACCAGGATGCGCGCGAAATTCTGCCAGAGTTGCGGCAGGCGGAGCCCTTCCGGGCCGGCATTCGCGAGTTCCGACCTCACGAGCTTCTCGGTCTCACGGCTCAGCGGCAGCCCATGCCGGGCCACCAACTCAAAGAGGCGCAAAAGCAGGGTGGGATCATCGGCAAAGGCGGTGGGATGGCGGACAAAAATGCGGCCCCGGACGACGGAAAAATCGGCATTCGACAGGCGCGATCGCCAGTCCTGGTAAAGAGAGTAAAGGGCGGAACGCGCGGGGGCGGATTCATCAATGAGTTGGTCTTTCAGTTGGTCGATCACCCGCGTCTGGCGGAAGTAGACGCGCATCCAATCCGCCGGGGCCAGTCCTTTGCTCTCCTTCACCCCGATGCCACGGGCCGCGGCTTGCGCCTGAGCGTCGTAACTCAACTGATTATCATCTCTTCCATAATGATAGTGAAGAAAGCAACGGGCATCGGCGAGAAAGCCAAAAGCCCGCTCCGCCGCGGGGCGGTCCCGCTCCGGCCAAAGCTGTTCCGGAGGAGTCCACTTTCCGGTTTTTTCCAACTCATCAATGCGGGCGAGCCAACGGCAGACATGAAAGTCGCGCAGGCAACCTGGCGATTCCTTAAGGTTGGGCTCCAGATGGAAAATCGTGTTGCCGTCCTTGGCGTGGCGCTGGGCGGTCAGTTCCACCAGATTGCGCACCAGGTCGGCGCGGTCCCGCGCCACCAGGTGGGGGACAACCGAGTTTCGGAGGCGCTCAAAGAGGTCCGCATCTCCGGCCAAATATCGAATGTCGAGCAAAGAAACGTTGAATTCCAGATTGTCGCGATAGAGGCGGCCACACTCGGCCAGGGAATGCGTGCTGTTCCCTACGCGCATTCGCAGGTCCCAGAGCATGCGCAGGAGCGTGGCAATGGCGTCGCGGTGCGTTGTCTGTTCGCTTCCGTCTTCGGTCAGAAAGAGAAGGTCAATATCCGATTGCGGAAACAATTCCCGCCGACCGTAACCACCGAGTGCCAGCAAACAAAGGCGGCGGGGCCCCTGCCTGTCCGGTGAGATGAACTCCTGGTAGAGCCGGATTACGAGGGCATCCACCAGGAGCGACCGTTCACGTAAAACGGAGAGTCCTTCCGCCGTCTTTTCGAAGCTCTGCTGAATTCGCTGGGATTCGGCGGCGTAATGGTCCGCCAAGACCGAAAGGGCGAGCGGGCCAGGAGCAGGGGTTGGAGACAACAACATAAGTGATTGTTCGTGCCCGCGAAAGGTGAAATGAAAAGGTCAAAGGGTGAAGGGTTAAGGCTGAAGGGCAAAGGCTAAAGGGTAAAGGGTGAATAGCAAGCCCCTTTTTGCTCTGTCCTTTACCCTTTACCCTTTCGACTCCCCTTTATAACGCCGTTTCGCCACGATCTTCATTGCGAATGCGGATGGCCTCATCCACGGTGGATACGAAAATCTTGCCGTCACCGATCTTCCCGGTTTTGGCCGCCTTCAAAATGGCTTGCACCGCCGAAGGCGCAAGCGTATCGGAAACCACCATTTCGACTTTAATCTTGGGCAGAAGATCCACGGTATATTCACTGCCCCGGTAGACCTCGGTGTGCCCCTTCTGCCGGCCGTGACCGCGCACTTCCGAGACCGTCATGCCTTGCACCCCAACCTCCTGGAGCGCGGTTTTCACCGCGTCGAATCGGGAGGGCTGGACGATGGCTTCAATTTTTTTCATGGCGAATTTTCCTTTGACAAGTAGCTGACAGCTTACAGCTCACAGCCTACAGTCACTGCATGCTATCAGTTGTTGGCGGTTAGTGACCCCTTAACTTCCAGATTGTCACCTTGCTCACCATGTGATCAGTAGCTGACAGTCGGCGGCCTGTGGTTACTGTAAGCTATGACCTGTGAGCTGTAAACTGCCCCTACACTTCCAGATTGTAACCTTCTTCACCGTGTTGAGACAAATCCAGACCTTGGACTTCCTGCTCCTCGGTGACCCGCAAGCCGATGGTCCAATCCACGAACTTGAGGATGGCAAGGGTTCCCACCACGGCCAGTCCCCACGCGATGAGGACTCCCACCAATTGATTGAGCACCTGGCTTGCGTGGCCATCGATCAGCCCGACCGGCGCATCCTTAAAGATGGGGTTGATGGCCTTGAGGGCAAAAACCCCGGTAAGGATCGCGCCCAGGGAGCCCCCGGCGCCGTGGACACCAAAAGCGTCCAATGAATCATCATAACCAAACTTGCCTTTGACTTTCGTTACCATGAGATAGCAGAACCCGCCCGCGAGGGCGCCGATCACCAGGGCGGACATCGGCCCCACGAAGCCGGCGGCGGGAGTAATGGCCACCAGGCCGGCCACCGCGCCGGAGATGGCGCCCAGAACACTGGCTTTGCCACTGTGATGCCACTCCGCTGCTGCCCAGCCGAGCGCCGCCGCGGCCGCGCCGAAGTGAGTGGCGACAAAAGCGCTGGTGGCCAGGCTCCCTGCCGCGAGCGCGCTGCCGGCGTTGAAGCCGAACCATCCCACCCAAAGCAGGCAGGCGCCAATCACGCTTAACACCACGCTATGCGGGGGAATGGGTTCTTTCGGGAATCCCAAGCGTTTTCCCAGATACAACGCGCACACCAACGCCGAAACGCCGGACGTCACATGCACCACCGTGCCGCCCGCGAAATCCAAGGTGGGAATCGGTCCACCCAAAGCAGCGTTCAAAAGGCCGCCTTTGCCCCACACCATGTGCGCCATGGGATCGTAAACGATGATCGACCAGAGAACCATGAAGAGCAGCATGGCTTTGAATTTCATGCGCTCGGCAAACGCTCCGGTAATCAAGGCCGGAGTGATGATGGCGAACATGAGCTGATACACCATGAAAGTCTGCTGGGGAATCGTTGCCGCGTAATCCGGGTTGGGCGCAGCCCCCACTCCGTGCAGGAACAGATAACCGAAGCCTCCGATGAACGGGTTGCCTTCATGGAAGACCAGGCTGTAGCCGAAGAATGCCCACAGGACCGTCACCAGAGCCATTAAAATGAAGCTCTGCATCATGGTGGCCAGCACGTTCTTCTTGCGCACCAATCCGGCATAAAAAAGCGCCAGGCCCGGGCCCGTCATCATCAGAACGAGAGCGGCACACACCAGCATCCAGGCGTTGTCGCCGGCGGTGCGGGCGTCCGCCACATTCTGTTGGAGTGTGGCAATCTGCGCCTGAACTTGCGGTGGGATCGCCTCCCTGGTCTGCGGGGGCGCCACGGCAAAACCCGCGGGGGCCAATAAACTGCAAACCAGTACCAAGCCCATCAACATTCGCGACACGATCCGTTGCATCAATTTTCCTCCATCTTCATTACCAATATATATTGCTTGGAATAAAGGTTTTATAAAGGATTCCTAAAAATTCAATGAGCCCCGGTCGATCCAATGATTCGTGTTAAAGTTTCTTCGCGAGCGTAAGAAATTTGATGAGGCGGCGAGAGATTACAGTGTTTTGGCAAAAAAAGAAAGGGATATTCCCCCCGGGCACTTAAATTGAGGGCTCTAGACAATAAGGGCACATTTTGATTAGATCGGGGGATGGAGAGCGGGCAGGTCCGTGAGCAAGTCAGCGGGCCCCGGCTCTTCAATTTCCTGGAGGTTCTTTAACACCTCTTTCTCAACGTCTTGGGCTGTAGCCAACGCTACGCGGTTCCTTCCGTCTATCTTGGCGCGATAGAGTGCAGCATCGGCCACGCGGACGAGCGTCTCAGCCTTCACATCGCGTAGGTTTGCCAGCGCCACCAACCCCAGGCTGAGGGTTACGGGAATCATACCCTCTGGAGTTTCCACGGCTTTGCGATCGATTCGAGCGCGAAAGCTTTCCGCAAAGCGGGCTACTCCTTCCGGGTCACATCCCGGGATCACGGCCAGGAACTCATCGCCTCCATAACGCCCCAGGGAGTCATAGGTTCTCATGGCGCCCCGCAAACGGCGGGAGGCCTCCCGCAGAACAGCATCGCCTGCCGGGTGACCGTAAGTATCGTTGATGGTTTTGAATCGATCCACGTCGGCCATGGCGACGGCAAAGGGGCCCTGGGTACGAGAAGCGCGCGCCATTTCCTTCCGCAAGATCGCGAGGATGGTTCCATGATTCCAAAGACCCGTAAGGGGATCGCGGCTGGCTTGGTCGCGCAAGGCCTCACGGGCCTGAAGTAGCTGTTCCTGGAGTTCCACGATGCGCCGGCCGGCCCGCAGGCGCGCCCGCAGCTCATACGGGTCAAAAGGCTTGGTTACGTAATCGTCCGCGCCCGCCTCCAAACCTTCCACGATGTCTTCCTTCTGCCCCCGGGCCGTCAGCAAAATGATATAGATGTAAGGGCGACCTTTCCGTTGCCGTACGCTCCGGCAGATGTCAATGCCGTCCCGGCCAGGCATCATCCAATCAAGAATAGCCAGGCGAGGTGCGTCATTTCCTTGCAGGATACCCCATGCCTCTTCTCCCTCCGTGGCTACTAAAACCTCGTAACCCCATTTCACCAGGAATGCTTCTAACATGCGCCGGGAAATAGAATCATCTTCCGCGATTAAAGCTCTCATGGAGCCACCTCTTTTCCGAGATTTGCCAGGGCCGGACGGAGGCGCTCAAGCTCCTCTTCCAGGCGCGCCAAAGCTTCGTTGGCCTGCTCCAAACTCGGTGCCTGCCCGGCTAGCTCTGCCAGATCCGCGGCTTCACAGGCTGCCCGCGCGGAAAAAAGCGCGAGATTCTCTTTTAAAACCTGGGTGACGCGATGGAACTCCACCATATCCTGGTGTGCGGCGGCGTCGCGAACGGCAGCAACCAACTTGGGGCAATCATGGAAGAAAGCGCTGATCAGATTTCCCAGCAACTCCTTGTCCCCTTCGAAACGTGCCAGCACCTGATGCCGGTCGAGAACATTCTGCTGGTGGATGTCCGAGGGCTGGCTGGACGCGGGCCCCGAAGGCACAGGGAGAAGACCCTCAATGGTCTCAATGAGCTGCTGTGCTCGAATGGGCTTGGGGAGATAACCGTCCACCCCCAATGCCAGGAAGCGCTCGCGGTCTCCCGGCAGGGCGTGTGCCGTCAAGGCGATGATAGGAATCCGGGAAGCGGACCCATTCTCTCTTGCCCGGATCCGAGCGACGCACTCCTCTCCATTCATCTCCGGCATGAGCATATCCATCAGGATCAAGTCGAACCGGGCCGTGGAGGGGCTTTCCAAAGCTTCCAAGGCCTCTCTTCCGTTTGCCACGACTTCCACCATGTGCCCCCGCTTTTCCAGAAGACGCATGACTAACGCCTGGTTCACGGGGTTGTCTTCCGCCAGCAAAATGTGTAACCTTCTTCGCTCTTCCCGCAGGGAATGTCGCGTGACAAGCGGCAGGGACGAGAGTCCACAAGGCGCTCCAAATGCCAGGAGGATTGCTTCCAGAAGTTCCGACTGCTTCACAGGTTTCATCAAATATGCAGCAATGCCCAGTTGGCGGCAGAGAAATGCGTCTCCAGGCTGACCTCCTGAGGTCAACATCAGGATCACGGCGCCAGCAAGCTCCGGGTCGTGCTTGACGAATTCGGCCACGGCAAATCCATCCACATCCGGCATTTGCGAATCGAGGAGGATCAGCGCATAAGGGTTCCGGGCCCGCTTGCTCTGCTCCAGCAGGTCCAGCGCGCTTTGCCCTCCCTCCGCCTGGGTGGGTATCATCTTCCAGCGTCTCAACACCTCCACCAGGATGTGGCGATTGGTTGAGTTATCATCCACCACCAAGGTGGGAAGGTTTCTGAGGCGGGCAAAATCCGCCCAACGCGTGGCGCTGACGCTACGTCCCAAGCCAAACCTTCCGGTAAAGTGGAAGGTGCTCCCGTGTCCAGCAGCGCTTTCCACCCAGATTCGCCCTCCCATCAACTTCACCAAGTGTGAGGTGATTGCCAAACCCAGCCCAGTGCCCCCGTACCGTCGAGTCGTTGAGGCGTCCGCCTGCTCAAAGGCGCCGAATATGATCTCTTGCTTCTCGGGAGGGATTCCGATTCCGGTGTCGCGAACAGCAAAGTGCAACGTCACCTGTTCTTCGCTCTGATCATTCACCTCAACTTGGACAACCACCTCCCCTTTCTCCGTGAATTTGATAGCGTTCCCCACCAGGTTGAGGATGACCTGGCGGAGCCTGCCCGGATCCCCAATCAAGTATTCGGGCACTTGGGGTGAAAGGGAACAAGCCAGTTCAATGCCCTTCTGGGAGGCGCGGAAGGCAAGTGATTTCAAGGTATCCCCAAGGCTCTCCGGAAGTTTGAACTCGATGGCATCCAAGGTAATCTCCCGGGCTTCAATCTTGGAAAAATCCAGGATGTCGTTTACCAAGGTGAGCAGTGCGTCCGTGGAGGACTTCAGCATGGCGAGGTACTCGGATTGCTCCGCGGAGAGCTGCGTATCGGAGAGAAGTTCACCCATTCCGAGAATGCCATTCAATGGGGTGCGGATTTCATGACTCATGTTGGCCAGAAATTCGCTTTTCGCCTGGTTGGCAGCCTCAGCCCGCACTTTGGCAATGTCCAGTTCATCGAAGGCCTTGGTGAGCTCGCGGGTGTTCTGCTCTTGTACGTCGCGAGCGGCCTCCAGTTCCGCCGCATAGCGCTTCAATTGCTCCTCGGCGCGCATTCGCTCGGTAATGTCGCGGCTGATTCCCACCAGGCCGGTGATGCGGCCATGGGCGTCACGGAGCGGCATTTTCGTGGTTGAAACCCAGCTCACATGGCCATCCGGCCAGGTTTCCTTCTCCTCCTTGCCCAGAATCGGCTGCCCCGTTTTGATTATTCCCTGTTCGTCGGCAAAGGCCTGTTGTGCATGCTCATTGGTAAAGTAGTCAAAGTCACTCTTGCCGATCGCGTGCGTTGGATCAGTGAGGCCAAAAGCCTTGGCCAGCGCCTTATTGAGCCGGGTAAAATGGCTCGCCCGATCCTTGAAGTAAATGTAGTCTGGAAGGTTGTCCATCAGGGAGCGGAGGAGATCGTGCCCCTGGGCTAACTCCTCAACCAGCAGCGCCAATTCCTCCGTGTCCTTTTCCTGAACGACCCTGGCGGCCTCCAGGTCCGCCGCGTAGTGTTTAAGCTTTTCTTCCGCCCGCTGGCGCTTGGTAATATCAATCATCACTCCCAGATGGGCGACGGTTTGGTGGTTAGCGTCGAAAATTGGAGCGGTGGAAAGCTGAATGTCAATCCATGAGCCGTCCTTCCGCTTGCGGCGCAGTTGCACATTCGAGGCCGTATCGCCCCGCATCGATCGCGCGGAAATATCTCGGTGACTGTCCCGGTCCTCAGGCGGGACAGTGGGAAGCGGCCTACCCAGGGTCTCCGCTTCGCTCCAGCCAAACAGCCTTTCCGCCGCGGGGTTCCAGATGCGCACAAGTCCATCGGCATCCAAGGCTGCAATGGCTACAGGGGAGGCTTGCACCACGGCTCTGACCAGCTCGTTGGCCTTGCGCACATTCTCATCAGCCTCCTTGCGTTGCAGGGCAGCGCCGATGGCTCTGGCCGCCGCGCGTAGAGCCTCCGTTTCCACGCTCGCCCACTGACGCGCGCTCAGGCAGTCGTCAAAGCCGATGAAACCCCACCACGTTTCACCCACAAAGATAGGCACAGCGATGACGGACTGGATTTCTTGTCCTTCCAGATGCCGCCGGGCCAAATCAGGAAGGTCGGCGACGATCCCTTGGCCGATCTTCCCTTGACTCAACTCTCCCATCCAATCCAGTAAATGGTTTTCTCCCCAGGAGAAGTTCTTAAGCTCAGGATTTTCAATTTGCGGCGTGATCCCCGGCGCTGCCCACTCGTACCGCTGGCTCGTCAGCAGCTCGCCCTCGGGGCCAGGGTGGTTGTGGAAGACATAAGCCCGGCTCACCGACATGGACTGCCCCAACCGCTCCAATACGGACTGAATGTTCTCTTCCCAGTTGCCTCCCGAGAGGAGCTTTTCCGCGGCAAAGCTGACTGCTTCCAGAATCGCATCGCGCCGGTGGAGAGCATCGGCCACCTCCACATGTGCAGTGACATCCCGGTTGAAACTGAGGACGGCCGTCTGCCCTCCCGCCACCCTCCGGTGCAAGATGAAACCGCAAAGGACCCCGAGAAGCCCCACGATCGTGATCGCAAAAATGTATGTATTCACTGGATCTTCCCGGTTTGACTGTGCAAACGATCGAGTTCGGGTTGGACGAATCGCACATAGCAATCTGGACAAATCCCGTGGCTGAACTGGGCTTCGGAATGGTCGCTGATGTACCCTTCAACCTGTTGCC
>Ga0182027_10009946_pt1 | contig 13584 bp, 11 predicted proteins | sample 712E1DmetaG_FD_121300 | JGI IMG/M metagenome (GOLD analysis project Ga0182027, IMG submission 121300) | Permafrost microbial communities from Stordalen Mire, Sweden - 712E1D metaG (Illumina Assembly) | ecosystem: Environmental > Terrestrial > Soil > Wetlands > Permafrost | place: Sweden...
CGCTTCCCAGGATAGGTGGACCTTCCGAATCTGCCAAGGCGATTACGGTATTCGACTCGGAAGTAGAATCGATCCATGAGTGCATTGCACCTGGATCATGCACCGTGGCTGAAGCCGGAATGAAGTGGCCGAGGCGCGATTGGGCGCGATCCATTTGGGAGGCCCGAGAATGCTGCACCAAAACAGGAAGTTAGCGCAGTGACAGATTCGCGAACCAGTTCTCAGGACACTACCCAAATGGTGAACAACAGAAAACAGAACACGAGCGACAGGCCCGCCAAACAAGGGGTTCGCGATGTCAGTCATTCCGGAACCCAACAAAATCGGGGCTTCCACGCCTACCTCAGCGAGCCCCTGTGCGCAGTGGAACAGCGAGATCTTGAGGCATGGCATTCCATGCGCTCACCTTAACAACGCTGAGCTCGCGGTCCTTTCCGTCGACGGCTGCAATACGTTCTATGGCGACCTGCCTGGTTTCGCCCGGTTGCAGCCAGAACAATGAATCGCTGGCGTAATAGCTGAAGCCGCCTTGACCCAAACTCACGGTGACGCCTGCGGCCGGAAGTGTGCCCGAATTGCTGATAGAAAGCTTCAGGCGATCCGTTGGGCCGTTGGCCCATTTAACGGCGAGAGTCGTTCGGGGCCGCTTGAACAGACTCCCCCGCTCTGTCGTGAAGTTGTAGTAGGACCAATCACGATCGACCAACTTGCCGCTTTCTGAAGTCAGGTCGAGACAGAGGAACAGCGGTGCACCATTTGCCTTCGGTGCCTCGATGCTCTCCTCTGCGATGTGTAACGCGGCATCAGGCGTAATCGTGACTGGGTATTCATGCCGCCAGACCGGCTGCAGCGCAGCGTCGTAGAGGACCGCCTTAAGGGTGCCCGTGACGTCAGTCGCCGTGTCGTTCACGCCGTAGAATAGGAGCTTGAGCACGCCATTTGAGTCATTCCAATCGTCGTAGACTGACATCACGTGCACGGGAGCGTAGGCCTCTTTGGTCAGGTAGTGAGAGAGTTTCGGCAGACCGTAGTAGTCAATAGTTGCCCAGGAGGCCGCCGGATAGTCTTCAGTTAGCTTGTAGAACGTGATCTGGGTTGCGCTGGGCTTGCGGATGCGCATGCTTTCAATGTTGATCTTCAGCCCTAGACCCTGAGAAAGCTGCATGCCATCCACCAGATCCCGGATGGAGTGCGGTTCCAGAAAATCCTGTGCGTAATGGATCATCTTCTTCACGTGCAAGTAGTTGAACGTCGGAGTGTGGTGCACGAAATCCGCGTCTTCGCGAATAGGCCATTCGGTGAGCTCTTGGTCCGGCAGGATGCGCTGCCATGTTTCATAAGACGCAGGGCTTGAGAGGCCGAACTCGGTAAATGCGAGCGGAGGCGTTCCGGGCGGAAAGTGGTCGGGGCTCCAAAGGGCAATCCGCCCATCAGCTGCCTTGCGATACGCTAACAGCGGCAAATCTTCCCAATACACGCCGTACCAATGCCGCTTGCCCCCGTAGGGATCCGAGCGCCAGAAATCACGCGTGCCATCCAGTTCGAGGCATCTGCGACCCAACACATCGACGATGCGACCGACACCGCCGATTTCATTGGCACCGCACCAGATGGCGAGGCTGGGGTGGTTGCGCAGCCGCAAGACCATGTAGCCGGTCATATCAGTCGCGTGAATGCTTGGAATATTCGCCAGTCGATGATAGCCCAGCAACGCGAATTCCTGTTGAACCAGAACGCCGAGTTCGTCGCACAGGTCGTAGAGATCGTCGTTCTCTACCGGACCTCCACCCCAGACCCTGATGTACTGGATATGCGCATCGCGCGCCATCCGCAGGAAGCGCCCCTGGCGCGTCCGATCTAGGCGTAGCATGGCGTCCGGGAAACACCAGTTAGCGCCCTTGACGAAAATGAATCGATTATTGACGACGAACTGGTTGTTATACAGATCGGATCTCGGACCGTCCGGGGTCGAGACGAGACGGATGGTACGGATGCCGAAGTTGCTTCGGTACGAATCGACAACTTTCGCGCCGCTACGCAACACAGCGTGGAACTCATAAAGATTCGGATCACCCATGTCCACGGGCCACCAGAGCTTCACGTCCTTCAACTCGCTGGTGAATCCTAACGAGGTCCAACCTGGCTTGAGCGAGAGCGGAAGCTGGGCGACAAACGTTTTGCCTGAAAAGTTCTTCGGAACGAGGCTCATTTCGAGCGTGTAATCGGCAGATGCGCCGCCCCACTTCCACAGATCGAGGGCAAGGTCGACCGTGCCGCTGCCATCGCCTACGCGCGATGTGCGGAGGAAGGGTGAGCCGAGCGAGGCTCCGTCCCGCGCCTCCAGTTGAACTGATCTCCAGATGCCGCTCGTAACTAGGTTGACGTAATGCCACCCGTACGCGACGCTGCTCTTGAAGGTGTCTTCGTAGTTTGGCGGAGCTGGGTCCAGACTGACGATCAGGACGTTGTCCTGCTCGAAAGACACCAAAGGCGTGACGTCGAAGTCCGGACCACCGAACATGCCTTCGTGTTGACCAAGTCGCTGGCCGTTCAGCCAAAACGTTCCACGATAGTCGACACCATCAAATCGCAGCTTGACCTGCTTTCCACGCCACGCCGGTGGCACCCGGAAAGTTCGCCTCAACCACCACTCCCGCTCCGGAACCCAGAAGATGTCTTTGTTATTCTTGAGCAGCATGGGGTCCCGAATCTTCCCGGCTTCAAACAGCACCGTTTGGATGCTGTTCGGAATCCGCGCCGGGATCGAATCTTTCCAACCTTCTTCACCGAAGAGCATGGATTGTTCAGAGACGCCATGCTGGGGTGCCTCTTTCAGATCCCATCGGCCGTCCAATGAAATTCGCAAGCCAGCGTCGTTAGCAGCCGGAGCGTGCTCCGCGGTTTTCCAGGTCAGTTCTTTCAGACCCCGCTCAAACGGCGTCTTCCCCACTCCGAAAGCGATCCTGTCCATGTCGTTTAACGAGTGCTGGTTCTTCGACACTTGCTCCTGTGCCGGGAGAAGCGGCGACGTGAGCACAAAAACCGTGCACAACCAAATGCGCTGAATGAGCATCAAGACCTCCAGGATAATTATAATGCTGTTATCACAGGATTACCGATAAAGACGACCACGATGTGCCACTCCGCTGGCTAAACGAAACAACAATTGACAAGGGCCTGCCCACGTGATAAGTTGTAGTCCTGTGAGTACAGCATAATAGCAATGGCGACGCAAGGCAAGTCACAAAAACGGTATCTGGTGGGCGTCGACCTTGGCACGACGGCGACCAAAGCGGCGCTCTATCGGTCCGATGGGATTTTCCTTTCGGAGGCGCGCGTCGAGGTAGCCATCCACCATCCCGAACCTGGCTCGGTCGAACAGGATTGCGACGACTTCTACGCTTCTGCGGCGGCCGCTGTTAGGCAGTGCATTTCCGCGTCGGGGGTGGAACCCGCCGATGTTGCGGGCATCGCTTTCGACAGCCAGATGGCTGGGCTGGGCGCCATCGACGACGAGTTTCGCCCTGCCGCCCGCTTCGATTCCTGGCTCGACATGCGTTGCCAGCCCTACATTGGGGAACTGAAGCTCAACCACGCTGAGCGGATTACGGCACTCACGGGTTGTCCGCCGACTTGCAACCACGGACCGAAGATCTTGTGGTGGATGCACGAGCGCTCTGAGTCGTACAAACGGATCGCCAAGTTCGTCATGCCCGCCTGTTACGTGGCGGGGCGACTGGCCGGTCTGCGGGCCGAAGAGGCGTACATCGATCCGACCTTCCTCCACTTCACGGCACTGGCCGATGCCCGAAAAGGAGAGTGGTCCGAGGAATTGTGTGCGCGGCTCGGAGTGGACCGCAGACGATTGCCCCGGATTGTCGAGCCCTGGACCGTCATAGGCGAAGTGCGGGAGGAGCCGGCGCGAGATTTTGGCTTGTGTCCGGGCACGCCAGTAGCTGCCGGCTGTGGCGATACCGCAGCTGGCGCTTTGGGTGCCGGCGTCGTTGTGCCCGGCATGCTCCTCGACACGGCTGGAACTGCTTCAGTTCTGGCCTGCTGCACGAACCGTTTCGCGGCCGACTTGGAGCATGGCGCGCTTATGGTGATGCGTTCCGTGATCCCTGGCGTTTGGAACCCATTGGCCTATATCGGCGGGGGCGGCCTGGCGTTGAGGTGGTTCCGTGACCAGTTTTCCGGCGGAGATTACAGCCGCATGTTCGAGGAAGCCCAGCGCGCGCCCGCCGGTTGCGATGGCTTGATCTTTTCGCCTCATCTGGGAGGGCGCATCTGTCCGGCGGCACCAGCCATGCGCGGTGCATGGCTGGGCTTCTCCTGGGGCCACACGCAGGCCCATTTCATTCGCGCTATCGCGGAAGGCGTGGCTTACGAGTATGCCTACTACCTACGCATTCTGCGGTCCCTCTGGCCGGATCAGGCCCTCACCGAAGCCCGCGTGATTGGCGGAGGTGCGCTGAGTCGGGTTTGGAACCAGATCAAAGCCGACGTCCTGAACATTCCGTATCGTCAAGTGCTCAGAGCGGAAAGCGCTACGTGGGGCAGCGCTTTGGTCGCCGGTAAGGCTTGCGGAATCATCAGCGATCTGGCCGAGGCGGCCTCGGCCGGCGCCCCGATTGAAGAAGCAGCCAGATGGCCGGACGCGGCTCTGCGCGAAGTGTACGATCGCGCGATTGGCCGTTATCTGGACTGGCAGAGGCGGCTGCAGGAGGGATTCGAGAATGATGCCTGAACCAATTGATGTTTGCTTAGTCGGCGCGGGACGCGCCGGCCAAGTCCACGCGAATTCGTTGATGCGCCACGTTCCCGGTGGTGCATTGACGGCTCTGGTGGATCAATCTCCGGAGGCCCTGCGCCGCGCCGGAGAGACGAACGCAATCGACGCCTGTTATTCGACGCTCCAGGCAGCTCTGGAGAAGTCAGCTTTCGACGCTGTCATTATCACGACTCCGACGTTTACTCACGCGGAATTGACTGAGCTCGCAGCCGCGCACGGGAAGCACGTTCTATGCGAAAAACCCATGGCGCTGAATCTGGCCGAGTGCGACAGGATGATCGCTGCCTGCGAAAAGGCAGGAGTCATTCTCCAAATCGGTTTCATGCGCCGCTTCGATCCCGAGTTCGAGGCCGCGTGGGCTCGGGTGCAGGCCGGTGAAATCGGGCGGCCAATCCTAATCAAATCACTGACCCACGGCCCCGGCTTGCCTCCGCCATGGGCGCGCGATTTGAGAACATCCAACGGAATGCTGGCCGAAGTAAACAGCCACGACTGGGATGCCACCCGCTGGTTTGCCAGCTCCAATCCGCACCACGTGTTTGCCATAATCGCGAACTCCAAGGGCGCACAGCGCGGCGTTACCACGCCTGATTTCTATGACACTGCGCTGGTCTCGATCTGCTTCGAAAGCGGCGCGCTTGGTTCGATCTCCGGCGTTTGTCCCTGCGACTACGGTTACGACGCCCGCATGGAAATTGTGGGTGAAAAAGGCATACTGCAGGTTGGCGATTTGCGCGGGCAGGCTGTGGTCGTTTGCACCAATCGTGATCACGGCTTGGTCACTCCGATCTATCGTACGTGGCCCGAGCGCTTCGCCCAGGGCTACGTGCGAGAGATGACTCATTTCCTGGAATGCATCCGAAAGGGTACCACCCCAAGCGTCGGCGGCGAGGACGGACGCTGGGCTGTGGCCGGCGTGCTGGCGGCCACGAAGTCTTTCCAAGAAGAACGAATAGTGGCTCTGCGAGAGGTACTCGATGGACAGGTGGTGGACTCACGATGACGATGCTGGCGGCGGTCTATCACGGTCCGCGGGATTTGAGAATCGAAGACCGGGCGGTGCCTTCGATCGCGGCGGGCGAGATGCTACTCCATGTCGATGCGGCAAGCATCTGCGCAACCGACTTGCGCATATTTCAGGGCAGCCACCGCAAGTATGGCCCCGGCACGCTGCGAATTCCAGGACACGAGATTGTCGGCACGCTGGCGGAAGTCGGTCAGGAGGTTCGCGAGTATCGCCCGGGCCAACGCGTTTTCATCGCGCCCAACATCGGCTGCGGTCGCTGCCGTCACTGCCAGGCGGGCCGCAACAATCTCTGCCCGGATTACGACGCCTTCGGCATCACTCTAGATGGCGCCTTCGCGGAGTACATGCGAATCACCGCCCCGGCCATTCAGCAGGGCAACGTCATTCCGCTGGATGCCAGCGTAGACCCAACTGCAATGGCCCTGGCCGAACCATTTTCATGCGTGCTTCATGGTCAGGATCGCTTGCACGTATGTGAAGGTGACGTCGTATTGATTCAAGGCGCTGGGCCCATTGGAATCATGCACCTGCTGCTGGCTCGCCGCCATGGCGCGACGCGCGTTTTCATGAGCGAGCAGTCACCGCAACGCATCGCCACGGCCAGGAAACTGGGGGCGGATTGCGTCATCGACATCAGCCGGGAAGACTTGAACAACGCCGTCTCGGAACTGACCGGCGGCGCCGGTGCAGACGTGGTGATCGTGGCGACGGCTGCCCGTGCTGCACTCGAGAGCTCATTACAGGTCGCAGGAGTCGGCGGCCGCATCAATTTCTTTGCTGGCCTGCCCAAAGAGCAGTCCATCATCGACATTGACGCCAACATCGTGCATTACAAGGAACTCGTCGTGACAGGGTCGACGGGTTGCAGCACGAGCGACTGTCGTAGGGCGGCGGAACTGGTCGCTTCCGGCGAAGTCGATTTGCGTCCACTCATCAGCGCGCAATTTGCGTTGCGCAATATTGCTGCCGCGCTGACGGAAGCTCAAGGCAGCAACACCATGAAAGTCATCCTTCTGCCCGCAAGTGAGTCCACCAAGAGTTGAACGAGGAGGATATGCTATGCAGCATAATGACTTACCAATCCCAGTTGGTGGAGCACCAACCAGAAACCGCCCGTTCGGCCTCGACCTGAGGGGGCCGTTCACCCATTTAAACGGATTTGACGGTCACCAGCAACGCCGGCTTTCAGCCTTACGAGGCCAGTTTACGGACGAAGAGTCGTACAACCGCCTTGTTGCAGGCGATCCTCTCGTTTACGAGGTGTACGAGATGAACCGGCCGAAAATCGTGGGCGAACTGCTGTCTGGAATCTCGATCGTTCACCCTGGGCATGTGGGCGAAGAGTTTTACATGACCAAAGGGCACTTCCACAGCGTCCGGGCGACTTCCGAAATCTATTACTGCCTGCTTGGCCGGGGCTATCTTCTCATGCAAACGGAAGAGGGGGATTGGGCTGCCGAGGAATTCTTCCCCGGACGCGTTGTCTATGTTCCGCCGCACTGGGCGCATAGATCGGTCAACACAGGTGAAGACGACGATCTGGTGACATTTTTCTCGTATCCAGCCAACGCCGGTCACGACTACGCCACTATCGAACAGCGCGGATTCCGGAAGCTCATCGTCTCCAAAAACGGCAGCGCCGTGATTGTAGACAACCCGCGCTGGCTTGCGGGTGACGGCGGGAGGTGAGGACCATGCGCGACTTGAAGTCATGCCGGGTTCTCGTAACACCCACAACATACGGAAAGAACGATCCACGACTGAAGACGGAACTCGAGTTGGCCGTCGGCGAGGTGGTTTACAATCAGTGCGGCCGCCCTCTCGGCTCCGCCGAACTCAGCGAAATGCTCCGCGGGGTGGATGGTTACATCGCAGGGTTGGACACGATTGACCGCGCAGCACTAGCTGGCGCAGATCGCCTGAAAGTGATCGCCCGGTACGGTGTTGGTGTCGACAATGTCGATCTGGCTTTCACCGAGGAGCGGGCGATCGTGGTTGCGAATACACCAGAAGCCAACTCGGTTTCGGTTGCGGAGCTGACAATTGGCCTGATTCTCTCGCTCGCCCGATCTATTCCTCAGAACTCGCTTGAGGTGCGCAAGGGCAACTGGCCTCGAACTCGCGGGTTGACCCTGCAACATAAGACGGTCGGATTGTATGGCTTTGGGTCGATTGGCAGGGAAGTTGGCCGACGCCTGAAGGATTGGCAGTGCTCCGTTCTTGCCTACGATCCTTTCCCCAACAGGGAGGCCGCCAGTGAACTGGGGGTCGAGTTGAGAACGAGTGACCAGGTTCTGCTCCATTCGGACTTCCTTTCCCTCCATGTACCGGTGCTGCCAGAAACTCGTCGCATGGTTAATGCAGAGTTTCTGGCACGAATGAAACGGGGGGCCTATCTGATCAATACAGCCCGCGGCGAATTGATCGACGAAGCGACACTTGTCGAAGCAGTGCGCAGCGGGTACCTGGCCGGTGCTGCCCTTGACGTCTATGACAAGGAGCCGCCGCCATCTGAGAATCCACTACTCGGCTTGCCGCAGGTCATTCCTACGCCTCATTGCGGCGCACACACTGATGGCGCAATGGACGGAATGGGTTGGGGCGCCCTGCGAGCATGCCTTGCAGTGCTTCGCGGCGAGGAGCCGCAGTATCGCGTTTATCCAAGGAGCCAAGCGCCATGCACAACATTGTCAGGAAAACTCGTCCGACCATGTACTTCATCGGAGTGACGACAACAAAGTCGTCCATTATGAGAGTGTTTCCGCTCTGGATGCAGGAACTGGGACGGCCCGATGTGGTCATAGAAGGCGTGGACCTGAAGCTCCATGACGATCCGGAGAACTACCGCGCCGCCGTGGCTCAGATCAAGGGCGATCCGCTGTCTCTCGGCGCGCTGGTGACGTCGCACAAAATCAACCTGCTCGAGGCGGCGCGAGATATGTTCGACTACCTCGATCCATACGCCGTCACTTGTGGGGAAGTTTCAAGCATATCCAAGAACGGGTCGAAGCTCGAGGGTCACGCTAAAGACCCGATCTCGGCCGGCCTCAGCTTGGACGCGCTGCTTGGCGATAACTACTTCGGCCGAACCGGCGGCGATGTGCTGTGCCTTGGCGCAGGTGGATCAACCACCGCCATCATTCTCCATTTCGCGCAGAAAAAGCAGCGCGCCGACCGCCCTCGCCGCGTCGTTGTAGTGAACCGCTCGAAAGGACGGCTTGAGCACCTGAAGGAAATGGTCGGCCAGCTAGACACGGATCTTGGTGCGGAATACTACTGCAATGAGCGTCCCGAGCTGAATGACAACTTCATGGCGCAGTTGCCGGCCTATTCGCTCGTGATCAACGCCACGGGCCTAGGCAAAGACGCACCTGGATCGCCAGTCACGAAGGCCGGTGTGTTTCCGATCCATGGGATAGCGTGGGAATTGAATTACCGTGGCGAGCTGGAATTCCTGCACCAGGCCCTCTCCCAGGTTGAGAGCCGCCGCCTGACTGTCGAAGACGGCTGGCTGTACTTCCTGCACGGCTGGACCCAGGTGATCGCGCAGGTTCTGAAAGTGGAGATCAACAGCGGCGTCCTAGAGCGCCTTACCCGGATTGCCGGCAAGATCTGCACTCCCGCGTTGTCGCAACGCGTGGTTTACGGCGATCCGGCAGACAGCGGTCGCGTTGGCGTGGGAAGGACGAGCGACACGTAAACTGAACAGGAGATAAACGATGCAGGACATTTACGAAAGAATCGGAACACTTCGGATCGTTCCGGTGATCGCAATTGAAGACTTGGATGCAGCGCTCCCCCTGGCCGATGCGCTGGCGGAGGGAGGCCTCCCTGCCGCTGAAATCACATTTCGGACCAAGGCGGCGGCCATGGTCATCGAGAGGATTGCGAAACAGAGACCGGAAGTACTCGTCGGCGCGGGCACTGTGCTGACGGAGGAAAACCTCCGTCATGCCGCGGGATGTGGAGCGGCCTTCGGCGTCGCTCCAGGCTTCAATCCGAAGATTGTCAGCCGAGCCATTGAGATGAAGTTCCCGTTTTCGCCAGGCGTTCTCACGCCAAGCGAAATCGAGGGTGCACTCAGTCTGGGCGTAAGAGTACTGAAGTTCTTTCCCGCGGGAGCGGCAGGCGGCGTCAACATGCTCAAGAGCATTGCTGCGCCTTACTTCCATATGGGCGTGAAGTTCCTCCCCACTGGCGGTGTCAAGCAAGACAACCTGCGGGACTATCTCGAGGTCAAGGCAGTACTGGCGGTGGGGGGAACCTGGCTTGCCTCGCGGGAGGACATTGCGTCGAAGCGTTGGAGTGTGATCACGGACAACTGCCGTAGCGCCGTTGCCCTCGTAAAGGATTTCGAAGCCGCGGTTGCCGCCGCGCACTGATCAGGAGGGGATTCAAAATGAGCCAATTGCAGTATGCCGTTCATGCCTATGCCTGGACGCCGAGCTGGAGCAACCAGACTCTGGATCTGATTGACCGTGCGAGGCGGCTTGGCTTCGACGTGATTGAGATCCCATTGATGGAATTGGATCTGGTTGACGCCACGGCGATTCGGGAGCGTGCTGCGCGGGCCGGTATCGGTCTCTGCACGTCGACCGCCTGCTCAGAAGCAAATGACCCTACGGGTGAGGATGAGGCGACTCGCCGGCGTGCCGTCGACTACCTCGTTGGCTGTATAAAAGCCACAGCGGATATGGGGGCGAAGGTGTTCACCGGCGTCACTTATTCCGCGATCGGAAGGCGCATCCAGACGATGCCCGGAGAAGAGTATTGGGAGCGAGCCGCGAAAGCGCTGAAGAAAGCAGCGCGCTACGCTCAGGACCTGGGCATCACGGTGGGCATCGAGCCGATCAATCGCTACGAGAGCTTTCTGGTGAACACATGCGAGCAAGGACTGCGGCTGAAGGCAATGATTGGGGAGCCGAACGTTGCTATTCATCTCGACGCGTATCACATGAATATCGAGGAGGCCGACTTCTACGAGCCAACCAAGAGAGCGGCCCCACTGCTTTGCCATTACCATTTGAGCGAAAGCCACCGCGCCACTCCGGGCACCGGTCGCGTCGATTGGGAGGGCATCTATCGCGCGCTTGCGGAAAGCGGCTACTCCGGACTAGTGGGAATGGAATCGTTCTGCGAGGTGTCTGGCGCCATGGCTGCGGCCACCTGCATCTGGCGCAAGTTGGCGGAATCCAGCGACCAGTCGCTCGCTGAAGGACTACGCTTTCTCAAGGCGATGGAAGCCAAACACTACGACAAAGTGGCTCAAACGATCCATGTATAGGCGGAGAGATCCATGCGGAAATTGAAGGTCGGCCTTCTCACCCTCTCTGATGGGCGGGAGTTCATCCACAATGAGCTGCTCCAGACAAACTGGAGCTATCAGCAAGGCTTGGCTAAGGCACTTGAAGCCACTGGTGAGGTGGAGGTGGTGCCTGGGCGGGAAATCATTTGGAACCCGCCGATTGCGCAAAGCGAGGCGCGCCATGTCATGGCGTCGGGGTGCGATCTGACCATCCTGAACTACGCAATCTGGTGCTTCCCTCATCTTTCCGCCATTGCCACGGCGTTTGCGCCTGGCCCGTATCTGTTGTTCTGCAACCTGCATCCGTCAGAGCCAGGAATGGTCGGAATGCTAGCCGCGTCCGGCGCTCTGGCTCAGCTCGACAGGCCGCATACCCGCGTTTGGGGGCGCATTGAGGATCCGGAAGTGCTGGCCAAGGTGATGTCGTACATCAAGGCGGCCGGCGCTCTCTCTCAGTTGCGCGGACAGACATACGGTCTTTTCGGGGGCCGTCCGCTCGGCATGTACACGGCCGTATCCAATCTCGACCAATGGCAGAAGATGTTCGGCCTCGACGTGGAGCACATCGAGCAGTACGACGTTGTTGAGTATGCAAAACGCGCCGACGGGACTCGCGTAGACAAAGCGTTGGAGTGGCTCGAACGGCATGTCGGGGCGATCCGCTACAACGGCAAGGCGCTGACGCCGGAGAAGCTGAAGCTGCAGATTCGCTCCTATTACGCTTACCGCCAAATTATCGATGAACGCCACCTTGATTTCATCGGCACGAAGGCGCACGGGGACCTGACCGATCATTTCGTCACCGTGGATGTGGCTGAGGCGTTCCTCAACGATCCCTACGACTGGGATGGCCCGCATGAGCCAATCGTGGCTGCGACAGAGGCCGACATGGACGGCGCTCTTACAATGCAGTTGTTCAAGCTGATCGCCCACGTCCCCGTGCTCTTCGCCGACGTGCGCCACTATGACGCCGAAGACCGGGTCTGGTATCTCTCAAACTCCGGAACACACGCGACGTACTTCGCCGGCAGGTCGAACGATCCGCTGGTCAATCTGAAGAACGTTACGTTCTATCCGGAAGTTTCCTACTATCCCGCAGGCGGGGCGTCAGTTCACCACTTCGCCGCCGCCGGGAGAGTGACGCTGGCGCGGCTTGCCCGGAAGGACGGCCGCTATTGGATGGCAATCGTACCGGCCGAATTTGTCGAGTTCCCAAGGGATGTGGCCCTCGCTAAAGGGGCGACTTGTACTCCGGAGTGGCCAATCGCATTCGCGCGGCTGGAGTGCTCGGCGGAGGACTTCTTGGCTACCTATCCGTGTAATCACATCCACGGCTGTTACGGCGATTGGGAGCGGGAACTGCTGCATGTGGCTTCTCTTTTGGGAATTGAGACGAAGGTCTTTCGCTGATGTTTCACCCCTATCGGTGCCTGCTCAACCGAGTTCAGGCCCGAGCGGGTGCTGGGAGAAGAGCCGTTCCAGTCTGTGTACAGCGCAGAATCGCAGAGTCATGAGAACAGCGCTGGGCCAAAGTTCATGAGTGATGGCGCAGGAATGTGCGCTTGCCATTCGGCGGAGTAAATGGAGAAAAGGAATACGCAACCCGTATGTCGATGCCAATGCCGCGATCTGCCACTGGTCCCCATGCGGGATCGCAGGGTAGTGTTCTCTATCTCACCTTCGTCTCAATAGTTTCTGCTCTTGGCGGGCTGCTCTTCGGCTTTGACACGGTCGTCATCTCCGGAACACTGACTCCACTAAAGTCTCAATTCACCCTGAGTCCGGCGATGGAGGGCTGGCTTGTAAGTTCGGCACTCCTGGGATGCGCAATTGGCGCGGCCATCGCTGGAACTCTCAGCGACCGATTCGGGCGCAAACTCATCCTGTTGGCCTCAGGCTGGCTTTTCGTGCTCTGCAGTGTGGGCTGCGCGTTCGCCTGGAATATCGAAGTGCTGATCTGGGCCCGCTGGATCGGCGGGGTTGGCGTCGGACTTGCATCAATGGTCTCCCCGCTTTACATCTCCGAAGTCTCGTCCCCACGCCTGCGCGGACGAATGGTGACTCTGTTCCAGTTCGCCATCACTATCGGAATCTGCCTCGCTCTGTTGTCTAACGCATGGTTGCATCATCTGTCGTCTTTGCATACCGGCACGCGGGGCGCCGGAGTGTACCACTGGATGGTGGTCGAGCAAGTCTGGCGCGGCATGTTCGGTATGGAGCTAATCCCATCCGCTCTGTTCGCGCTGCTGTGCTTTGTGATTCCGGAGACACCTCGTTGGCTTACCAAGGTCGGCCGCACTCGCGAAGCGCTGACTATTCTTACACGGGTTGGTGGCCCACAAGTGGCCGAGCAGGAGTTAGCGGAAATTCAAGAGGCCGTTCGTGAGGAGAGCGGATCGATCACTCAGCTCCTGGCGCCCGGCCTGCGGAAGGCGTTGTTTGTGGCGTTGTTTCTCGCCG
>Ga0182027_10009947_pt1 | contig 13582 bp, 14 predicted proteins | sample 712E1DmetaG_FD_121300 | JGI IMG/M metagenome (GOLD analysis project Ga0182027, IMG submission 121300) | Permafrost microbial communities from Stordalen Mire, Sweden - 712E1D metaG (Illumina Assembly) | ecosystem: Environmental > Terrestrial > Soil > Wetlands > Permafrost | place: Sweden...
TATTTTGGATCCGGCGCCGGCACGTGTTTGTCGTAACTTCTGGATTTTCTTGGCATAGAATTAATAGCGTTTAGCTTTTAGCAGTTAGCGTTTAGCCATACAGTTTTGCGTGAGTGGCTAAGTGCTAACTGCTAATCGCTAAGTGCTTGTTTACTTCTTCTTTGTCCCATACTTGCTTCTTGAGCGTTTACGACCGTCAACGCCTAATGTGTCCAATTTCCCGCGGACAATGTGGTAGCGCACGCCGGGCAAATCTTTTACCCTGCCGCCGCGGATCATAACCACGCTGTGTTCCTGCAAATTGTGGCCAATGCCGGGAATGTATGCAATGACTTCCATGCCGTTGGTCAACTTGACCTTGGCGACTTTGCGCAAAGCCGAGTTCGGCTTTTTGGGTGTGGTGGTATAAACCTTTAAGCACACGCCGCGCATAAACGGCGCGCCGGTTTTTATAAACAGGGTTTTGTTCTTAATTAAATTTTGTCTGCGCATTAAAGCCGGCGACTTGCTCTTATACTTAAAAGGGTGCCGGCCCTTGCGCACGAGTTGATTGATTGTGGGCATTTTGTTAGCTTCTAGCGTTTAGCGATTAGCGTTTAGCGATTAGCCAAACATGTCTGGCTAAATGCTAAATGCTATCTGCTAAATGCTTTAACGAATTAAACTTGAATAAGCAACAAAAAACTGACAAAAGATGTCAGATCTTCTGCGTTCGCCTGGCTGGTACTCATCAGAAACCTGTTGATGCGTAGCCCTTTCCTTATTCCCTTCCCCCTCCGGGGGAAGGTGGCCGTCAGACGGCCGGATGAGGGTTATCGTTCCCAAAACCTGCGACTAAAAATAGTAATTCGCCGCTTCCGCGACGGGTTTCTTATTTACCCCTCACCAATTTCTTTATTGATTTGGGGATTGTTGACGAACCACAATATTCACCAAAAAATTAGGCTTTTAAAGTATAACCAAATTGGTGTGGGGTTCAATTATTTAAATTATACAGGATTGACAAATGGGTGTCAACTTGCTATAGTTATGTGTCCAAAATGGGAGGACATCATGAAAAAAGTCAAGACCTTTACGATGGGGCTCGCAAATGGCTATTCTGATGCTTTTGCACGCCTCGACGAGTTGGTGGCGGGTCTCGGAGAGGTTACTATCATCGATGTGGTAGATACCTTTTACCCCGCGATGTATGACATCGATAGCGCTCCTGCTTTCGGCCAAACCATCGCGCGGAGAGTGATCTACCAGGAGGCGCCGAAGAACAATCTCAATGATTAATCGCATTGCTTTCTAACGCCCGACGACCGCCCGCCGCGCCCCGAACGCAACGACTTCGCCAACCAAAAGCGCCGACACCCACCGCAACCTGCGGAAAAGTGTCGGCGCTTGAACTTTTTTATAGGGCAATACCGCGGAGCTTCCCCTCCTGCCAAGGAGGGGTGGATCGCGTTAGCGAGACGGGGTGGTATTTATCCACAAACACTCCAACCACCTCCCCCCGCTTCGCGGGGTACTCCTCCTTAAAAAGGAGGAGAGGCTCCGCGGTTTTGCCTATAATTACACCCCAAGATTTATCTTAAAAATATTTTCAAACAAACCCAGCACCGGATACAAAATCGCTTCCAGCCAGCCGAGATATAAAAATATCAAAACCAAAATAAATCCCCAGCGCTCCCAGGAAAGTATCCGATACATAACCTCGTCCGGCAACAGCGCGGCTATGACTTTGCTTCCGTCCAAAGGCGGAATGGGAATTAGGTTAAAGGTGCCGAGCAGTAAATTTATAAATATCGCGTCCACTAAAATCGGATAGGCGATGGAGTTGGCCAGCCCAACCTTAATGATTAACCCGCAGATTATAGCCAGCGTGAAATTGGAAAGCGGGCCGACCAGGGAAACTAAAATCATGCCGAGCTTGCGCGGACGCAGTTGGCTAAAATTCACCGGCACCGGTTTGGCTGCGCCAAAAATAATCGGGTGCGCGGTAAACGGCGCCTGCGCGAAATACATTAAAGCCGGAAGCAGTATGGAGCCGTAAGGATCAATATGGGAAATCGGATTTAAGGTAATCCGACCCATATCGCGCGCCGTGCTGTCGCCCAGCCTTTCCGCCATCAACCCGTGGCAAACCTCGTGGACTATGGCGGAAAAAAGTAATATGATTAAGATTATTATAATATCCATATTTAGTACATTTGACCTTTGACATTTAACATTTGACCTACTGTAATTCAAGGCCAGTCAATTGTCAAAGGTTAATTGTCAATTGTTTTGCCTCTTCTGTTTTGCCTCTTCTTGACCATTATACCAAACCGTGTTAAAATCTACTAGTTATATATTTTTTGATAATTAGCAGGCCAATTTTGTCATTTTTTTAATTTTTGATCATTTTTGTCATTTAATTTATGCCCAGACAATGCACCCAATGCGGAAAAATTTATTCCCGCACCATAAAACGTTCCCACAGTATGAGAGCCTCCATACGCAGACTGTTGCCTAATTTGCAATACGCGGTTTTTGACGGCAAAAGGGTAAAAGCCTGCACCAGATGCATAAAAACCAAGGCCAAGGCCGCGAAATAATCGATAAAATTTTAAATCCCCTTGATGGTGCCCATCAAGGGGATTTTTTATTTGCTATAATATCTCTATGGTCAAGTTTCGCTCCAATTTTATCCCCTGGATTTTAATAGCGCTGATTGTAATTGGCGCCGGGGTTTTAGTAACCCTCAGAATCAAACAGAATAAATCAGCATCAGCCGCCGCGCAGACCAAAAACACTTACTTGGCTTTTACCGACGAAGTCTACGACACCATCCAAAAAAATTATTGGGACAACATCTCCGACCAACAGCTTACCAAGCTTTATCAGGACGCGTCTGATAAACTTCTGGGCAAACACGTAAACCTGCCCAGCCCGGACAAAGCCGGCCTGGAGGTGATGATGATACAAGCGATGAACGGTTTAACCATCCAGCAGAAAGACCTCTATGCTTCCCTCCTGTCCGCCAACGTCCTAAACAATTTGGCGCCTGTCGGCCGCAGCGCGCTTTACACCCAGGCTTCCCAGCAGGCGCTGATGTATGAAATTAACAACATCAACCCAACCCAAAACCTTTACGCGGATTTGGGTGTAAGCAATAATGCCACCGAGGAACAGGTTCAGCAAAGCTATCAAAAGCAAGCGGCGGCCTTAAGCAAACAAAACACACCCGCGGCCAAAGAAAAATTGGCCAAAATTAACAATGCTTACGCCACGCTGGCCAAACCCCAAAGCAAACAACTGTACGACGCGCAGGGCATCCAGGCGACAATTGTCAGCAAACAGCTGTCACCGGAAATTTTTTACATGCACTTTATCCGCTTTTCGCCGACCACCTCAATTAAAGAATTTACCGACACGGTTAATGCCGCCGGCGGCCAATCGGACAGTTTGATTTTCGATTTGCGCGGCAACATTGGCGGCTACCTGGATTTAATTCCGCAAATGCTCGGCTTTTTTGTGGGCCAAAACCAAGTTGCCTACCAATTTTTACAGCAAGACCAATATCAATCGTTTATGACATCATCCGATAAGCTGCCCGGCCTGTCGCGTTTTAAAAATATCGTGATATTGATTGACGGCCGGGACCAGTCTTCCACGGAACTTTTGGCCGGCGCGCTCCAAAAATTCAAAGTCGGCATTTTGGTAGGCGCAAAAACCTATGGCTGGGGCACGGTGGAAAACGAACAGCCTTTCCCGATTGCCGACCAGTTTGATTTTAACCAGGTTTATTCCGTGCATCTAGTTACCGCCCTTACGGTCGTGCAAGGCCAGCAACCGATTCAGGACAACGGGGTTTTACCGGATATTGATGTTGGCGGTAAAACCTGGCCGGCCAAGCTAACCGCGGCCATAGGCGACCCTCAAATAACCCAAACCGTAAAAACCCTCATTAGCCAATAAAAAAACCGCCAAACAGCGGAGATGGGCACCTTCTCGTTGCGAGAAGGTGCCCATCTTTTTTATTTGCCGATAAATTTTTATTGTCCGCCGGTATTATTAGCATCAGCAAAAACTTTTTTATGCTTACCGTCCGTGCAATTACATTCCTTTAATGGCTGGCCTGAAAGCTTACAGCTTTCGGCCTGGCAGACACCCGGAGTATCCGATACCCCGCCGCATCCGCCGGTACAAACGTAGTGTGGCATAAAATGAATGAGCAAAAATGACAAAATTGACAAAAATGAGCAAAAATTTAAGCTGATCCCATTTTCGTCGTTTTTGTCATTTTTTTAATTTTTGTTCATTACCTATTAGTGTCCAAAAAATCCTCTGGCTTCGCTGTCGGGAATCAAATACAGCGCGATATTTCTTTCTTTGCAAAAATCTTTTACTTCCTTGTCGCGCACGCTTCCGCTTGTGGCAAAGATTGCCGATATTCCGGCATCGGCCAATGTCTGCACGCCGTCTACAAAAGGGAAAAAACTGTCGCTGTAAACGGCTCCGCCTTTTATATTGTGGCCGGCATCGGTTGCCCTTTTTATCGCCAACTGACAGCAGCCAACGCGGTCTTGCTGCCCCACGCCGTTGCCGAGCAGTTGATTATTTTTTACGATGGTAACCGTGTTGCTGTTGGAAGTTGAACCAATGGCCCAGGCTAAAAGCATATCTGATTTTTGTTGATCGGATAATCGCCCGATCACAGTGTAGTTAGCCGATTTATCGGCTGTCTTGTTTGAGCCCATAAATGGGCTGACTACATCCGGGATAAACGTATAATTCGGCTGTGCCAAAAATCCGCCGCGCACGTAGCGAAACCGGCGATGAATGTCCAAAGAATCTTTTGATAAATTCCCCAGCGCGGAATTAACCAAAAACCGGCACTTGTCGCCTTTTCTTTTTAACATTTCAATTGCTCCCGATGTAAATTCCGGCGCAATGATGCCGTCAAGCAGCCTTCGTGGAGCCTTTTCCCCTCCTGCCTGAGGAGGGGTGGCTCCCGATTTATCGGGAGACGGGGTGGTGGGAGACATCCGATGTACCAGCAAAACTTCCGCCAACTTTTCGTCAACCGGAAAATTAACCATAACCAACCCGCCAAAAATCGCGCGCAAATCCCCTTCCAGCATTTTTTGAATTGCGGACGACGGGCTGTCGCTCACCGCCGCGCCGCACGGGTTGCCGTGTTTTACCCCGACAGCAATGTGCAGTTTTCCCTCCCCTTTTCTAAAGGGGAGGGCTAGGGAGGGGTTATTATCAATCCCCGCCGCAATATGTGTTATGGTCTGAAGCAACCTATCAACATCCGCCCAATTATTGTAACTTGGCGCCGTGCCGGCTAAAACTTTAAATTTTGATAGGGTGAGTTCATCGCCGCTGTCTCCTTCCCCTCTCCCTCTGGGAGAGGGGTTAGGGGTGAGGGTATAAAGTCCCGCCGGCGTCTGATACCCATTCTCCCCATATTTACACTCTGCGATTTGCCGCCCCACCATCCCCTCATATTTTCCGACGGAATGATACCGCGCCGAAACCAAACAATAATCAGCCACCACGGCTTCGGCTTTAGCAACAAGCAATGATATAAATTTTTCCCTGTCCGGCTCGCCGCTTTTTAGCCAGCTGATGACATTCATCCGATCAGCAGGATCACAAACCACAATCCTTCTTCCCTTAGCGGCTGACCTCAACATTGTCGGCCCCCCAATGTCAGTTTTTTCAATTATTGCGTCTCTCCCTTCCGCAATAGTTTGCTCCCTCTCCCTCTGGGAGAGGGCCGGCTTGTCCGCCGTAGCCTTGGCGAAGGTGGAGGTGAGGGTTTTTTGATCCCATTTAGCAATTTCTTCCTGCAACGGATACAAATCCACGCAAACCAAATCTATCCAAGGAATTTTTAATTTTTCCAATTCATCGCAGTCTTCCTTAATATCCCTCGCCAAAAGACCGGCATGAACTTCCCGCGACAGCGTTACCACCCGATGCCCCAAAATCGCCCCGCCGCCTACCAAAGAAGCAACATCGGTAACTTTTATACCGGCGGACGACAATTCCTTAGCTGTCCCGCCACTTGCCAAAATCTTATAATCCAATTTCACAAGTTCCTTGGCAAAATCAATTATTCCATCTTTATTGTAAACCGAAATCAACGCCGTTTTCATTTATTTGATTTTCGGTAAATTCTTCAATACTATTATGTAGTATTGAAGAATTTACAAGATTAATGTTTCTTGCTTTTTGCCAGACGGTTAGCATAATTATTCCAGGAGTTAACCGGTAATGTTCCCAAAAATGCCGTAATTTCTTTCTGATCATATCCTAATTTTTCAAGTCTCTCAATAGCACCGACCCATAAAGCCAGCTTTCTCTTGTATTTTTCTCCTAAAACTTCATCAACTGCCGCGTTTACTTCGGCTTGCGTATATAAAAGCGCCGGATTAGGATTAAAATTCACGCGAGTCCATTTTTCTAAATTGCCAGGCCAATAACCAATTCCCCCTTTCGGCGCGCTCTTTACACCGTCAGCAACCGCTAATTTAATATAATCTTCGATTAAGACTTCCCCATTAGTCAAAGGTAATTTAAATTTTTTATAATCATACAAATTATTATTCTGTAAAGTACGCAATGTATTCTCAGTTCCCGAACCTTCTTTGCACCAAGCCAGGATTTCATCCCTGGCTTTGGGATCAATATATATTTGCCGGTAATGCCCAATTAATTTTCTTAAAATTGCCGGCTTTAATTTTTCAGAATCATCTTGATATTTTACCAGCCTGGCAAAATCACGATATAGCCTATCCTTATGTTCTCCCGGTACGAACAATTTATTAAACTGATGCTGCTCTTCATGTATCCGTATCCTGCGAGAAAGCTCCCTGTCTTTAATTCCAAGCTCTTCTCCAGCTTTCTCCGTAGTTTCGACTTGCGACCCCTTTTTGGTATGATCAAAAAAACTTACTCCATAAATTCCCGCCTGTATTATCAGGTACTCTGCCTTACCGAATTGGGGAACGGGAAATTTAATAGTATGATCGGTTATTTTCCCTTTTAAATCAATTTCCGCTTCCGCGGTACTTGCCCCCGCTCTGTAAATCCTTAACATCGCGGGAACATCGGACTTATTTCTCATGATGTGTATTTCGTACCGACCATGACCCGCCGTATTCACTTCAATATAACTTGAATCTTCAAATTCAGGATAATGGAAATCTTGCCACTTGTTTTTATTACTGCCCGTCAGGTCCAATACGCGCTTCTTGTAAACTTCTTGTGTTTCGCAATTGCCGCTGGCTTTTTCCGCGATCACACACCCAGCCAATTCTTGTTCTTTAACCTGGCTAAAAGCAACGCCAATGCTTTTTTTTGCTTTCTGAACTTTACCTTCTGACGCTAAAGAATCGGTTTCGTCTATACCGTGAGTATAAGCAAAAACATAATCGCTTTCTTCAAAACAACGAAAGCAAACTGTCATCGCCCCCCTGATAACTTCCACCTTTCCCTTCGGACGCCTGCCAAAACATAATTCAAAAAACTCTCCCGGATCTTTGTGCGCTCTGCAATAACTTTTAACTATTTTTTGTTTACCTGCAAATTTATTAATCGCATCTACAAAAGCATGGGCAGTTTCTTCGCTAAAAGGCTTCTGACGGTGCAATTGTGAAAACTCCATTATCAGCCAGTCACTATCAATATCGGGCTGACTTTCTACCAGCCCAAACAATCTTTTTGCGGCATCCGCTATCCGCTCCTGCTCAATTGCCAAATTTTCCCCCAATTCCACAGCCGCGGTTTTCTTTTTCTGTTTCGCTTCCTGCTCTATTGCGACAAAAGAAGCTTTTAAATTTTCAATTCTTGATTCCATAAATTCAAATCCGCTTTTTCCACTCGCAGTCTAAAAGCGCCATGTGATAATCATCGTAATATTTTCCCCGGAACAAGATATGCTCTTTCTTTATCCCTTCCCTTTTGAATCCAAGCCGCTTGTAAACTTTCATTGCCCGGGGATTATATTCCAACACACCTAATTCGATTCGGTGCAATTTTAATTTCTTAAAACCGTAATCGATAATCAACCTTGCCGCCTCGCTGCCCAACCCGTGATTCCAATAATTTTTATCGCCGATAAAAATCCCAAAAGTCGCCCGGTTATGGTCAGTATTGATATTTTCCAGACCAACGCTACCAATATGTCTACGGTCTTTTGTTTCAATAGCCAAAATAACACAGCTCTTTGATTTGATAGAATCGCGAAGATACTTTCTTTCGAATGGAAGGGTTAGATGCCTGCGCGTCTGCAAAAACTTATGCACTTCTGGATTATTCAGCCACTTCACAAAACGCGGAGCGTCGCTCATTTTTATCGGCCTTAATAAAACTTTTGTGCCTTTCAAAATCATCATTTAGGTCTGGTAGAAGGTTCCCTTCTTCCAGTTTCATTTTATGGTATAATAAATTTTTTAACCGGGCAATTTTAGTATATCAGACTTTCACGCCCAGCTTTTCCAACGCGTTAAATACTATTGTCATCGGCAGGCCGAGTATGTTGGTAAAGTCACCCTCAATCCTATCGATTAAATTAAAACCCAAACCCTGCGGACCGTAAGCTCCGGCTTTATCAAACGGCTCACCGGTTTTAATGTAGGCCGATATATTTTGCGCGGATAATTTTTTAAAATAGACCTTGATTTTATCGACCGCTACTATAACTTGTTTGGTTTGAGCGTCCAAAACCGCCACGCCGGTAATAACATCCTGTGCGTTGCCGCTAAAACTTTTAAGCATTTTTTCCGCTTCCTGTTTGTTTTTAGGTTTGCCGATAATTTTGCCGCGAAACGAGACCATAGTATCCGCCGCGACAATTACGGCCTTTGGATATTTTTTGGCGGCGGCGCGCGCCTTGCCCAAAGCCAAAAACTTAACTAAGTCTTCATGGCTTAGTTTGGGATCAATAACTTCCTCAAAACCTGAATCAACGGCCAAAAACTTAATACCCAAAAGCTTGAATAACTGCAGTCTTCTGGGCGATGTTGTGGCTAAAATAATTTGTCTTTGCATATTTTAACTATACCAAAAAAAACCCTTTCGGGCTAATTACTATCTGAGGATTTTATTTTTATCGCAGCCCGCCTTCGTATAACTTCGGCGCGCAGCCTTCGCCTTTTCTTTTTGGCTAAGGTATGGAAACAATCATTTATTTGATGCGGCATAAGCCAGCCGAAGCCCAAAGGGCGAAGGCTGGTCGGGCTGCCGGGAATTTCACCCCGCACCATTTTTTGATGCAAATAACACGTACTCTATTGGTCGGGATGCCGAGAATCGAACTCGGACTACATGCACCCCATGCATGCGTACTGCCACTATACTACATCCCGTTCAATAAAGCGCGTAAATGATTTATGAAAAATGGTGCGGGGTAAACCCGGTCTACATGCACCCCATGCATGCCTACTACCGGTATACTACAGCCCGAAGATTTTACTTTGATAATTATACACGATTTTTTAATTTTAAAATAGTGGTGCCCCTAAAATCCACTACAGCGATGCCGATCCGGTAAGATCTAGCCATCGGTGGATTTTAGGGGCATAAAGTTACTGCATTGCGGCAAGCACGGTCAGCTTCGCTCTGACCCGCTTGATGAAGACATTTCTTTTCTTGGTCGGCGAAACCGGCGGCGGAAAACCGTGCACCTGACGGTAAAGTTCCGCGTAGTTCATCTCCAGAAAACTGACCAAATGCCTATATTCCGGCTTGGGAGCCTCACGAAATCGCAAGCGCATTAGCACTTCTACAAGCTCCTTTTCCTTGGCCAAAATGCGTCCATCTTCAACGCAAACCAAAACAGCGTTCATGTTGTGCCTCCTCTGTAATTTTGTACACCAAACTTAAACCGAATAAATCAGATCAAATTTGCTGGACAAAAAATAAATCCCGCCTTTTTGGGCGGGGTTGAGTCTTACATCTTAAATCTTTAGTCTAATTCCAACCTGCCCTTTTTGCCAATATTAACAACGACCCCGACGACGAGGCTAAGGATGCTAATAATTTGGGCGGTTAAGTTGGACATATTTATGATAAAAAATAGAATTAGCGGCCGGAAGGGAATCGCCGCTCAACAATTTATAACGCTTTCTTGCAAGATTAAAGCGTCAAAAACTGTCAAACTTTGATTCCCGACCGGCGCCAGGCTGGGCCTTGCGACAGATGCCGCTAGGCAGGTTGTTTTTCGGGTTCCAGGAGGCTGCGATCCCGAGGCTCGATACGCCCCAATCCGTCAAACTGATTCCGACGTAACTGGGATTCCTTGCTTCGGGCGTGCTCCTGACGGAAACGATGCTTGCTGTGAGTGATCCGCCGAGGCAGACCGGGTTCTTCTGGACACGATGGGTCGCTTAATTCACTTTCCGTCTGCATTTCATTCTCCAAAAAAAATCGAACAACCTTCTTGTCTAATCCTCCTTTCTATCCTCGATTCCATCGAGGCTTGACCGATCACTTAGCAGTGACCGCCATTTGCATCTTTAGATCTGCATTTGTTGTGGGAGATTCAATAGGGTCCAACCCCAAAGTTTTCTCCACGATCTTGTGAATACATGGGTCGCAGACCTTTACTACTTCGTTCGCCAACTCGGCACCGCAGATGCTACATCTATTCCTCATCAATGGCGGACTCCAGTAGAATAAATTATCGCAAACGATAATTTTACCAATGAATTTTTGGTCACATTATCGTTTGCACTAAACTGCTCCAAAAAAAAATACCAAGCCTTCTTATTTTTGGCTGGGTTGGTGTTTGTGTTAATCAGCTTTTCCTTTCCCCTTCCCCTTCAAACCCCGCCTAGCCCATCCCAAACGTAGCCCTTAAAAAGGACCGGGAGGATAATAACGGAGGTTTTGCGCATTGAAGCCATTAATGTACTGCTTAACTAATTTAACTAATACAAATCTACGTAAAGTATAACACGATAACAGGTTATGTCAAATTTAAATTTTATAGGCTTATATAAGGTTGGTTCAGGTTGCGTCGGGTAATACTGCTTTGGGCTTACTGAATTTATCCACAGAATTACAAAGTATTTAACCTCTCTGCCTCGTGCTACTTCGGCATCTCTCCATAAATTGGAGAGATGCTCCGCGGATTTGCCTATTCCACCTATACCGTCAAATACCCCACATCCCCGGATTGTTTTTCCGCGGCCATTTTGTGGATGAGTTCGCTTAACTCTTCATCGCTAAAAAATTCAATGGTAATTTTGCCGCCCTGTCCCTGGCGCGTAATCTTGACCTGGGTGCCGAGCTTGCCGCGCAGTTCGCTTTCCATAGCGAGCAGTTTTGGGTCGGGCGCGACCGAGTCCATTTGCCTTTTTGCGGTCAGCTCGCGCACTTTGTTTTCCACCTGCCTCACGTTTAAGCTCTGGTCTATTACAACCTTATACATCAATAGCATTTTTTCCGGATCATTTAAGCCGAGCAAAGCCCTGGCGTGGCCTTCCATTAGTCTGCCTTCTATAACCGCGCGCTGGATTTCCGCGGGGAGATTTAACAAACGCACGGTATTAGCCACGGCCGGACGGGATTTGCCGACTTTTTTGGCGACTTGATCTTGTGTAAGGTTAAACGTCTTCATTAGCCGCTCAAAAGCCTGGGCTTCTTCTATGGGATTTAATTCCTGCCTCTGAATGTTTTCAATCAAAGCCACTTCCAGCTTGGTCTGGTCCACCATCGCCTCTTTGATAATGGCCGGGATTCTTTCCAGTCCCGCCAACTGCGCCGCCCTAAACCTGCGCTCCCCTACCACCAGCTCGTAGCCCACGGGAGTTTTAGTAACCACCAAAGGCTGAATAACGCCGTGCTCTTTTATGGAATCGGCTAACTCCCTTAACGCCGCCTGCTCAAAAACTTTTCTGGGCTGAAAAGGATTTGGCGAAATTTTGGCCACCTCAATTTCCTGGATTTTGGCGTCGGCGTAGGAAACTTTTTCCGGATCGGACGATACCGCGGGTGCCAAAGGCAAATCCGCCAAAACCGGAGCAGGAGGCAAAGAAGGTTTAGCCTCCGACTTGTCCGCCATAGCTTCAGCGGCGGTGGAAGCCTTGGCGAAGGAGGACTCAGAAGTTGACGCGGCGGTGCCGATTTGCGGCACAGCAAAATCGCCTAAAGATTGGATGGTGATGTTGGGTTGAGTTGTAATATCGTCCATAGTTTATTGTATCTAAACTGTAGCGCGCCCAATTTATTGGGCTGCAGCCGATAAACTTGTCCCGTGCTTGTCACGGGATCGGCACGTTACACTTAGGCTGTGCTTGCACTGCGTAGCCCTGTACCAGTCGTCTGACTCCGGTACAGGACATATACCATTCGCCTTGTCCATCAGATGACACGCGCTGATAAATACAAAAGTGGCGTGCCATGTACCTAAGCGAAGCGAATGGTACATGGTGGCCGAGGAGGGAGTCGAACCCTCATGCCGTTAAGCGAACGATTTTGAGTCGTTTGTGTCTGCCATTCCACCACTCGGCCATTTTCTGATAACTAATATATTCTACCAAAACTTTAGCGCTTTGTAAAAGGCAAAAATTTATCGGAAAACAAAGACGCCTGTGCGCTAAGCTTACTTATCTTTACACCCAAAAACCACTCCATTAGCCAAGCGGTTATAATGCCGACTACCGCTCCGGCCAAAATATCGCTCGGATAGTGTACGCCCGCGATAACCCTGGCAACGCTAACCACCGCGGCCACGGCAAATAGCCAATATCCTAATTTTTTATTGTAAAAATATACGGCCATAGCTATGGCAAACAAAGCTGTGGCGTGCCCCGAAGGGAAAGACGGCTCAATGCCTTTGGGAATCAACTGAACCACCTGATGCGCCAAATACGGACGCTGTCTGGGGAATATGGCGCGAATAATTTCGGTTACCCCAAAGCGGGCAATTACAAAAGAAAAAAAAGCCATTGTTAGAGCCTGTCGGGATTTTATTTTATCGGTATTTATAAACCACCACAAAATTAAAGTCGCGACCAAAATATAAACAAAATACTGCCCAAAAAAGACAATCAGCGCGTCAAAAATTCGCGACCTCCCGGCCCAAGAGTTAAAAAACTCAAACAACCGGTAATCCCAATTTAATAATAGGTTCAAATTATTTGAGTTTAAATTTTTTTAAAATTTTTACTACCTGCCCATTCTTATTTATCTCGCATACGGCAACAGTATCGGCTAAAAATTTAAAACCAAACCTGCCCATTTTCTTAATCATTTTTGGCCCGTCCGCAGGAACCTTATATTTTACCATTGTCAAATGAGGATCAAAGTTTTTACCGACACTCCAATACGAGCCGTACTTTTTTATATATGATTTGTCAAGCTTTGAAAACGGATAATTTTTATACCAAGGAAATAACTCTCCCTTTCTAAACTTACGACATTTTTCGGTAATTTCCACATTCAATTTTGAAATAATCGTGGGCTTTGAAATCCTAAAATGCAAAACTGGACCCTTATCATATTTTACAAAACCAATTGATTTTAACGGAACCGGTTTATAACGTTTAACGATTATTTCAACCTCTTGTTCTAACTTTTTTAGATTCGTTTTTAA
>Ga0182027_10009949_pt1 | contig 13580 bp, 13 predicted proteins | sample 712E1DmetaG_FD_121300 | JGI IMG/M metagenome (GOLD analysis project Ga0182027, IMG submission 121300) | Permafrost microbial communities from Stordalen Mire, Sweden - 712E1D metaG (Illumina Assembly) | ecosystem: Environmental > Terrestrial > Soil > Wetlands > Permafrost | place: Sweden...
ATACAACTTCTGATTTTTGGAAATGCTGATCCCAGGCGTATTGCAGCGCTGACAGCATCGAAGTGTCGGATTCAGCAGCATAAGGAATTTCATCCAGAATAAGGATTTGGCGTTTCCCAAGCAGCAAGGGAGCAGCTGCATCCCACAGTTCAGGCCAGGAGCGGTAGACCGGCGCAGAGGAGGCCGGAACATTCAGCAATTTGCCGAATAGACGATTACGCTGCTGGGTGGCAGTCTCTTTGACCGCTTCCCAATAGGTAAAGGGCAGGCCGCTTTTGGCAGCCCATTGTAAGAGAAGCTCCGATTTTCCTACTCGCCGGCGGCCGAACAGCAAGGCCAGTTGAGCCGGGCCAGGGCGTTTGCGGGTGAGTAGGTTGTTGAGAAAATCAATTTCCTGCCGCCTGTCAACGAACATAGTCGCCTCCGAAAATTATAGTCAAGACTATTATAGCATGGACTATAATTAATTGACCCGGATTTCCTCGACCCATCAAGAAAAATAGACAGCATTTTGATTGCCATATAGTATGAAGGTACAATTATCGTATGGAAGAAACTGCTAATATAGAACTAGAAATTGCTAAGATTGAGGCGAAGAATGAGAAAAAGACATTCAAAACCAAAATATATTACTGTCGTTGACAGCCAAGCAGTCGCCCTGGCCGTTGGCGACAGCATTGTTGTCAAGCCGGGCGTCAAAGATCCCGACTCGGGCACGCCTATCGCTGGCTGGCAGGGCCGCGTGACGGAGATCCAATCTTACCAGCCCGGTAAATTAACCGTTACGTTCCAATGGGACAGCCTGTCGCTCAAACGCATGCCAGACTCAGCCATTCGCCGCTGTGAGGAACAAGGACTGGACTGGACGAGCATGGGACTGTACCCCGAAGAGATTGAGCGCGCCGAGCCGCGGGATACGCAAGACGATGTAGACGCGCTTATCGAAGAATTGTCCGCCGAACACTCCTGGGATTACCTGGGGAAACAAGGCCAACGCATCCACCAGGTTCTGTACGAAGTAGATGAAGATGATGAAATGGAGGCGTTTGAAACCTGGCAGAAATATATGGATGTACACTTGAAACTACCGTTCGAAGCGGATGTCTCCGAATCGCAGGAGCGCGGACCATTGCACAGTGGCGATCGGGTGACGGTGACGGGCTTTGAAGGAGTAGTTGATTCGTATGGTATCTTGGTCAATATAAAAGTTGGGAGCAGCTCGTATGTTTTTCCGCTTTGCGATTTGAAGGCGGTCAACCAGAAATCAACCCAATTCATCTTGACCGATGATTACGCTGTCTGGTTCGCCAACCGGTCATGGAGTTAGTGATGACGCAGAAAAGGGTATTAAATGGTTAAGCCCGGTAGCAGGGATCGCAAAGCCAGCATTTTAATCACCGGCATGGAACTGGATGAACTCCAACGCTTTGACTGGATGATGGCCGAAGCGTTTGGTTTGGACAGACGTATCGCTAACTACCAGGGTGTGCGCCCGATTGGGCTGTACCGCTGGGACATTGAGTGTTTGGTCGATGTGATTAATTCGGTGCTCGATGATCCAGAATATTACCCTACTCAGGACAGTCCGGCGTACCAGGCGATAAGGAACCTGCGTGACCGGCTGCAGGGAGAAGAAAATGCTCTATAAAGTCGCCAACCCATCATGAGAGAATGATATGCCGAACCGCCGCAAAACTACCCCCGACCGCATGGCGCACATCCATGCCTACCTGGAAAAGAAATCTAAAAAAGAACTGGTGATCCTGCTGCTGGACCTGGTGCAAGGCATGGATGAGCCTACCCGCCAGCGTTTTTGGGAGCATCTGGCGCCGCCAGGAATGGCGACAGCCGATCTGCGCTACCCATCCGCAGAAGATTTTCTAGCCGAACTAGAGGCTTTTGCCGAAGAGGTTTCTGAGGGAAAGTATTACGAGGAAGAAGCCGCGATCTATTATGATGAAGATAATTACAACGAGACCGATGAGTATGATCCCGACGATCACGTCGGGATCAAAGCGCTGCGAACCTTTTTTCATGAGGCCGACTCATATTTCGATGCTGGGCAGTTCGAAATTGCCAGGCAAGCCTATGCTATGCTGCTCGATCTGGTATGGGGCGAGACCGATGACACCCTGGGGGTGCCTGACCCGCTGGAAATCTTGGCGCAAGACCCGCGACAGGTTGTCAGTCGTTATTTGATTGCTCTGCAATCCAGCCAGCCACAGGCGGAATTTTTTACCCAGGCGCTGAACTTCCTTTCTGTTCACGAGCATCCAAGCGATGTGGAGCGTTTTCTGGAATTTGTAGGGGACGAGAACCAGGCGGCGCTGCAAACCCACCTCGAAGCCTGGGCAGATCAGTGCGCCCGGCAGGCCGGGCTAACATCTCTTTATGGATTGGCCTTTCCGCTGCGCCTGTTATTGCGTTTCTACCAGCAGGCTGACCGTACGGAAGATATCCGCACACTGTGGATCCGCTTCCGTCATCTGTACCCTGCCTGTTACACCCCATTATTGGCTGACCGCCAAGCTGCCGGGGATTGGCCGGCGGTTCTCACCTATGCTCAGGAAGCCCTCGAAATAGCTCACCAACCTCGCCCAACCTATTCGATGCGCGGGTCGTGGGACAGCCCGGATAAGCTCTCTTTGCTCGGGTATCTGGCGCGAGCCTATTCTGCCACTGGTGACACCGTAAAAGCGTTTGAGCTCTACCTCCCGGCGTTTGATGAGACGCCCAATTTTGACATTTATTTCCAGGCCCGGCGCCTGGCGGACGCAATCTCCGCTGAAAAGGGACAAATATTTACCAACCAGGTGATTGATCGGCTGAGCCAACAGGGTGAACGGCTGCGTTATCTTCTCTGCCAGGTTGTTCTCAGTGAAAGCCGTTTCGATGAGGCTTACCGGTTGGTTGAGAAATTGTCCGGTTATCACGGGATGGAAGAAAGCAAGCTGGTTGCCAAAGCGCACCTGTTGGCCACACTCGGCCCAGCGCCGGATGAGCGGATGGGCAGCAACCTGCGTGACCTGTATTCCAAAGTTGAGCAAGGAGAAAAGGAACCACTGCGATTTTTGCGGGATACTCTGCCACAAATGTTGCCGCCGCAGCGCTCGGTTGCACTCGCACGCGCCGAAACCATTTATCGACGGCTGATGCAAGCCCATCTTGATAATGGGCGCAAGACGTATGCGACAGGAGCCTACTATTGCGCTATGCTGGGGGAAATTGCCGTTCACGAAGGCCGATTGGCGGCATTCAGGCAGTGGTACGAAGGCTTCATGGAAGGCTATAAGCGCTTCCGAGCAGTGCGAGCCGAGATGGATGTGAAAGTTGGGCCTATGCTGCGCGGCCGGCAGGCAGGTCGTTGACGCGGTAGCGCAGAGTAATTATGCAAAAGACACTGATTATTGGCGATATCCACGGCTGTTATGCGGAATTGCTAGCATTGCTGGATAAAGCCGGATTGGGGGAAGAAGATACGGTGATCAGTATTGGCGATATCGTTGATCGTGGGCCAGAAACACCACAAGTCGTAGATTATTTCCGAAAGACACCCAATACCATGGCGATCATGGGCAATCATGAACGCAAGCATGTGCGCGCGGCCCGGCATGAAGTAAAGTTATCCCTATCCCAACAAATCAGCCAGGCCCAATTTGGGGCTGCTTATCCAGAAGCGCTTGAGTGGATGTCTGCCTTGCCGATTTATATCGAATTAGATCATGCCATTATTGTGCATGGATACTTTGAGCCCGGCATCGCTCTCGAACGTCAAATCCCTTCGGTGTTGTGTGGCACAATGGGCGGCGAACGCATCCTTCGCCAACGGTACGATCGGCCCTGGTATGAACTTTATGATGCTGATAAACCGGTCATTGTTGGCCATTATAACTATACTCACACGGACCAGCCCTTTATTTATCAAGACAAAGTCTTCGGGCTCGACACAGATTGTGTCACAGGTAAAGCCCTGACCGGCATCTTGCTGCCATCTTTCCGCTTTGTTTCCGTCCCCAGCCGGGGCAATATGTGGATGCAAGTTCGCCGCGCTTATCAATTTACAAACCCTAAAACATCAGTGCGACAGGTTTCTGCCGAAGCTGCGTGGTCTGAAGAGCAAGACAAGAAACTCAATTTCCTGTTCCAGAAGTTACAAGAGGCGAACCTGCGCGTAATGTCGCAGGTTCAAGAAATTCCAGGCTACCAGGATTTGACGGCCAGGCAGCAATTCAGGTTGTATTCCGAAATAGTAGGACAAGGCGTCGTGCCAAATCTGCTGCATCTGACGCGGATGGGAAAGCTGGAAATTGAGCTGATGCGCAAAATCGTACATGATCCACGGCGACTGAGCCTGCTGATCGACAAAGCCATTAAAATCTCGAATTGAAATATTGAACGATCACACAACGTCCGAATCTTCGCTAATACTATTGTTATTTGATAATAATTGTCTATAATATATTAATAATCTTTACCTTACTGTTGGAGAAAATATGGCAGGACAGGTCATTTCCCGTGGTTTCTTTGGCAAGCGGCGTACACCCGAACAAGGTCAGCGGGTTCCACCCGGGCAGTATATCACACCCGATTTTCCGGTCCTTTCAGCGGGTCCCACTCCACGCATTTCGTTGGGTGAATGGAATTTTTACATTAAAGACCTGAACCAAAAATCGGTCCAATGGTCGTGGGACGACTTCATCCAACTACCGGCCAGGAGCTTTAAGGCCGATATCCACTGTGTGACGAAATGGACCAAACTCGACACCGAATGGGAAGGAGTGAGTGTCGATACCCTGCTCAGCAAGGTGGATCTCGACCCGCGGGCAGCCTTTGTAACCGTCTTCGCTTACGGCGATTACACTACCAATCTTCCCCTGGCCGACCTGATGAACGATCAGGCGTTCATCGCATACCGCTACGGTGGGCAGCCATTAGCTCCCGAGCATGGGGGTCCGGCGCGATTGGTGGTACCGCATCTTTATTTTTGGAAGAGCGCCAAGTGGGTAAACGGATTCCAATTGATGGAGCACGATATCTCAGGCTTTTGGGAATCTCTGGGTTACCATGACTACGGGAACCCCTGGAAAGAGCAGCGCTATCAAGGGGACTGAAAATGAAACGCGGCATTGAATGGCAAGCGGCGATCCTTAAAGCCATCCGGCAAGAAACACCTCGGGTCAAGACTTTCACCTTTACCCTTTCGGATTGGACGCCCCACCGCGCCGGCCAACATTACGATATCCGCCTGACCGCCCCGGATGGTTACCAGGCCCAGCGTAGTTATTCGGTGGCCTCGGAACCAGAGCGGGTAGGTGAGATCGACCTGACGGTTGAGCTGATCGAAGATGGAGAGGTATCGACCTTTTTCCATGAAGGTCTGGCAGTGGGCGACCTGCTCGAGATGCGCGGTCCGATCGGAGGTTATTTTGTGTGGGAAGCCGCCCAGGGTGGGCCGCTCCTGCTGGTCGGCGGAGGCTCGGGTGTAGTGCCGTTGATGGCCATGCTTCGCCACCGCGCCGCGGCCGGATCGCATGTCCCGACCCGCTTGCTTTACAGCGTACGCGCCCCTTTAGATGTGATCTATCGGGCGGAGCTGGATAAATTGGTTCGGGCCAGTCCTGATCTGAAGGTGCAGTTGACCTACACTCGGGTAAAGCCTCAGGGTTGGAAAGGGTACGCCAGGCGGATTGATCAAGCCATGCTGGAAGAAGTGATGGCGGCATTGGGTTCCATGCCGCGGGCGTATGTATGCGGGCCAACCCTGCTGGTTGAATCCGTGGCTACCCTCCTTTCACAGTCCGGGCTGCCGCGTGACCTGATCCGTACCGAGCGCTTTGGACCAAGCGGCGGGCCCGCTTGATGGAACAGGAAGATAAATGATAGAATTCGACCTGAATCGATCACTGATGTTAGATGGGAACGCCCTGGCAGGTATGCTGCAGGAGATCTTTTCGACGGAAATGACCGCCAGCCCCAACTGAATGTGCTCACTGCGGCTATGAGGGCGAAATGGGCACACTGCTGGCCTTTGTTTGCTCTCCCGGCCTGGTTCTGCGCTGCCCGAGTTGTGAAAACGTCATTCTGCGCATCGTCCAGACTCCAGGCGCGATCTACCTGGATGCACGGGGAGCTGCTTTTTTACGGCTAACGCGGTATTAGAAAATTTGTCACTTTAGCCTTTTACTGGTCTCGGTGTCACCAACATCGGCATCCCGATCACCGCGTCGAAGGTTTTGCGGTGTTGAAGGAAAGGGTGCAGCGTTGAAGTATGAATTCGGGGGCGAGAATTGAGTTATCGCTCCAATAAATAAAAATTCATTGTGGAGGATCTATGAACGATCAATTGGAAGCCAACAAGAGAATCGTGCGCGAGTGGGTTGACCTCGCCATTAACCAACGCAAGCCCGAAGAAGCCGTTACCAAATATCTTGGACCGCACTATCGGCAGCACAATCCCGGCGCAGCAGATGGTCCCGAACCTTTTATTGGGTTTATGAAAAAGTTCGCGCCAACCTTTCCAGATTTTCGTATGGAATCAAAAAGAATCATCGCGGAAGACGATTACGTGGTCCTGCATAGTCACTTAATCCTAAAACCCGGCGACCGCGGCTCGGCAGTCGTGGATATCTTCCGTCTTGAAAACGGCAAGATTGTTGAACACTGGGATGTCGTGCAAGCAGTTCCCGAAACGTCAGCGAACAACAACACGATGTTTTAGCAACCACCGGTTATCCCGCCGCCCGAACTCTGGTCGGTTTTGAAAAAAAGGCGTGGCATTATAAGTGGCTTAGCACCTCAATGCTCCCGCCGTTGTCGTAAACTACGCGCACACCTCAGGACAGCTGCCTGATGATCGTAGCCCTGAATGGCGCGTCTAACAGGTCCTCCAGAGGCGCGTAGGCGCCGGTGGTCATAGCCTTCTGCATCGCCGCTGCCCGCATCTGAGCCGATGCCCAATCGGCAATCTCAACCAGCAGGTTGGGGTTATCAAGTACCTTATAGCGCAAACTGCCTAGAAAACCAGGCTGGCCTGGTCCATATTTCTCCTCAATGCTTTCGATCAGACTCTTGAGCTCAGCCCGCTGCCTGGTTTGGCAATGTTCACAACTGGAAGTGAATAACTCTATCTGCAGCGAAAATAACACGAAATGACGGGGGTAATATCGAGGAGAGTAAACTGATCTGAAGTGCAGTTTTTTTGTTAAGAAAATCATACCAAGTCTCTAGTTGTTGAATGTCGAGTCTCAAAGATAATGAGACAGGGAAAGGGCTAAACACCAATTTGTCTCAAAGATATTGAGACCGAGTCTCACAGTTATTGAGACAAATTGAAAAACGTCTCAGATATATTGAGACAAATTTAATCCTGGCATAAATCATGCAAGCCATACACATAGTATGGCAGTCAGAAAAGTGTCAGGGCGGGGAGGGAATATGATCGGGCGGTTTCCGTCGCTCAAAATGCGGCGGATGGTCGCCTTCGAATCGCTCATTGAGCAGGATTACTTGTATCTTCTGGATTTTGAACCAGACGTATTAGCATTTTCGGAACAGCCGGTCCAAATCGAATACGTTTGGGAAGATAAGAAACTCCATTACACACCAGACTTTCATGTCATTCGAGAGAAGGGGGAAGAGCTGGTTGAATGCAAGCCCCAAAAGCTGGTTGACCAAGATGACAACCAGCGAAAATTTAATGTAGGCAGAGAATGGTGCCATCATCAAGGCTTGCAATTCCGGGTGGTCACAGACGATGAAATTCGTGCTGGGAATCGCTTGAACAATATCAAATTACTGACCCGGCATGCCAGAATTGGTTTTGCTTCTGAGACTATCCAGCAAGTCATTCTCGCACTTAACGGTATTGACTATCCACAACCCCTTTGTGAGATTGCCAAACTTGTTTTGCCGGATCATTTTGAACAGGGGATATCCATTTTATTGCACCTGGCCTATCACCATCAGATTCAATTGGGGCTGGACTGTGAACCCATATCAGCAACGACCATGATCCAATCGAGTGAGTATGCCGAATGAGCGCACATCGATTCACACCTGGAGAACAGTTTGTATGGCAGGGAAACTTGTTCATCGTAAGGCGCTTTTTGAAACCAGAACAGTGTGTAAATCTTGAGAACTTAGAAAGCGGAGCAATGGTATCGGTCGAAGAAACCAAGCTGGTCAATGCGCTTTTCGCAGGCGAGATTATTTTCGACGATCGATCAGCCCCCCGTCATCGGGAAAAATTAGCACCAGACCTGGCCAGCTTTTCAGCAGAAGTGATAGAAGTAGCTCGTTGGCGACTGAGGATTATTGAGCCTCTGCTGAAGCTGCCGGAAAAAGAAGTAACCAGGGATAGAGTCAAACAGAGGGTCGAGGAAGTACAGAGAGATAACCCCGAAACAGGTAAAAAACTCTGCTTGGCAGTGAGCCGAGCATCGGTCTATCGTTGGATCGAAGCCTATCGCCGCAGCGGGAATGATATCCGCTCACTACTGCCCAAGTTAGAGAAACGGGGAGGAACAGGAAAGAGCCGCCTGAAGCAAGAAACAACCGCGATTGTGGACACCATTCTAAAGGAACAATGTTACCGTCCCGAAAAGATAGGGCTAGATGATTTGCTGGCGTTAGTTGCTGTGAGAGTAGACGCTGAAAATCGCCTGAAGCCCCAGACTGATCCAATCCCGCTGCCATCTCGCGCCACGCTGGCCCGGCGAATAGAGGCGCTCGACCAGCAAGAGATTGTCAGCGCCCAACAAGGGAAAAGAGCAGCCAGGCGGCAATTCAGGCAGAGCGAAAAGATGCAATATCCGCAATTACCTTACGAGAGAGTGGAGATTGATCATACCCGCTGTGATTTATTGGTAATCGATGAACGAGATAATCTCCCCTTGGGTCGCCCGACCTTGACCTACTGTATTGATTTGGCCACCCGATACCCCCTGGGATATTACCTGGGTTTCGAGCCACCCAGTTATTTTGCGGTTATGGAATGTTTGCACCATACCATTGCTCCCAAAGGGGATGTTTGTGAATGTTTCGGGACAGAACATGATTGGAATGCTTATGGAATTCCCGGTACACTGGTGGTTGACAATGGAAAAGAGTTCATTGGGCAGGATTTGAGCGATGCTTGCGAAATGCTAGGAACCGTTTTGCAACAATGCCCTGTTATGACACCGGAATTAAAGTCCGGTGTTGAACGCCACTTCGGAAGCCTCAATACAGGCATTTTTCATACCTTGCCTGGAACAACTTTTTCGAATATCTTGGAGCGCGGCGAGTACAACAGCGTGAAGCATGCCTGCATTTCCCTGGTAGAGTTAGAGAAAACCCTGGTTTTGTTTCTGGTTGATATTTATGCAGAACGATTTCATCGCGGGCTAGGAGGGATTCCTGCCCGACACTGGGAGAAAGCAATCGCCACTCACCTGGTACCTCGCCTACCGCCCAGCAAACAAGAACTATCTATTTTGCTGGGACGTGTAGAATGGAGAGTATTGCAGTCGTCCGGAATCCGGTTTGAATGCCTGCAGTACAATGCCCCAGAACTAGGTAAATTACGCAATGCTTTGGGTGGCGAAAAGGTGAAGCTCAAATACCATCCAGGAGATTTGAGCCGGATTTATGTGTTCGACCCCAAAGACAAATGCTATTATGAGGCGCCAGCACTGGAGCAGGAATATACCCAAGGATTGTCTTTCTGGAAACACCGGCTCATTCGCCGATTAGCAGCCCAAGAAGCAGAGACGGTAGACCTGGCCGCTTTAGGTCGCGCCAGGCAAAAGATCCAGCAGATCGTTGACCAGGCTCGATCACGGAAACGAACCGGGACACGTAGCAAAGTTGCTCGTTGGGATGGCAAGACGACCAGATCATCCGAGCAGAGAAAGAATTCCGGGATGCCTGAGAGGCAATTGCCCAAGCCACTTGATTCTGCAACCCCATCTTCGTTGGATACCGATGTTTATGAATTCGATTACGACCTCCCCCCAAATCGCCGCGATGAATGAGATCGCAGCTTCTTCGGCGATTGAGCATGTCCCTCCGTTTTCATTTTTTACCCTCGCCTAAAGGAACTGCATGCCGAGATCTGCCGCTGCCAACAGTTATCCAAAATGGCGGGGGAACCTCAGTGTATGGCGTTAGAGGGCATGACGGGTACCGGGAAGACCACCCTGATGCGCCGGTTTACCAGCGCTTTTCCTCGGGGAGAAACCCGTTATGGTACTACGATCCCGGTGTTCTACCTGGAAACTCCCTCACCTGCAACCGTGAAAATTATGGCATCGGCTATGTTAGAGCAGTTGGGAGATCCAGCAGCGCATATCGGCACGATTGGTTCGCTTAATTCGCGCCTGATCCATCTTTTGAAAGCATGCCAAGTAGAGCTCGTCATTCTGGATGATTTTCATCATCTGATCGATACTGAAACAGACCGGGTTCTGGCCAAAGTATCTGACTGGTTGAAAGTTTTAATCAAGGAGACCGGGATCCCATTTCTGGTGGTAGGCATTGAAGGCAAGGTGGAACGCATCCTTCAGGCCAACGCTCAGCTTTCGCGTCTGTTTGCTGCACGAGAGATGCTCTTGCCGTTTACCTGGCTGCTTGAGCAGCAGAATACTGTCCAGGGATTTCATATCTTTGTGAGCACGATTGAAAAAAGCGTCGGCAAGTCACTGACCCAGGCAGTACCACGGACAGAATTACTCTTCCGACTGTATTACAGCACCAATGGAGTTGTGGGAAATGTGATGAACTTGCTGCGTTATGCAGTGATGTTGGCTGAAGAACGCTCCATTGCTGCTCTAGAATTGGATATTTTAGCGGTTGCTTTCGAAAAACGCATGTCCAAGCATTTGCCGGGCAAACAAAACCCTTTTCTCGTTCCGGCAAATGAACGCTTTCTTGTACCAGGGTGAGTTCGACAAAAACTTTACCTGCCAGGCCACTCCTGCGACGTTCCCCACTCCTTCCAGGTGAATCGTTGCCATCTTTAGTGGCTCGGTTGGCTATCCAAAACGGGTATTCTTCGTTGTCCATCTTGGAACGGCTTTTCCAGGCCAATTATCCAGTCCGACGAGAATGTCTTTTACAAGAAGATGAATTAGTTCACCTGACTATCCTGACAGGGCTTCCCCCTAAGGACTTGTTGATGGCCAGTGACATCTATTTTGCACAGGAAACCTTCCCTTTGAGCTATCCGGGTGAAAGCTCCGCTTCGTTTATCAATCGTATTCACCCGACTCGGGCTGCCTGGTATTGTCCTGAGTGTTTGGCGGAAGCCGCGTATCACCGGTTGATTTGGCGGCCAGTTTCGAGTGCTGCGTGCCTGAAACATATTTGCCAACTGGTGAATAGTTGTCCTCAGTGCCAACGGCCTGTATCCATTTACGATGTTGTTCGGTTACGATGCTGCCATTGCTGCGCTGATCTGCGCATGCCAATCCTATCGCTTTAACTGAAGACGAACCAATGTTGCTGGCTCAGACAGCCATGCAAAGCTGGCTAACCGGTTGTTCTATGCCCAATCTACACTGGCCACAACAGCCACCCGCGGCTCTTTGCCGTTTAGCAGATGGGCTCGCTTTGGGAGTTGTCTATTTATCCCTACACCAACTTTATCCGAGAATTCCTGGCCTTAATGGCAAACTTGTTACTAAACACAATCTCATGCTGCAACTCTCACCTATTCAAATACTTCGAGCCTATACACTGGCGGTTCAATGCATGGTGAATTGGCCTGAAGGATTCCGCAGATTCTTGTATTGGTGTGAGCCGAACCCGAGACGTGACCCTGCAAAAAGTGTGAAAAAGCTTATCGCCTGCCTGGGTAAGAATCTCTGGAATGGCGAATCCAGCCTATTTATCTGGAACGCTTTTCATATTTTTTCTTATGATCGTTTATGCTTTAGCGGGAGGTATCCAGAGCCGGGATTGACTTTTGAGCAACTGCCAGCTTATGCCAATGCGGACGAAACGGCTCAGATCCTGGGCGTCTCTAAAGACGTTCTACAAAGTCTTGTTGAGAGAAAATTGATTTCCCCGACCTACCTTCGGCGAAATTTGGATTACCAGTTCTTTTTCAAGAGGGATGAGGTACGAAATTTGTCTCAATATATCTGAGACTCAGTCTCATTATCTTTGAGACAATCTCATTATCTTTGAGACTCTACAAGAGCAAGTATTGATTCATCTCACGATTTGCGCTATACTAGCTAAATAGCTAGTATGCTGAATGGCAAGAGGATCAATGTTAGAGACGATATATCCTGAAGAAGAACAACTATTTTTTACGGATCGGGAGCACGTTTTAGCTTTACTTGAACTTAGCCGATCCTTATTGCAGCAAGGTGTCAGGAAACATTTAGCCCTCACTGGATTCAGGAGGGTGGGGAAAAGCCTTGCCTTGAAGGAATTTCTGCGTCGTAGCCGGCAATCGAAAGAGGCTACTGTTCAAGTTGTTTATATTGACCTGCCTCGGCTGGCGTTTACCCCGGAAACCTTTGCGACGCAATTCCTGGGGTATTTGCTCTATTGGCTAACAGGTTCTGGAAAGCAAAGGCCTGAAGCCTACTTCAACGCATCGACACAACTCAGTATCATCGGGCAGATTGGTAACCAGGATCTGATAGACTTCTTTACGACGTTTCATCATGAGTTGGAGAAAGAAAAGCCAGATCAACATTTGCTGCTTGAAATGGCTTTCAATGCGCCGGAAATTTATGCCACTGCGACTCACCGAAAGGTCATACTCCTTTTGGATGAGTTCCCCGAAATACTGGCGCTCAACAATTATCCCCAAATTCGAGATAGCCTGGGCCTCTTTCGCTCCGTTTTACAAACCCAGTCGAATGTCTGCTATGTGGTTGCCGGCTCAATGATCAGCTTGATGGAAAGCATCTTCTTACAGTCTGAGTCGCCACTTTTCGTTCATTTTCAAATGGAGACGGTAAATCCGTTTGGCAGAGAGGACAGCGATAGTCTGGTCCAGAAACGGTTAGAGCTATTGGCCAATCCGGTTCCGGGTGAGGTGTTGGCTGCTATCTACCAGGTCGCCAGAGGCCATCCTTTTTATACCTATGCCTTATGTATGCGGATGATCGAATCGGTTTCGCTCCTGCAAAAGCCAATGAACGCTGATACGGTAAAAGAGGCATTTACCCTGGAGACGTTGACTACCACAGGCCGGATATACAGCCTATGTCGCTACATCTTGGAACAGTCATTAAAAGACGTGCGTGGGGAAACGATGCCACAAGCCATTCTTCAAACCATCGCCAAGGAACCGGCGGGTCTAAATTTATCGGAGATTGCCAGCCGGTTGAAGCGACCGACCGGGGCGATTCATCAGATCATGCACTGGCTGCAAGAGGTCGATTTACTAGAGCAGCGGGATGATAAAACGTATGTATTTCGGGATCCGGTTCTGCAGATTTGGGTAGCCTATTATTATTCGGGAGTCGAACTTACCGGCCTGCCCAGTCAAAAGGTGTTAAGTAACCTGGTAGCGGAGCTCATGGAAAAATACGAACGAGCTGCCAATGAGTTGGGCCTGGCAAAGGAAAGCCAGGTGAGGG
>Ga0182027_10009950_pt1 | contig 13580 bp, 6 predicted proteins | sample 712E1DmetaG_FD_121300 | JGI IMG/M metagenome (GOLD analysis project Ga0182027, IMG submission 121300) | Permafrost microbial communities from Stordalen Mire, Sweden - 712E1D metaG (Illumina Assembly) | ecosystem: Environmental > Terrestrial > Soil > Wetlands > Permafrost | place: Sweden...
AACGTCCCAATAATAAAAATTAAGTTTTGTATGGTCGCGGGCGCATTGGGCGACAAAATCAACGCGTCCGTCAAGTATTGATTTTTTTATGTAGGCCGACCACCGTACCTGGTTTCTAAGAACTTTATATCCAAGGGTGTTGTATGCATTCAACTCCATAGGAAAGATTGTTGGTTGCGGGGAGCCATCTATAAGGTTCTGATCGGAAAACGCGCTCGTGTCCCGGCAATATTCCATTTCAAAATTCACCACGTCGAATATCTTGAAACCAGGAATATTAAAACCCGCGGAGTATAATATCCTGTCATTCAAGTCGGTAAAATATTTAGGATAATTTTTTAATCCGATTATGTCCGATTCACCGTAGAGCATGAGGTCGTTCTTGCCAAAAAGATCTGACGACGGCAGGAGTTTCTTCAGGTCAAAGGACACACGTCCCATGAGCTTCGTGGATTTCCAGTTAAAAAGCTCAGTATCCCCCGCGGCGTTTCCTAAAAGAAATGCGTTTTTTGCCTCTGTGGAGTTAGGGTTTGTGCTTGAAGTGTCGGGATTAAAGAATTGATCCTCCCAATCGCTCCCATAATGCCCCTGGTAAACCGAAAACAGGTTGCAAAAACTAACCCCCCCGCCAATGGTTATCGCATCGAATAGCGTGGCGCTGAAAACATCGGAAAGCGACCAATCCTGCGCGGGGATGGTGTACAATTCGGAATTGAGCAATAAATCGTCCTGAAGGAGAAGGAGCTTGCCGGCTGATTCGTATTGGAAATGCGCCCGCGCGCCCAAAATGTCCGCCTGCGGATAGTCGAAATCGGCGTATATAAGGAGCGGATACGCGTTGGACCTGAATAGATATTCACCGAGGTTCCTGACGTCGGGGTTGTATTTATAAGGGAAATAACCCAGTTGTAATTGCAGGCCATATTGCTCGGAGTTTAAAAACGAGTATGAGGCGTTGGCGGTTTTGATATAAAAAAAAGTCCTGGGTTGCTGGGTTTGAGCGTCCGTACCCGGTTCTTGCGGCGTGGAAAAAGCGATCAATCCCTCGCCTGAAATATTTATATCAAGGTTGTTCTTATACACAGCATCATAACCAAACCTGCCGAAGGCCCTCTGCTGCCACGCGTGATCGAAGGGATGAATGGTTCCGCTCGGGAAATTATAAAACCCTGATTCAATCTGGCCGACTTCCACGGAGCCTCCGCCAAACGGCGTAAATTTAACATCGGCGGAATCGCCAGCCCGGGAAAAACCAAAACAAAAAAAACATACACATGCGGCTGCGCCGAAAAATAAACGCGGATTCATGAAACCTCCATTAGAGTTTAAAATCCGCCGCCTTCGAGCGGCGGATTAGTATTACTGGACCGTTAACGTTTGAATGACGCATTTTCCGTTGCCGTTTACCAGGTCGGCGGGATTGGACGTGGACGCCGCGATAATATCGTAGGCGCCCGAAGCAACCGTCCACTGGCCGGTTTGCGCGGCGGTATTGACATTATAATATGAAAAGTCCCTCGGTCCCAGCGTAAAGGTAACGGCCTTTGATTGTCCGGCGGGAATAGTGACCCTGCAAAACCCGCGCAGGTCTTTTACGCGCCGGGGTACGGGCGTCGACGTATTCTGGGGTTTTACGTACAATTGCACGACTTCGTCCCCGTCGCGGCTGCCGGTGTTCTGTATCGTGACCGACACATCGACCCTGTCTCCGGCGGAAATTGATGTCCCGCCGTTGATGCTCATGCCGGTATAGGCGAATGTCGTGTAGCTCAGGCCATGACCGAACCAGAAGAGCGGGGTCGTTTTTGTTTTTTCGAAATAAAAATATCCCGCCCCGGTGTCAGCGGAAGGATAATTTAATTGCAGATTGACCAAATCATAGCTCGGCAGGTCATTTACCGTATTGGGAAACGTCACGGACAAATGGCCCGACGGGTTCACGTCGCCGAACAAAATTTCGGCCAGGGCCTGGGCCTGGTTCCTGCCCGGATAAAAGGCAATGATGACGCCCGGAGCGGTGGACCACGACCCCGCCGCCGAGGCGCTTCCGCCGGTATACACCACAATCGTCCGTTTCACCGCTGCCATGACCGATGATACCATACCCAATTGGGTGGAACTAAGGACCATGTTAGGCCGGTCGTCGCCTTCTTCTTCTATGTCAACTCCAACGAATACGATCGCGACATCGGGGTTGGTGGTATAATCGTTGGTCAGGGTCACTTTGGAAGCCGGGTTGGCAGCCAGAAGAGTCTGCATTCCCTGCCAGGGCGTGATCTGGGTATCGGGAGTGACCGCGCTGCTGCCGCCTCCTCCTATCCTGAATATCACGGAATATGCGCCTATAACGGCCACTTTTAACGGGGCAGTTTTGTCGATCGGCAAGGCAGGGGCGCCATTGACCGTGTCGTTTTTCGCGAGCACGATGCTTTCACGGGCCTCCTGGAGCGTCAAATTAAGATGATCCTGCGAACAAATGTTGCTTGTGGGATACGTATTGATCGCCGCATCATTGGCAAGCAGCTTGCCGTTCCATGCCCATAATTTGTCGTACATCACATTGTGGACCTTTTTATTCAGCGTATCAACGGTCCAACCCGCATAACCGCCGTTGATGTATGTTACCGCGTTGAGAAAACCGTCGCCGCTAGGCATGCTCATGTCAAAGTTGGTGTTGAAACAATAGGTTTCATCTACTCCGAGCGCGCCGTGCCAATCGGTCATGATGACGCCGTTAAATCCCCAGGTGTTGCGAACAATGTCACTGATTGTATGCCGGTCCACCGCAGCCGCGTCATCCATTTGCGATAACATAGTCGGATCAGTGACCGTAAATCCGGGGACCTGTACCTTGTTGTAACACGTCATGAGCCCCCTTGCGCCGCCCTCATTGATGGCCATTTCGAAGGGCACGCAGGGCAATTCCCTTAAAGCGCGCTCCGAGATAATTATTCTCTGTCCATCCGCCCTCTGAGATTCCTTGCAATACGGAGTAAAATGCTTAGGCGTGGCTACCACGCGTTCGGTTTGTATTCCCTTCACCTGATGGGAAACCATTTTTCCATTCAGGTAAGGATCTTCCCCAATCGTTTCGAAGGCGCGTCCCCAGCGCGGGTTAATGACCAGATCGCACATGGGCCCGAGGTTGCAAAACAGGCCATTCGCGCGGGCCTCCTGGCCGATGGCGTCGCCGACCTTCACGGCCATGGCCGTGTCCCACGTGCATCCGAGCGCCGCCTCGGTGGGGAAATCCGTTGCGACGTTTCCTTGACCGAAAATCGCTATGCCGATGGTATTTGGGTTGGTGATGGGAAAGCGTATTCCGTTGGGACCGTCGGAGCTCCTCCAGCCGACGACCACTCTGCCGTCGGAAAGCGTAATATCATCCGCGCCGAACCCCACTAAATTGGCTACGTTCGTCCAGGCATACAGGTTTTCCAGTTTTTGCTGCAAGGTCATGAGGTTGACTATGGAATCGGCCAATTTCCACATAGCTGTCATATTGGCGCTCACGGTCAGGTTGGCGACATAATTACCGGCATCGGAGTTCGCGATGCGGGCGCGGAAATAAATCGTTTTGAGCGTGTCCGCCGCGGTCGCCTGCTTGACCAGGCCCCAATCGCCGGTTTTTTCAATAATAAGCGCCGTGTCCGGCAGCCCTTGTTTTGTTATGACAAAGTCAACGAAAAGCGAATCCCCTCCCCCGGAAAGAAAAGAATAGGTCAACCTGCCCATGTAATAATTGGCCTGGACGCCGCTTTCCATGACGGCGCTGTAGCCCTTGACGAGGTCTACATTGACCTTCCTGATTTGCGTCGCCGCCCCGGCGGGGAGAACGATCATTAACGCGAGTATAATTGCAATAGAGTTTCTTTTCATGGTTTTTCTCCCCTTTACTTGCACAGTATCAGTTTAAGGTTTTGCTTCTGGGAACCGTAGGTAAGCTTAGCGACATACACCCCGCCGAGCCCTTCTTTTCCCGAAGTCCTCCAAGTCACGGCGCCTGCCGCCGCGCTGATGGGAAATATTTTTACCGTTTGTCCTCGCATCGTGTAAATCACGATGGTCCCACGTTCCACGTTGGTCTGCGGGGGGACCGACCACATGAATGTCACGATGCCGGATTTCGGGGAAAATCCCGAATGCTTGAAATAGACCGCGGCTTTTGCGATGCCGTTGCCGTTCTTAATGCTGGTCAACGCCGGGAAACTGAAAGCATTGCTGGTGGCCGTAACAACATCTCCCATCGCGGACGACAAAGCCAGGAGCAATACGGTAATTCCCACGAAGATTTTTGCCCTCATTCAACGCCTCCTTTAAAACGATTTTGTTTGGACTAACCTACAAGGTGGATAAGATTCTGTACGGGTAATTATCTACGCTAAACGCGCATATAATTCGCCTACAGAACCTAATCCTTCACTGCCTAACAAAAGGCAAACGGAGTTTTTAAAATATATTTCGCACACTCATGCAAGATTTTCTTTTTATACACGGAAAGGGCCGGACAGTCCGGCCCTTTCCCAGGTCATTTCAAAAAACAAATGCATGCTTCACGGAAGGGTTTTTGCCTTGACAATATAAACCCCGCTCGGAACCCCAAGGTCCTTGCGCAGATTGATAGTGTTCGTCCTCAAGGTCTTCATGGCAATCATATGCCCGCTCAGGTCATACACGGCCACGGACTTCGATTTACCGGCGAACTCACTGCCAAGCGTCACGATGTTTTCGGTTGTTTTAAGTGTGGCGCTCAACGACCGGACGCTGGGAAATGAGGCGCTTTGCGGCGCCACCAGGACGCCCGTGGTCGACACCGCCGTGCCCGTATACGTCAAGACCTTATCGGGATCCGCGGTTATCGTGTCGGCGATTCCGTGTCCGCTCGATACAAACACGACGTTAAAAGTGCGGCTCGCGATCATGCCGGTGAAACTTCCCGACCTGGCGCCGATTATCAGGTTTTTCGTAGCGTCCTGATAGGTGATCGGGATTGTCGCGTATTTGCCGCTTTCGTAGTTATAATTGTCTCCCTCGTCTTCATACAGCGTAAACGAGCCGTTTGCGCCGGGATACACCCGCAATTCGATCGGGTCGACGCTCTGGGTGGCATACATGATTTTCGGACCCATGGGAAGGATCGCTCCCGCCCTGGCGTAAATCGGTATGATCGACGCGGGCGCCTGGGCTGTAACGCTTGCTCCGCCCGCCGTCGTCGCGCCGGTCCAGAAATTATACCACGTTGTACCGGCCGGCAGATATACCGACCTCGACGTGGCGTTCGTAGTGTGGACCGGATTGATCATAAGCGCCGGGCCGAACATGTACTGGTCAGGGTAATCGGTGCTTAAAACGTTCGGATCGGAGGAAAAATCGAACGGCAGCGCGCGCGTAATGGTGTAGTTCTGGTTGGTCACCATCCACGCAAGCGAGTAAATATAGGGCATCAGGCGGTACCGCAAGATATCGAACGCGGTGGCTATCGACGCCGCCGCGGCGCTCATATTGTAAATTTCTGTGGCGCGCGATCCGTGGACGCGGAAAATGGGAAAAAAGGTGCCTGCCTGGAACCACCGTTCCAGGATGTCGTCAGTCTGAGTGCCCACGTTATTTTGAAACCCTCCGATGTCCGAGCACCAATAGGGGTTGCCGGACATGCTGCCATTGAGACCGCCGGAGACCGTCGTCGCAACATTCACCATGGAGCTGCTGCTGAGATCGCCGTTCCAGTATATGGTTCCAAACCGCGCCTGGCCTCCGTAAAACGAACGGGAGAGGTTGACGACGCGCTTTGCACTGGACACGGCGCGTTGGTTCGTATAAATGTTTTTGGCGCACGCAAGGGAATATTCGTTGTTGCACTGGTCGATCACTCCGTTGCTGGTGCTCAGACCCGTCAATTCGGGACATTCCGGTTCCGTCGCGTCGTTCCACCAGGCGTCGACTCCCACGCTGTACAGTACGCTGTTTAAAAGGTTCCAGTACAACCTGGCGCCGGTAGTGTCGAAAATATTAAGGTAAGGGCCGCCATTCGAATTGCAGGTCGTGGTAATCAGATGAGACTGCATGGTGGCATAGTTCGATTCTCCGGGCATGAAGTTTTCCCAAATCGAAATGCCGAAATGCGCGTTATTGCTGTGAAGGGTCGAAATCCATGATGAGGGCGCAGGGTTCGTGTAAGGCGTGTCCCATGTAAACGAACCGTATCCCGTGGTCGTCCCGCTCCACCAGCTCCAATCCTGCACGATAATGTCGACGGGGAGGCTTTTTTGGCGAAAAGTGTCAACCACGCCGAGAATCTGGCTCGAACTCATATACCGGTTTTTGCACTGCCAGTAACCGAACGCCCATTTGGGAAGCATGGGCACCGGGCCGGTAATATTTCGGTAGCCCGAAATAATCGCGTCGAATGACGGGCCGTAAATGAAATAATAGTCCCAACTGTTATTAAGCAGAAAGTCGGCCGTGATGCTCATCGGGGTAGTTTTTGTCGCGTGGCAGCCGAAATTCATCAGCACCCCGTAGCCGCTGGTGGTCAGGAAAAACGGTATCACGTCGTACCAGTTGGCCTGATGCATATCGAAGGTAAAGCCGCGGATATTCAACTGGCCGGTCCGATCGGGAGGATCATCTTCCCACCAGGAGCTGCCGCCGTCGCCCCAGCCAGGAGAGCCCAATGAAAGCTGTCCCAGCCCGTAAATATGCTCGCTGGATGGGGAAGTAAAAGTCAACGTTCCCGAATAGCCTGCCTGGCCTCCCTTGGTGACCGCGGTCATCGACCGCGCGCTTTCCGAAGTAATGCCCGTTCCGGATGAGGTCGAGAATGCAATGAGGCCGGTCGATTTGGTGACCGTTGCGGTAATCTGCGGCGTTGTCACCACGATGGCGGTCCCGTTGTCCACCGCGTCGAACGTGCCAGCCGTAAAGGTAGATGACCCGACCACTAAACTCTGTGGCGACGGGATTGCCGTCAGCTTGGTATGCACCACGCGAATGATGTTCGCTCCGCACACCTGCAGCTTCAGTTGCGAGCCGTCGGATAGTTGACAAAGCGCGCCATCCGTCGCCTTAGTGAAGGATGAAACCGTTTGCGCGTAAGCGCCTGAAAATTGGGCGGAGCCCAAACAGAGCATGAGACCCAGAAGGGCCGCCATTAAGGCCGACTTTTTCATACATTGACCTTTCTGTTAAAGAAACATGGAAAAAGTTTGTTGAAATTATCCAAATTATTATGGTAACGTTTGTACCTTGATAATATAAACTCCGCTTAAGACCCCGAAGTCTTTGCGCAAATTGACGGTATTGGCGCTAAGAGTCCTCGCGGCAACCAATTTACCGCCCAGGTCATACAAGGCTATGGATTTCGATTTACCCGCGAATTCATTTCCAAGGACCACGGTGTTTCCCGCCGTTTTGAGCGTGGCCCTGAGCGGCCGGACAAGGGCCGCTTCTCTTGCGGGCGTTGTAACTCCCACGCCCGTGGTCGATATCGCGGCGCCTGAATAGTTCAAGGTGAAATCAGCGTTCGCGGTCGTGGTAATGCCCGTGCCATGGCCGCTTGTCACATACACGACCTTGAAAACGCGGTTCGTAAGCATGCCGGTAAAACTTCCGCTCCTCGCGCCGATGACCGTGTTTTTCGGATTGTCGGTATAGGAAATCGGTATTGTCGCGTAGGAACCCGTTTCGTAATTATAACTGTCGCCTTCGTCTTCATACAGCGTAAACGATCCGTTCGCGCCCGGATACACGCGCAATTCGATGGTGTCCGGCTGTTTCTGATTGGCGTATTGAATGTTGGGTCCCATGGGAACTATCGAGCCTGCTTTCACGAACACCGGCATGCTCATTATGTCCGCGTTTGATGTGACGCTCGCCCCGCCGGCGGAGGTTGTCCCTGCCCAGAAATCATACCAGGTCGTGCCCGAAGGCAGATACACCGAGCGCGAGGTGGCGCCGGCCGAGGCAATCGGGGCCACCAGAAAGGCGGACCCGAACATGAACTCGGTGGGTTGGTTTCGCGCGGTAACGTCCGTCCTGAAATCAAACGGGAGCGTGCGCATGATGGTATAGCCCTGGCTCGTCACTTTCCATGCGTTCGAATACATGTACGGCATCAACCGATAGCGGAGCGAGTCAAATTTAATCTGTGAATTATAGTATGAGCCCGAAAACAGCCACATGTTCCTGTCCGTTTGTCCATGCACGCGCATTATGGGAAGGAATGTGGCCAACTGAAACCATCGACAAAAGATTTCGGCGCCCGCAGTCACGCCGGCCCAGTTGTAAAAAGCGCCCACGTCCGTGGTCCAGTATGGCACTCCGGCGGCGCAAAAATTCATTCCCATCGCGGGTTCGTGCTGCAATTCCCACCATTGCGACTGCGCGTCTCCAAGCCACGTGATCGTTCCGTAACGCTGTTGCCCGGCGTAGACCGAACGCGTTAAAACGCACACGCGTTTGGTTGATGTTGTCAAGGCACGTTGGTTGACATACACATTGCGCGAGTGCGCAAGGCTGTAACCGGCCAGGTACCGGTAAAAAGAACCGAGGTAATTGGTGCCCGACTGTGACGTTATGGCCCCTTTCAAGGCAACCTGATTGTCACCCTGGCTGTTTCCGGTCTCAGGCTCGGAACCGTCAAACCACCAGATATCAATGTCCTTATTAAACACCCCGCTCGTTCCGTTTGTTCCGGTATTCATGTAACTCCACAAAAGAGCCCCAGCCGCGGGATTATACGCGTCATACACGTAGGCCTGCCCGAAAACATAGAGAAGCGGCCATGTATACCCTTTGCCCTTGAAATCTGTGTAGACCGGCGTGCTCAGGCCCAAAGTCGGCCATACGGAAATCGCCAAAAGCATATTATTGACATGAACCGTATTCGTCATCGCGGTAGGACCGGGATACCTGTCGGGGTCAAACTTCATGGAATTCCAGTAACTATTCCTGGTCCCCACGTCTCCCGAATTGCCTGCGACATTATCATCCCACCACAGCCAATCCTGAACGATGACGTCGATAGGGATGTTTTTCGACCTGAACTGGGGAACGTCGGTTTGCAGTTCGGTCTGGTTGTTATATTGACACTTCGAAAACCAGAACCCGAAGACTTTTTTCGGCAGCATCGGCGCGGCGCCGGTGACGACGCGGTATCCGGCGACGATGCTGTCAAGTTCCTGTCCGTAAACCATATAATAATCTATCTGGTCGGCGACTTCCGAACGGATGCTCAAAGTTCTCGAGGATGACCCGAGAAAATTCCAGTACGTGTCCGAATAATTGTCCCATAAAAGGCCCCACTGGTTGGTGGAAATGATGAAGGGAATCGGCTTGTCGCGGTTGGCCGGGATAGTGCGGAATTGGTGTCCCGCGACATTACGATTAATGACGCCGCTGCTGTCGTAATGTCCTCCTCCGTAAACGCCTTCCGAAGTGGTGATATTAAATGCCAGGTGCATGGTATAACCCGTGTTGTCAACGCTGGACACGGCTGAAAACTTTCCCGTATCGGGATTTTCGGCAATGAGCACGGCCCCCGAATTGTCCGTAAACTGCACCGCGCCGGTGGTAAGCGTCACTACCGCTTTCATCTGCGACGTACTGACCGTGACCGTTGTGGCCGTTGTGGCAACGGTAAATGCCGGCGGGGTCGCAAACGCATTCGATACGATAAGGCTTGCCCTCGTTGAAAAAGCGGCCGTCGGCGTGTACATCACATGGATTATATTTGGAGCGCAGACTTTCAATTTCATCTGTCCGGTCTGCATCGTAAAAAGCACGCCGTCGGTTACCTGGGAAGACGCCGTTACGGGAATAGGGGCCGCGAAAGTGTTAATCGACATTGCGCCGCAAACGATGAATGCGGCAACCGACCACAGCATTTTCATTGTTACTCCTTTGATATTCCGGTTAAATTAAATACGCGTTTCGCGTAGATAAATCAGCTAGAGACTAATATAAACCATACTAAACCTGCATGTTTAAGAAAAAAAATCTTTTTATATGCATAAAATAATCAGCGCCGATGGATTTTTTTTTATTTGGCCACTACAATCGTTTTCGACACCGCTCCTTCCTGCGTACGGACAACCAGGTGATAAACGCCGCGGGCGATCCCGTTCGTATCCATGAAAACCAACGCCCCCTTTCGCAGGAGCGGACACGCGATCGCCTTGCCCTGCACATTTACAAGAGAGACATTCTCAATGACCGTGTTCTGGGTCGCTAAAACGAAAATAATCGATGTGCCGGTCTGCCGAATCGAAATATTTTTCCCTATAATCGTCCCCTTTGCCTGATGTCCGACGCCCGACGTCGTCCAGATAAACGGAAGCGCCGAAGTGTCCGGGGCCGCGCTCGTCAATGTGAGCGTTGCCGAGGTCAGCCCGGCAGATGAGGCCGTAATGCTTATCGTTCCCGGCGCATTTTTCGATTTGAGTATGATGCCGATTTTCCCCGCTATGGCGTTCTCCGTGACCGGATTGCCCTCGAAAACATCAGCGGGCCCGGTCACCGTAAAGGTGATGGGGGCCGAAGACCAGACGCATTTGCCGGACGCGTCGCGGATGGACCCGATGATCCGCGAGAGGTCGGTGCTGTCGGCAACGAGGTTCGTTACGTCGGCCTCAAGCTGCACCTTGGCGGGCGTCAAGCCCACAGCGGGATAATCGCCGGTCGATCCGGTCACCCAATTCGATTGGAACGTATAGTACACTTTTTTGGGAATGCGGTAGTGGTCGAGCGCGCCCGTGCAATGGTTCCCCACATTGTTCGGCGTCCAATAATCAACGAAACACCACATGTGTCCACCGGCGAGCGGCTTGGTGTCGCCGGTGTTGTCAAGGATTTCCGGTATCCATCTCAGGGTATACCGCTCGTTCGCGTACTGGTTTTCGCTTTCCTGGGTGCACCCTCCGGCGAAACATTCATAGGTCGTCGAGGCGGTCACGGTGTCCCCGCGGTTGCAAAAGTAAACCCAGCCTTCGTGGTATTCCGCATTGTAATATTTGGCGTTGGCCCAGTTGGGCAACACGCTGTAATTCTGCCCGTAAATGTCCGTCACCTGGTCGGCGCTCTGGATTTTATTGTTGACATTCGTCGTGAACCTGGTCGAATCGAGGCTTTTTATCCTGCCGCTTAATTCAGTAAACTGGGTGGGAAAGTTTCCGGCCGCTTCGTTGAAAAGGCCCCACATGATGATCGACGGATGATTGATGGCCGATTTTACCATCGCGTCGGCGCAGGTGTCCATCCGGTTCCAGAATATCGGGTTGTACGACGTTTCGCTGCCGCCCCATGCCGGAAGTTCGGGTTCGCACAATACCCCGAGTTCGTCGCACGCGTCATAAAAAGCCGGATCGCGCGGATAGTGGGCGCAGCGTATCGCGTTCGCGCCCATGTTCTTGACAAGTCGTACTTCCTCGAAGTAGCGGCTGTTGGGCAGCGCGTTGCCGACCCAGGCGAATTCCTGGTGCATGCACACGCCCTTGAGCAGATAGCGCGTTCCGTTGAGGAAAAACCCGCCGGCCGTGCGCCAGTCAAGGCCGCGGATGCCGATGCGTTCGACGTTGTCGTCAACCGCCACGTTGTTGACGAGGACTTTGGTGAACACGCGGTAAAGGTTCGGGGTTTCGGGAGACCAGAGGCTGGGGTTTGAAATGGCCGGAGTGGTGCAATCGAACACCGTCGATCCGCCGGCGGCCACGCTGCCGGTCGCGCTTGCCTGCGCGACGATCGCATCCGAGGCATTGACCACGACCGACTGGACGACGCAGCTTGCCGCGGCTGTGGACGCGTTGTTTACCGTGGTCTGGATGCGCACGGTCGCGCCGGTTACAGCGGCCTGCGGGGTCGTTATCTTCTGGCCGTAGAGCGGAATGGAAACATTGTCGGCGCATACCAGCCACACGTCGCGGCACAGGCCGCTGTAAATATAGAAATCCGGGTATTCGCCCATCGTGCCCCCGGCGGGATTGGGGGTATTGGCGACATTACCCGGCGGAATGTCGTGCGAGTAATTGCAATCAAGGCGCACAGCCAGGTAATTCAGGCCCGTACGCTTGACAACCGAGCTTATATCGAAACTAAACGGGGTATATCCGCTCGCGCCGTTCCCGCCGATAAGATTGCCGTTGAGATACACGAGACTGCTCTGCATCGCGCCTTCGAATTGCAGAAAGACTTTCTGGGTGTGCGTTCCCGGCGGGACCGTGAAAGTTTTCCGGTACCAGCTAATTCCCGTCCACGTCGATGCGCCCGGCATGGCCGAAGCTTCTCCGGCCTCCGTTGGCGCCATATACATTGCCGAGTGGGGAACATTGACTGCTTGCCACGACGCATCGCTGAAGGCGGTATCGTAAGGATTACCCGTGCCGGTCGGATTGTTGCGGAAAAACTTCCATCCGGCGTCGAGACTTACTTTCTGGCGGATTTTATATATACGCTGCGGATTAAAATCCGCCTGAGCGCCGAGAGTAAAAACGCATACCATGATCACCGCGCAAGCAGTTATTCGCCTGTCTGAAAAAAACATCTGTCCTCCTTTTGGACTATGATTATAATAATAAAAAAAAAGTGATTTGTCAAAAAATGTTTAGTAAAAAAAACTAAACAACCGCAAAAACTATGTTTAATGTATTGATATTAATATAAATACATTTTTTTTTGTTTAGCAAAAGTATTTTCGATAATCAATCCGGTCAATCAAAAACACAACCCGCCTTTTCCATTGAATAAAAAAGGCCGTCATTGTATAATAATACAGGGCCTCTTGCATCCTAAATTCATGTAATCTACATGACGTTTTGGGGCGCGGCAAGCATGAAATTTTCATTGATCATAAAAAGATTTTAAAATGACGGGGAGCCGGTAATGAAAAAAACGAACAGCCGGAAGATGCACAATGCAAAGGCTTTTAGCCTTCTTGAGGTGCTTGTTTCCATGACCATCGTCGGCATAATCGGCGCGTTGATTTTTTCGATTCAAACTTCATCCTGGAAAACGTCGACGGCGTCCAACCGGGCGGTCGTGGCGGGGCACATGGTCCAGCAGCAAATCGAACTGATGCGGATGAACATCGGCCAGAACCAGAACCTTTATTTTCCTCCCGTCAATGGTTCGGTCGTCCAGAACGGCGTCACGCTGGTCTGGCAGATATCCGCCGCCACCCGGTCAACTGCCGACCACGGGACGCTTTTGGATACTTATGAATGCGATTTTACGGCAATCTGGGGCGCGGTCAATGGTGATACATTAAGAGTGACAACCTATCTTTCAAAGATGTTTTGAACATGAAAAAAACAAACACCAACCGCCTTCACCTCGGCACGGGTGGATTTACATTACTGGAACTGTTGGTCGGCGTCGGGGTCTCGGCCATCCTGATTCTCGGACTCACCCGTCTGTTCTGGTCGGCGCTCGACAGCTATTCCCTGCAGGACCAGTTCACCGAGATGAATCAGAACGCCAAATTCGCCATGGAAGAAGTCAGCGACGTTCTCATGCAGGCGGGAGCGAACTGTATATTAGTCGATGGCGATACGCTGGATAAAGACAGTATCATCAGCAGCGTCGCAAGC
>Ga0182027_10009951_pt1 | contig 13579 bp, 14 predicted proteins | sample 712E1DmetaG_FD_121300 | JGI IMG/M metagenome (GOLD analysis project Ga0182027, IMG submission 121300) | Permafrost microbial communities from Stordalen Mire, Sweden - 712E1D metaG (Illumina Assembly) | ecosystem: Environmental > Terrestrial > Soil > Wetlands > Permafrost | place: Sweden...
CGAATGCGAGTGCGCGAGATGATCACGCACCGCTTCTCGCTCAGCCTGTACGAGCAGGCGCTCGCCACCTTCAACGACCCCAAGAGCGGCGCTATCAAGATCGTGATCCTGCCCTGAGCTCCGTGCGGCGCCCATCCCGACCCTGGGTCACGACCCGCGCCTTTTAGATTCCGTCGAGGAACGCCGCCCGAAGGGCCCGAAGCGCCCTGTCGTCGAGCCGCAGCCCGTCGCTGAAGTAGCGCTCGATCGTCCCGTACGAGGTACGCATCTCGTCGAGAGCCGCTTCGAGATACTCCGGGCGGACCCACAGGAACTCGGCGATGAGATCCGGGTCGCCACCGCGGGCCTCGAAGTCGTCCAGGAAGGACTGGAACATCGGCCGCAGATACACGTTGCTGGCCAGGAAGTCCGCCGTCACCAGGTCTTCGGGCACACCCAGCAGGAGCTGCAGCGAGGCCGCCGCCCAGCCGGTTCGATCCTTGCCCCCCATGCAGTGGATCAGGGCCGGTCGGTGCCGTTCCTCGGTGAGATCGCCGAACACCCGTCCCAGCGCAAGACGCGCGCTCTCGAGGCTGACGAACTCCCGGTAGTGAGCGAGGAACGTGGCCGTGCCCTTCCCGTTGCCGAACTCCTCGACGGCGACGGCGGGATCGCGCATGGCTTCCATCAGCTGGCTCGGCGCGTGCTTTGCCTCGTCGCCCACGACGTCGACTGCGATGTATTCCGTGCCCGGTGGCAGCCGGTCGGGCCGCGCCGTCCGCTCGGGCTCGGTGCGGAAGTCGTAGATCGTGCGGACGCCCAGCCGAGCGAACTCGACCGCATCCGCGCCTTCGAGTCTGTCGAGAGCGCTCGAACGGTACAGCAGCCCCGTCCGGACGCGCCGGCCGTCGGCGGTGGTCTGGCCCCCAACGTCACGCAGGTTTGGAACGGAGGCGAGCGGGAGACTTCGGTCGGTATGCGTGTCGGTACTCCTCGAGTGATGCTCGTGGCCAGGTGGGCTACAGCGAGCCGGCGACCGGGCGGCCTTGCCGGTCCGGCGAGTTCTCCAGGACCGCCAGGTCCTCCGGCGTGTCGATGTCGGGGTTCGAGCCCTCCACATCGACTTCGACGACCAGGTCAGGATGATCGCGCAAGACGGGCCCGAGGCCCCGATCGGCCCGTGCCTCTCGCGCGAGCGGCCAGGCCGCGCGATGGATCAGCAGCGGATTTCGGCCGCCGCCGGCGCGGTATCGAGGCACCGCTATCGGCCGGGCCTCGGATACGGACTCGGCCAGCAACCGCTCCACCACCTCCACTCGCACGAGCGGCTGGTCGCCGAGCAGGATGAGCGCGGCCCAGCTGGCCGGATTCAGGCTTTCGAGCCCGACTCGGAGAGAGCTGGACAGCCCTGCGTCCGGATCCGGGTTGCGCACCCGCCGCTCATCCCGCCAACGCAAATGCCGTTCGATCTCGCCGGCGTCGTGGCCGAGGACGACGACGACCTCGCTGAACCCGATCGCCGCCGCCACGTCGAGCACGTGCTGGAGCAACGGGCGGCCCCAGAGCGGTGCCAGCGCCTTGGCGCTGCCGAATCGCGACGAGGCGCCTGCCGCCAGCACGACCGCGGCCGTCCGGCCGGCCTCGATCATCCTCCGGAAACCGGGGCAGACGGAACCGTCGGGGACGGCGGGTCGACCTTCGGCCGCGTCTTCTCCCGCATTGCCAGGCCCGTTCCTCCGTACCGCAGCGCCACGATCTCGGCCATGATCGAAAGGGCGATCTCGGCCGGCGCCCGCCCGCCCAGGTCCAGGCCAACCGGGCTGCGCAGCCGGTCCAGGGCCTCACGCCGAGCCCCCGCCGCGAGCAGGCGCTCCCGCATGTCGGCGACCTTCTTGCGTGAGCCGATCGCGCCGACATACCGGCAGCCGCGAGCGAGAGCGGCCAGGAGGGCCGGCTCGTCGAACTTCGCGTCGTGCGACAGCACTGCCACCGCGTCGGACGGGCCGAGACCGATCGAGTCCGCAACTTCGTCGGGCCACCCCACGACGAGCCGGTCGACGTCCGGGAACCGCTCCCGGGTGGCAAAGGCCGGCCGGCCATCGATCACGATCGTCTCGTAGCCGAGCGCGTGGGCAATCGCGACGAGGGGGATTGCGACCTGGCCCGCGCCCACGACGATGAGCCGCGGCTGGGTCGGGAAGGCTTCGATGAACAGCGACCTGCCCGCGAGCTCGACTGTTCGGGAGGTTCCGCTGGCCAGCGACTCGATCGCCAGGCGGACGAGCGCGGCGTCGAGTGACGGGTCGCCGAGCGAGCCGTCGAGGCGTCCGTCCTCCCACGCGACGAGCACCGGGGCCGGCGGCTCGCCCTCGCCCGGCGCATGCGGCCCCGCTTCGGGCCCCGGCGAGCCGGCGGGAAGCGGCGTGACCACGGCCCGGCCGCCGGTCGCACCCACCCCGGTCGCCGCTCGTGCCGCAGCCTCCGCAGCTTCGCGCAGCGCCGGCTCGACCAGCACGTCGATCGTGCCGCCGCATGCGAGCCCCACGTCCCATGCCTGCTGGTCGCTGATGCCGTAGCGGATCACACGGGAGCGCCCGGTCGTTCGGGCCCGCTGAATCTCCTCGAAAGCGGCGCCTTCGACGCAGCCACCGCTCACCGAACCGGCGATCCGGCCGTCGGCCGTGGCGAGCATGACCGCGCCCTCCGGTCGTGGTGCCGATCCGAAAGTGCGAACGACGACAGCCCGGCCGATTTCGGCGCTATCGGCCCGCCAGGCGGCGATGGTATCGACGAGCTCCTTCATCGCGAAGCCTCCTGCAGTTGCACCTCGGCCCGAGGATTCTACGTCTCGGGGAAGTGGCCCGCGCTCAGCCGGATCGCGGCAGCGCGTGTAGTGCCCCCGCTGCAGGACGGCGGCGGCGAAGCGCGTCATCCTAGAGGCGACCGGCCGCGAGAAGGTTCCTCGGCTCGACGCGAGCGGCCGGGGACGGCTCCGGGGCGCAGGCGAGAAAGGTGTCCGAAGATGAGCAAGCCGACGATCGTGTGCGCCGGCATGTGCAATACGAAGAGCGCCGAGATCAGATACCTGGCGGAGCAAGTCGCAGAGCACGGCGGCGAGCCGGTCATCATGGACCTCAGCCTCGGCGCCGCAGTCGACTGGGCCGACATCCGCCTGGAGGAGGTCCTGGCCTCCACGGGCACTCGCATCGAAGACGTCTTCGCGGCGCCGCGGGCGAGCGCGCTCGACATGGTCGGTCATGCGGGCGCCGTCAAGATCGTCGAGCTTCATGCCGCGGGCAGGTGCGACGGCATCATCTCCTGGGCAGGATCGGTAGGGACGACCGCCGCGACTCGGGTCATGCGAGCTCTGCCCTTCGGCGTCCCCAAGATCATGCTCACCGACATGGCGTCGAGCGACGTCAGCATGTGGCTGGGAAACAAGGACATCTACATCGTCAATCCCACCGCCGAACAGGGCATCAACGTCGTCACACAGAAGGCGGTGGCGAACGCGGCCGCGGCCGTCGTCGCAATGGCCCTGGTGCCCGAGGTCCCGAGAGGCTCCAAACCGCTGGTCGCGATCACGTCCTACGGCACCACGACGCCCACGGTTCTGCGATGCGCTGAGTTCATGGAGGGCAAGGGCTGGGATGCCAGCATCTTCCACGCTGTGGGCGTCGGCGCCACGATGGAGGATCTGATTCGATCGGGCTTGATCTCGGCGATCTTCGACATCACGCCCGCCGAGCTCATGAACAACCTGCTCGGCAGCGTGTACGGAACCCCAAAGACGTGGGAAGGCGAGCGCCTCACCGCGGCCAGCGCGATGGGAATCCCGCAGATCGTCGTGCCTGGCGGCCTCGACCAGGCGGCCCTCGGTCCGCTCCACACCGTGCCCCAGCAGTACCTCGACGACCTGAAGACGGAGCGGCGGAGGTCGCACCGGGGCAGCGGGTTGCCATATCAGCACAACGACTCCGTGACGGTCCTTCCGGCGACGCTGGAGGAAGTGGAGCAGGTCTCCCTGGAGATCGCCGGCAAGCTGAACGACACGCGAGGACCGACGGCGCTCATCATCCCGATGCGCGGCTGGTCCGCCTACGACCAGAGCGAGGAGCTGGCGACGCTGCAGCGGGGCTGGGCCCAGGGCAACGGGGACGGGCCCATGTGGCAGCCCGATCCGTCCCATCCGACCTGGTCGCAACGCGCCACGCTCATGCTGTCCGTGCTCCAGGAGCACCTGAACCGAGAGAACCCGAACCTGGATCTCCTGGCCTGCGACATGCACATCCTGGACCCGGAGCTGGCCAACCTTCTGACCAGGTGCATGGGCGACATGCTCGACCACACCTGGCGCAAAGGCATATATCGGGACGTGGACAGAGTGATTGCCTGACCCGGCGAAAGCTTTGCCCCGGCGACGATCTGCCGCGGGTCCGGCCAGAACCCGATTCGGCGGGGCCGGATGGCCCCACGAACCCAACCCGACCGGGTCCTCCTCGGGGGGTCGCAGATCAGTCAACCTGCCTCCGCGATGGGGCCCAACGGCCCCTCAGCCGGGCGTCGTGGGTCCGTTATTCTCCTCTGAGAACAACGCTCGAGGTGAATGGTCGATGATCGGAACCAATTCGGGGACGCGCTTCGTACGAGGTCATGAGTGCGCGCACGCCCGGGCTGGGACGTCGATGACTCAGACCTCGTCGAGCGGTCGCTCCGTGCCGGACTGAGTGCTGCGATGGCCACCGACGCCTTCGGCCGCCGGATCGACTACCTCCGGATCTCGGTCACGGATCGCTGCAACCTGCGTTGCGTCTACTGCATGCCGGGCGGAGGGGTGGCCTGGCGCGACCAGTCGGAACTCCTCACGTTCAATGAGATCGTGCGGTTCGCCGCCGCGGCCGCGGACGAGGGCATCTCGAAGATTCGCCTGACCGGAGGCGAGCCGCTCCTGCGCAAGGGGATCGCGGACCTGGCGCGCCGGCTTCGCGCGCTGAACGGCGTCGAGTCGATCGCGATCACGACCAACGGCACGCTTCTGCCGCGCCTGGCCCGCGACCTGGCCGCCGCCGGCATCGAACGCGTGAACATCTCGCTCGACTCGCTCGATCCGGACGCGTACTCCGGCGTGACGAGAGGCGGCAGGCTCAAGAACGCGCTGGCCGGCATCGACGCTGCCTTCGCCGCCGGCATGCGCCCGATCAAGATCAACGTGGTCGTCATGCGTTCGCTCCGGCAGGACCTGGTGTCTCTCGCCAGGCTGACGAGGGACCGTCCCGTGCACGTCCGCTTCATCGAGTGCATGCCGATCGGCGGCGGGGACGATTGCGGCGGCGCTGGCTGGGGTGTCGACGACTGGACGGAGGCGAACCACGTCCCGAGCGACGAGATCCTGGCCAGGCTCGCTGTCGAAGGCGCCGAGGCCGGACTCGGCGAGCTGGAGTCGGTCGAGCCGGACGACGCACCCGGCGGGTGGGGTCCGGCCAACTACTACCGGTTCGAGGGCGCGGAGGGTACCATCCGGGTCATCTCGCCCCTGTCGCACCCCTTCTGCAGCCAGTGCAACCGGTTGCGGCTGACCGCCGACGGCAACCTGCGGACGTGCCTCTTCTCGGACGAGGATTTCGACGCACGCCGGGTGCTCCGCCACGGCACTGAGGCCGGCCTGCACTCGCTCATACACGCGGCGCTGGCGGCGAAACCTGAGTCGCACAACTTGCGCATCGGCACGGTTCGCCGGATGTCGCAGATCGGAGGTTGAGCGGATGGGCGAGGAGCACCTCACGCACGTAGATGAGCACGGCGCCGCACGTATGGTGGACGTGGCCGGGAAGACGATCTCCCACCGCCGGGCGGTCGCGGGGGCCGTCATCCACATGCATGGCGAGACGCTGGCGATGATCGTCGAAGGGCGAGTGCCCAAGGGCGACGTGTTCGCGGTCGCCCGCGTGGCCGGCATCATGGCGGCGAAGCGGACGAGCGATCTCATTCCGCTCTGCCATCCGCTCGCGCTCACGCATGCCAGTATCGAGTTCGAGCCCGTCGGCGATGGCGTGCGCATCCGCGCCACGGTTGAGACGAATGGCGCCACCGGCGTCGAGATGGAAGCGCTGACGGCCGCCGGAGTGGCCGCGCTCACCCTGTACGACATGTGCAAGGCGGTCGACCGGGGCATGACCATCGACGGCCTGGGGCTTCTGCTCAAAGAGGGCGGGAAGTCCGGGCGATGGCTGCGCGAAGAGGAGTCGTAGCAATGCCCCTGCCCAACCCCGGAGCCGTCGTTTCCGTGAACCAAAGCGTGCGGAGGACCGTGCGCAAGACACGGGGAGAGAACGGCACCCTCGTCTTCGATCGTGGGTTTGAGGGCGACGCCCACGCCGGAGACTGGCATCGCCAGGTGTCGCTGCTCGGGCAGGAGTCCATCGACAAGATGGTGGCGGAGGGCCTCCACGTCGGCCCCGGCGACTTCGCCGAGAACATCACGACGTCCGGAATCGACCTGCTGGCCCTGCCGATCGGCAGCGTTATCAAGATTGGACGCTCGGCCGTCCTCGAGATCAGCCAGATAGGCAAGGTCTGCCACACCAGGTGTGCGATCTACTACCAGGCAGGCGACTGCGTAATGCCCCGCGAAGGCCTCTTCGCGGTGGTGCGCGCGGCCGGCGAGGTCCGCACCGGCGACCCCATCGAGGTGCTGTCGCTCGGCGACGGAACGTGCGACCGGACGCCGGCCTCCGCGATCGCGGAGCTCGAGGCGGAGAAGGCTGCCGAGGCCGAGGCGGCGGCACGCGGCGGCGCGGGCGCGTCTGCGGGCGAGAAAGCGCGGCTGTCGCGCGGCGGGTCGAAGGATCCAGTTCGGTCGGTGCGGTAGAGGTCCGGTCGAATCAGTCGTCGACCCCGATCATCACTTCGGTCGACTTGACGACGGCAACGATATGCTTCCCGGGCGCCAGGCCGAGCCGGCGGGCGGACTCGGCCGTGATCGCCGCCACGACCTCGTGGCCGCCGGCCACGTCGACGACGACCTCGGCCATGACCTGCCCTGTGGTCACCGTCCTGACGGTGCCCGGGAGCTGGTTCCGAGCGCTTAGCTTCATGGGCCGTGCCTCCAGAGAAACCACCGCCGGACCTTCTGGTTCGACTCGCGGCGGAACACCGAAGCCCAGTGTAGGGCCCGTGCCCGGGTTTCCCACCGGCGCGGCCCGGTGGGCCGTCACCCAAGGCTTCGGATGTCCAGCGCGCGCCCCCAGTGAAGCAACCGAACCGCGACGAGGACACCGAAGGCGGCCAGGACCAGGATCGCCGCCGCGGCGATGGACCCATCCAGGTCACCGCCCTCGAACTCGCCGTACACGACGAGCGGGAGCGTCTGCGTCCGACCCTCGAGGTTCCCGGCGAACATGATGGTGGCCCCGAACTCGCCGAGCGAGCGAGCCCAGCTCATCACGAGGCCCGCGGCGAGGGCGCTGCCGGCCAGGGGGACGGTGATGTGGCGGAAGACGGTCATCTCCGAAGCGCCGTCGACCCGAGCGGCGTCCTCGAGGTCGCGCTCGACGCTCGCGATCCCGGCTCGCGCCGAACGGACGAAGAACGGCGCCGAGACGAACGTCTGGGCCAGGATAACGGCGAAGGTCGTGAAGGGGATCTCGATCCCGACGGCCTCGAGCGGCCCGCCGAGGAAACCGCGCCGGCCCAGCGCTAGCAGCAGAGCGAGACCGGCCACGGAAGGTGGCAGGACCAGCGGCAGGTCGACGATCGCTTCGACCAATCCGGAGAGCCGGAACCGCCGCCGGGCCAGGACGTAGGCAAGGGGCAAGCCGAAGGCGACCGTGATGACCAGGCTGACCGCCGTCGTCGTGAGGCTCAGGGCCAGGGCCTCAACGACGACCTGCGTCGTGAGGGCGCGGGCCAGCGATCCGTCGAGGAATGCCCGCCCGACGAGGACCGCGACCGGCAGGCCCAGGAACAGCGCCGCCAGGCCGGCGAAGACGGCCAGCGACCGAGAGCCCCAGCCGCGGCGGAACCACGGGACGCGGCCCGCCGGGCTCGCCCGTACCGGCACTCCGCCACTGGGTCGATCCATCGGTCGGTTCGATCAGGACGGCGGCAGGAACCCGAACGACGCGAGTATCGCCTGGCCGCTCGGCCCCGCGAACCAGGCCAGGAACGCCTGGGCCGCGCTCGCGTTCGCAGATGCCTTGATAACCACGCCGGAGTAGGTGGCGAGCACGTTCGCCGCCGCGGGCACCGCGATCGGCACGACGTTCGTGGAGGTCTTCGCGTCGGTCACGTACACGATCGCGGCGTCGCCTTCGCCGAGCGCGATCTGGGACACGACCGCGGCCACGTTGGCCTGCTTGGAAACGATGTTGGCGTTGTACTTCGCGACGAAGTCGGCCGGATAGCCGGGCTGCTTGGCCAGGTTCGCCACGAGCTGGTTCGCGTACTTCGTGATCGGGACCGTGTCACCGGCGGCGATCACCTTGACCCCGCTCTTCGCCAGGTCGGCCGGAGTCTGGATGCCCGCCGGGTTCCCGGTCGGGACGATGACGGTCAGGAGGTTGCCGGCGAACTTCGTGATGCCGCCGACGGCAAGGCCCTGGTCGACCAGCTTCTGCGGGTTGGCGGTGTCTGCCGACAGGAAGACGTCCGCCGGGGCGCCCTGCTCGATCTGCGTCTCGAGCGCGGACGACGAGTCGGTCGAGATCGTGAGCGTCGTGCCCGGGTTCGCCGCTTCGTACGTGGTCTTCACCTTGGCCAGAACCGCAGTGAGCGACGACGCGCCGTAGATCGTGAGACTGGCAGGCGCCGCAGTCGCGGGGGCGCTGGTGGCCGGCGCGGTGGTCGCGGGGGCGGCGGTCGGTGGAGCGCTGGGTGATGCCGTGGCGCCACTCGAACATGCCGCAACCACCAACGCGAGGGCGGTGATCGATGCGGCGAAACGGGTTCTCATGTGCGTGCCTCTCTGGTTGATGGGATTTCAACCATGACGTTCGTGGCCTTCACGATGCACACCACCTCGTCGCCGACCTTGAGACCGAGCTCCCTGACGGCCTCGGCGGTCACCAGGCTCACCAACCGGTGTGGCCCGGCCATGACCTCGACGACCGCCGCGACCGCGTCCAGCTCGACCCGTGTGACGACGCCCGGGAACCGGTTGCGCGCCGACTGGGCCACGATGGGGCGGTCCGCGGTCGATCGCCGTCGCTCGTCGAGGAGTCGGGATACCTCGGCGATGGCGACGCGGCGCTGGCCGCTGGCCGAGCGCTCCATCCGGATACGGCCCTCGGTGTCCCACCGGCGAAGTGTCTCGATGGACACCCCGAGCATCTCGGCCGCCTGGCCGACCCGGAGGCTTGCGCCCCGACTGGTGCTGTCTTCCATACCTAGGAAGTCTAGCCGAATCTGGCCGAAATACCTACGTGTGGCCCGAATGCCTCAGGAACGCGGGATACGCGGCGGCCGCCCCGCCGGCTCGGCACGGAGCGCCCGGCCGCCGCGACCCTCGTCGTGGTCGAACGGCCCGGCGAGCGTCACCAGGGCGTGGTCGAGGATCGGCTCAAGCGCTGCAAGGGAGTCCAGTGCGCCGCGCGGGCTGCCCGGCAGGTTGACGATGAGGCACCGCCGCAACACTCCGGCCACGGCCCGGCTCAGGTACGCCATAGGGGTGGATCGTCCGCCCTCTGAACGCATGCGCTCGGGCAGGCCCGGCACCTCGTATTCGAGGACGGCCCGCGTGGCCTGGGGCGTCACGTCGCGCGGCGTAAGGCCGGTGCCGCCCGTGGTGAGGATCAGGGCGTGGCGTTCCGCCGCCGTGATCAACGTCTGCTCGATCTGGACCTGCTCGTCGGGCACGACCGCCCGATCGACGTCGAAGCCGAGCTCCTTCAGCCGACGGGCCAGGCCGTCGCCGCTGACGTCCTCGCGGACGCCTGCCGCCACACCGTCGCTCACCGTGACGACCAGCGCGCGGCGAGGCTCCCGGTCCCGATCGCCGGCCATCTCCGGCTTCTCGCCGGGACCCCGGTCCGCGCCGCAGTCGCCGGCCTTCACCTTCGCAGCCATCTGATCTCCACCTCCGCTCCGGGTTCCAGCTGGCCGACTGTCTCCGGCACGACGGCCAGCGCGTCGGCCGCGGCCAGCGCGCTCAGCACGTGGCTGCCCTGGTGGCCGGCCTGGCGGACCAGCAACCTGCCCCGGCCGTCGCGCACCGGGTCGCCCCGCTCGTCGCGGCTCACAGTGACCCGGAGGAAACCGCGCCGCCCCGCCGCCTTCTGCAGCCTGTCCTCCGTGACAGCCCGGTCCGCGTCCACGCTCGGAGACAGCATGCCCGAAAGCCGCTCCAGGGCCGGCCGGACGAACAGCTGGAAGGTCACGAAGGTCGACACCGGGTTGCCGGGCAGGCCGAACAGCAGGACGCTCCGCCCGTCCGACTCGCGGGGCTTCGACCGGCCGAACGCGAAAGGCTTGCCGGGCTGGACGGCCACCCGCCACAGCTCGACCCGGCCGATCGCCTCGAAAGCCGCCCGGACGACGTCGTACGGCCCGACCGACACGCCGCCGCTCACGATCAGCACGTCCGAGCGCTCGATCGCCGGTCGCAGGGCACCAAGGACCGATTCGACCGTATCGCCGGCGATCCCGAGATCGACCGTCAGGGCGCCCGCGTCCCGACACAGCGCCAGCAGGCCGGGCCGATTCGCGTCGGGGATGCCCAGGTCGCCGAGTGGCTGGCCGGCGCGGCGCAGCTCTTCGCCGGTGGAGAGCACGCCCGCTACCGGCCTGCGGTGGACGCGCACGGAGCCGAGGCCGACGGCCGCGCTCATCGCGATCTGCGCCGGTCCGAGGCGCCGATGGGCTTCGAGCACGCGCGTTCCAGCGCGCACGTCTTCACCACGACGACGGATGAAGGCCCCCGGCTCGACGCCGGCGGTCACCAGGCACGCCTCGGGCAACGGCTCACCCGCACGGAATCCCATCGAGCGCGGCGAGCCGGGACCGGCGGCATCGCCGCTGGCCGAGCCACTCCCCGCCGCCTGGACAATCGTCGACTCGACGGGCACGACCGCGTCGGCCGACGAGGGGACCCGCGCCCCGGTTGCGATCCGGATCGCGCAGCCCGGCGGCAGCTCAAGGGCGGGCGAGCCGCCCGCCTGCACCTCGCCCACGACGCGCAGCCGAACGGGCGCTTCCGACGAGGCGCCGGCAACGTTGGCGGCGTGGACCGCGAACCCGTCCATCGAGCTGTTGTCCCACGGAGGCAGGTCCAGGGCGCTCCGGATCGACTCCGCGAGCACCCGGTCGAGCGCTTCGTCGAGCGGCACGTCCTCGCCGGGCAGCGGCTCGCCCACCGCCGCCATCAGCTGCTCCTGTGCCTCTTCGACGCTCAGCATGGGCTCGGGTTCGTTTGCCATCGACCGCGCCCTTTCTCCTGTTCAGCCGCCTCCCGCCACCGCCGGCAGAGTGCCACGTCTAGGTCAATGATGCCCGAGCCGCTCAAGGGCGTCTCTCGAGGAGCTCGCGGGTCGCAGGTCAACGAGCACAGGCAGGGATGCTCGACTGCGGGCTCCCCGGCACGCCGGCTGAAACCGCCATGCGAGAGACGCACCTCAGTGTTTCCGGGGTTCTACCATGCAGGCTGCGATAGCCGTCGCGCTCCTGAGCCGAGAGCCTGCCCGCCGTGAAGCCGACCGCCGCCCCTGCCGCAACCGTCGAGAAGCCCGCCGATCGGGAAATCGACACATGACCGGGAGAGAGGCCGGCCGCCGCTCGACACCTGGGTCCTCGCCTCTTCGGTCCATTCCGCGCGCCGGGGTGGCAGGAGTCATCGCCGGGGCCGTAGCGATCGCCGTGAGCGAGCTGCTGGCCGGGGTGGTTCCGGGAGTCCCGTCACTCGTCGTCGCGGTCGGGAGCCTCGTCATCGCGCTGCAGCCGCCCGGCGCCAAGGACGCCGTCGCCACGCTGTTCGGTACCAACGACAAGACCGCGCTGAACGTCGCCGTAGTCGTGGTGGCCCTGCTCGTTGCGGCGGCTGCCGGAATCCTGGGTCGCCGCAGCTTCGGCCTGGCAGCCCAGCTCCTGGTCGGCTTCGGGTTCGTCGCCTTCGTGGCCGCGGCCCTGCAGCCGCTCAATTCGCAGGTGCTGGCCGCGGTAAACGCCGCAATTGCCACGGCCGCGAGCATCGCCACCCTCAGGATCCTGCTCGCGGAGGCCGGGTTCCTGGCGCCGGTGCGCGTGGGTCTACCCGGCTCGAACCGGGCCGCGTTCCCGGTGGCCACCGGGAACGCGACGTCCCTCCTTGTGAGGGACTGGAGCCGGCGCCGCTTCCTGATCCGATCCGGTGAGTTCCTGGTCGGCGCCCTGGCCCTGGGCGCCTTCGGTCGCATGCTTCTCGATCGCCAGCATCCCGCGGGCGTCCCGGTGTCGGCGAACCTTCCGGCGCCGGCCGAGGTGACACCGCCCCTGGCCGCCGCGGAATCGCTGGCCGCTCCGGGGATCACCCCGATCGTCGTGTCCAACGACAGCTTCTACCGAATCGACACCGAGCTGCTCGTACCGCAGGTTGACGCGTCTGGCTGGCAGCTGCGGGTGACCGGCATGATCGACCATCCCCTCACGTTCACGTACCCGGAGCTGGTGGCGATGCCGCTCTCGAGCAGTACGTGACGCTGGCGTGCGTGAGCAACACCGTCGGCGGGGACCTCATCGGCAACACGCTCTGGACCGGCGTCCACCTCAAGGAGGTCCTGGCCAGGGCGGGCGTGCAACCGGCTGCCACGCAGATCGTCGGCCGCTCGGTCGACGGGTTCACGGTCGGCTTTCCCACATCGTGGGCGCTCGATCCGTCGAGGGAGCCGATGATCGCGGTGGGCATGAACCGGGTGCCGCTGCCCGCGGAGCACGGGTACCCCGCGCGCCTTATCGTGCCCGGCCTGTACGGCTACGTCTCGGCCACCAAGTGGCTTTCCGAGATCGAGCTGACCACCCGCGAGGCGTTCGATGCGTACTGGGTCGCCCTGGGCTGGGCGAAGGACGGCCCGATCCTGACCGAGTCGCGGATCGACCATCCCGTCGACGGCGCGAACCTGGCAGCCGGACCGGTCGACATCGACGGGCTCGCTTGGGCGCCGGACCGCGGGGTCGCGAGCGTCGAGGTCCGCATCGACAATGGGCAGTGGCAAACCGCCATGCTGGCCCGCGCGATTTCCAAGGCGACCTGGGTGCAGTGGATTCTGCGCTGGCAGGCGACGCCGGGCACGCACACCATCGAGGTCCGAGCGACAGACGGGACGGGCGCCGTGCAGACTGCAACGCCGGGCGGCCCCTCGCCGGCGGGCGCGACCGGGCTCGACCAGGTGCGGGTGTCGGTGGCCTGAGGTCCGGCTGGCGGCGGTCGAGAGGATCGACGGCCCGGTAGTGGCCGGGGTCGCTAATCGGCCCGGGTTCGATCGAGGCTACCGTGTTCGCCCTTGGCATCCTTGTGGGTGACAGTCAGGTAGCCGACGAGGATGACGATCAGGGTCGTCAAGGCCAGGCTGACCTCTCCTTGACCCAGCCCAAGGCCGCTCAGGTTGCGAGCCCTCCCTACCCAGTCCGCAAACGA